>Ga0116194_1001200_pt1 | contig 16821 bp, 10 predicted proteins | sample AD_SCU001_MetaG_FD_89887 | JGI IMG/M metagenome (GOLD analysis project Ga0116194, IMG submission 89887) | Active sludge microbial communities of municipal wastewater-treating anaerobic digesters from China - AD_SCU001_MetaG | ecosystem: Engineered > Bioreactor > Anaerobic > Digestate | place...
GAACACGGAAGTTAAGCCCCTCAGGGCCGATGGTACTGCACGGGCAGCTGTGTGGGAGAGTAGGTCGCCGCCGGGATTATTCTGCAAAAGCCCCGTACCTCCCTTGGTGCGGGGCTTTTGTGCGTCCGGAGATTTTTACTCAGGAATTTCATACCTAACACTTATGCCGGTTTCTGATTTTAATTTATCCGAGATTCGATTGCTGGCACCTTCAATAAGAAAATCGAGGAGTGTTGTTTTTTCCTTTGGAGGATAGATGAGTTTAGGCTCTTTTTCTTTAATACCGGACAATATTGCAGCTGCAGCGACAGCATCCTGGAAATTTCCAAGCCGATCAACCAGTTTATTTTTCAAGGCTTGTTCGCCTGAAAATATCCTTCCATCCGCAATTTTTCTCACTTCCTCAACGGGGAGCCTGCGACCCTCAGATACTGCTGAAACAAATTGGCCGTGCATGCTGTTAATTAAATCCTGAAAAAGCAGTCTGTCTTCTTTTGACATTGGTCGTAGAGGCGAACCGCTGTCTTTAAATGTGCCACTCTTTATAACAAACGATTTCAGTCCAACTTTTCCCATCAGCCCCTGAACATTTGAGAGCTTCATAAGTACTCCTATACTCCCTGTGACTGTTCCGGGGTTGGCAAAAATGAGACTGGAAGGTGCTGCAATGTAATACCCACCTGAAGCGGCAACAGAACCCATGGAAACAACGATAGGTTTTTTCTGAACAAACTTTTTTACTTCTTCACAAATTTCCTGCGTTGGTCCGACGACACCTCCCGGTGAGTCGATTCTAAGAACAACTGCTTTAACTCTTTTGTTGTCTCTAAAACTATGTAGTTGGAGGATATAGTCGTTTGAATCAACAATCAAACCTTTAACTTCGACAACTCCAATCGCTTGGCCGAACTCTAGGGAAATGTTGTCCCCGATAAACAATTTTGCGCTTAGAACGGAGACTAAAAATAGAGCAAGAATGCCGAAGCTGATTCCAAAAAATCGTGATAAGGATTGTATTTTCATATGATAAACCTCGATGATAATTTGCTACAACCGTGATTATTTATGATGAAAGCATGGAATACTAAAGAAGTAATTTGTTCAGTGAATGAAAAAGAGGCTTTTCGACGAGGATTGCATTTTGTGGACAGTATAAGAAATAATAGTAGAAAATTGATGGCATTGATAAATGCTATCAGTGTGAGCTGTCAATACCTAAACGTCTCATTTTTTCAACAAGTGTGGTTCTGTTAAGCTTTAGCATTGCAGCCGCTTTGGCCTTGACACCGTTAGTCAGTGACAAGGCATCGCATATCATTTTTTTTTCGATCTCATTAACTGTACGTACCAAATCAACCCCTCGTTCAGTCACTTTTGTCTGTACTTCTTCCCGAATGTGTGAAGGAATATCATGTGCCATGATGCGATCACCATCAGTCAAGGTGACAATTCGTTCAACCATATTTTCAAGCTCTCTAACATTTCCAGGCCATCTGTAAGTTTCCAGCATCTCCAACGCCTCATTTGAGATGGACATTAAGGGGCGTTTCATGTCAGTGCAGTTTTTTTCTGTGAAGTGTTTGACGAGGGCAAGGATATCTTCTTTTCTCTCGCGGAGAGGAGGTAGAATGATCGGAATAACATTGAGCCTATAAAAAAGATCTTCCCGAAAAGTACCCTTCTTTACCTCCTCTTCCAGATTAAGATTCGTTGCTGAAATCACTCGCACATCAAGCTGAATTGTCCGCGAAGATCCGATACGCTCCACTTCCTGCTCCTGAAGTACCCGGAGAAGCTTTGTTTGAAGATGCATTGGCATGGTTCCGATTTCATCGAGAAAAATAGTTCCTGTCGTTGCGGATTCGAATTTCCCTGCTTTGTCTCGGATGGCGCCGGTACATTAACCTTTTACATGGCCGAACAACTCACTTTCAAGAAGGGTTTCAGGAATTGCCGAACAGTTCACCGGAACAAAGGGCCTATCCTTTCGATGACTATTGTAGTGAATTGCCTTAGCGACCAGTTCTTTGCCGGTCCCTGATTCACCGAGAACAAGAACGGTAGAATCGGTGCCGGCAATTCGTTTCATACGGGAAAAGAGCTTCTGCATGGGGGGAGAATTGCCGATAATGTTTGCAAAGCCGAATTTATTGTTCAACTGTTTTTTGAGGTAGACGTTTTCCGTGAGGAGTTGCCGTTTTTCAAGGGCTTTAGTAATGATGATGGAAAGTTCATCAAAGTTGAGGGGTTTCGTAATGTAGTCGAAGGCACCTTCTTTCATTGCCTTCACAGCTGTTTCGGCAGAAGCATGCCCGGTGATGAGGATCACTTCTGTGTATGGTGAAAACTCTTTTGCCTGCTTCAGGATATCAATTCCATTACTATCAGGAAGGAAGAGATCTGTGATGATAATGTCGAACTCTTCGTGTGAGAGCAGTGAAAGCGCTATTTTCCCTGATGCAGCTCCCTTGACATTGAACGCAGCCATCTTTAATAGGCGGGTAAGAGAATCTCGGCTGAGATCTTCATCTTCGACCAATAGAATTTTCGCTCGTTCTTTCATGTGCACCTCATATGAAATTGTTCTAGTCATAGCATTTTCCTGGCTACCTGGCAAGTGATCGGAGAAAAAAGGGATCATTGACTCAACTATGGAACGATTGGGCAGTGATTTTTGGCGCGGAGGGAGTGAATACAGGGTTATTGACCTGACCGGGCAGGAGGGTGTGAACGCTTGATAATTGAAGGTTCAAATGAGCGAACGATCGGAAAGTCGCAGCGATTCATTGTAATGGGGCGGGTTGATTGGATACAAAAAAGGGCGTTCCGGAAAAACGTCACGCCCTTTCTAGTAAAAGCGGTTTCAAGGAATTGCTTGTCAGGAGGCGAGAATCTCCACCTTTCCTTCCTTACGAAGCTTCTCCACATAATCATTGATGCCTTTTCTTATTTTCTGGCTTTTCAGGAAATCCTGGATTTTCTGTTTTGCCTCATCGAACGAAACCGTTCTTGCAGGCTGTTTTTCAACAACCTTTATTATGTGGTAGCCGAACTGCGTTTCAACAACATCGCTCATTTCTCCAGGCTTGAGAGAAAACGCAGCGTTTTCAAACGCAGGAACCATTTGCCCCTTCGTGAAAAAACCAAGGTCTCCTCCCTGTGTTGAACTCGGACACGTTGAGTTCTCCTTTGCTGCTGTTGCGAAGTCTTCCCCTCCCTTAACTTTCTTTAACACAGTCTCCGCCTTTTCCTTAGCTTTTAACTTGTCTGCGTCGGTTGACTTCGCATCCACACCAATCAGAATGTGGCTGGCACGTACACTCTCGGGCAATTTGAACTTATCAGGGTTTTCGTCATAGAATTTCTTTTCTTCAGCTTCGGTAATGCTTACCTTGGAGGCGATTTGGGTTTCAATCAGGTTGTTGATATAGAGTTCTTTTCGCGCATACTCCTTCAGGTCATTCTCCGTGATGCCGTTTTCCTTAAGCGATTTGTCAAACTGGGCAGGTGTTGAAAATTTTGCTTTTGCGCTGCTTATTTGCGCAGCAACCTGTTTTTCGATATCCTTCACCTCCAGCTTCCTGCCGGCTTGGAATAATAGTTCCGCGGAGACAAGTTGGTTAAGGACCGCCGTCTCTGCGGATTTTTTCTGCTCGGCAGTGAGGTTTGATGGCGCACCTGTCTGAGCGAGCATGACTTTCATGGCCCGGTCAAGTTCTCCCCTCGTTATGGAGGTACCGTTGACTTTTGCTACAGCGGTGGAGTTAGACGCAGGAGTGACACTTGATACCTTTGAAGATACCTTCTTTTTCCCGGCGGCAAGTGCGGTACCATTCAGGCCCATCAGCGCTACGAAAGCAAAGCAAAACAATAGATGGAAGGTTTTCCGCTTACAAAGCATTTTGTTCTCCTTTACGACTTTTTTGTTTCACCGAATACTACCATGGCGACGATTGCATTCAAAGATTATTTTTCCCTTCATGAATACAAACTATGTCGCTGGGAGGAGTTGTTTGGGACGAGTATAGATGATTGACATTGACCGGTGAATCTGGTTTTATACAAACTCCGTGCTATTAACTGTATCTTGCTGTTTTTCTTCCTTTAGGGCTTTTAGTATCCGCCCGAGAATTAACAAGTATCAGATTTTTTCTTTTCAGGGAGCTATTAGATGGAAAAAAGGATTTTCAAAAAGGTACTTGCCGCAAATAGAGGCGAAATAGCTATCAGAATTTTCCGAGCCTGCAATGAATTGGGAATAGGGACTGTCGCCGTTTATTCCCATGAAGACAAACTTTCACTGTACCGTTACAAGGCCGACGAGGCATATCTGATCGGAAAAGGGAAAAGTCCGGTTGATGCTTACCTGGGAATTGATGAAATAATCAGCATTGCACAAGAAAAAGGGGTTGATGCGATTCATCCGGGGTATGGATTTCTTTCAGAAAATCCCGAGTTTGCTGAAAAATGTGAAAACGCCGGGATTGTCTTTATTGGTCCAACTGCCGCGATGCAACGCAAGGTGGGAGACAAGATTGCGGCGCGAAAAGTCGCCACGACGGCAGGGGTGCCCGTAATCCCCGGGACGGAAGATCCTGTTGAGAGCGATAAAGAGGCTATCGAGTTTACCGCTCGGTCCGGTTACCCGGTAATCATTAAAGCCGCTGCTGGGGGAGGCGGACGGGGTATGCGTGTTGCACGGAACCAGAAGGAGCTTCTTGAGGGGTTGGCCAGTGCGCGAAGCGAGGCAAAGGCCGCTTTTGGAAATCCTGCAGTCTTCCTGGAACGCTTTATCGAACACCCAAAGCATATTGAAGTACAAATCCTTGGAGACAATTACGGAAATCTCGTTCATTTCTTTGAGCGTGACTGCTCCATTCAACGCCGACACCAGAAGGTGGTGGAGTTCGCTCCTTCCCTCAATATCACCCCACAAAGGCGTCAAGAGCTCTGCGAAGCTGCACTCCGTGTCGCACGCCATGTTAACTACCGCAATGCCGGCACGGTGGAATTTCTTCTCGACCAGGAAGGGAATTACTATTTTATCGAGATGAATCCACGCATCCAGGTCGAGCATACCGTAACAGAGATGATTACCGGCAGAAATCTTGTGCAGGCGCAGCTTCTTGTGGCGCAAGGGTTCAAGCTGTCCGATCCGGAGATAGGGATTTCCTCTCAAGAGTCGATTACCATGTGGGGGCATGCTATCCAATGCCGAATCACAACCGAGGATCCGAGGAATAATTTCGCACCGGATTTCGGCACGCTGAAGGCATACCGATCACCGGGAGGTTTCGGTGTGCGTCTTGATGCCGGCAATGCATTTACCGGCGCCCATATTACACCCCACTACGACTCTCTTCTCGTCAAGATAAGCACGTGGGGTCTCAACCTGAAGGATGCCGCACAGGTTATGAACCGTTCTCTCCAGGAATTCAGAATCAGGGGAGTGAACACGAATATCGCATTTCTTGAAAATGTTGTTACACATCCTATCTTCCTTGCCGGCAAGTGCGACACTTCTTTTATCGACAAGCATCCGGAATTGATGACGATGAAGGAGAAAAAGGACCGCGCAACAAAAATTCTCAACTTTCTCGGAAATGTGATTGTCAATGGTTCCCCCGGCATAGCGAAACCGCTTCGTTCCGCGGAATTGCTGGAACCGAGAGTCCCCGAGATAGATGCCTCCAATCCTCGCCCGACGGGTACCGCTGAGATTCTGCGGGATAGGGGTGCGGATGGGCTCTCGCGCTGGATTCTGGAACAGAAAAGGATACTGATTTCTGATACCACGATGCGAGATGCGCATCAATCTCTTCTTGCGACTCGAGTCAGGACGTTTGATCTCCTGCGCATTGCGGAATCAACCTCTCACTTGGGGGCCGGCCTTTTCTCCCTGGAAATGTGGGGCGGCGCTACCTTTGATGTTTCGATGCGTTTCCTAAAGGAATGCCCCTGGCAACGTCTCCATAAGCTGAAGGAAGCTATCCCCAATATTTTGTTTCAGATGTTGCTGCGTGGTTCCAACGCTGTCGGCTATACGAACTATCCGGACAACGTGGTGGAACGTTTTGTGGAAGAGGCAGCGTCTTCCGGAATTGATATCTTTCGCGTGTTCGACTCCCTGAACTGGACAAAAGGGATGAAAGTCGCGATGGACGCTGTTCTGAAAACCGGAAAAGTATGCGAGGCGTCTATCTGCTATACCGGTGATATCACCGATCCGAAGCGTGACAAATATCCGCTTGACTACTATGTTTCACTCGCCAAGGAACTTGAGAAAATGGGGGCGCATATTCTTGCAATCAAGGATATGGCGGGGCTCTTAAAGCCCTTTGCGGCCCATAAGCTCGTAAAGGTTCTGAAGAACGAGATTGGTATTCCGGTCCACCTGCACACCCACGACACCTCAGGGAATGGTGAAGCATCTCTCCTGATGGCATGCCAGGCCGGAGTAGATATTATTGACTCAGCCCTTTCCTCGATCTCCGGTCTTACCTCCCAACCGAACCTGAACGCGATAATAGCAGCGCTTCGGGGTAGTGAGTGGGATCCGCAGCTTAACGAGGCAGGGCTCCAGAAGCTGGCAAACTACTGGGAAACGGTTCGGGACTACTACATACCCTTCGAATCGGGTCTGAAGAGCGGTACCGCCGAAGTATATTTCCATGAGATCCCCGGCGGTCAGTATTCAAATTACAAACCCCAGGTTGCCGCGCTGGGACTGCTGGATCGATGGGACGAATGCAAGGAGATGTACCATAAGGTCAACCTCCTCTTCGGCGATATCATAAAGGTCACACCTTCATCAAAGGTTGTCGGTGATATGGCAATCTTCCTGGTCAAGAACAACATGGACGTGGAAGATGTCTATACCCGTGGCGCTGAAATGTCATTTCCCGAATCGGTAGTAGGATTTTTCAAAGGTATGATTGGCCAGCCTTACGGAGGTTTCCCAGAGAAACTTCAGGAAATCATTCTGAAGGAAGAGAAGCCGATTACCTGTCGTCCGGGTGAACTCCTCGACCCGGTCGACTTCGAAGAAGAGCGAAGAAAGCTGCAAGAAAAAGTTGGACATCTGGTTGATAATAGGACACTTCTTTCGAATACTCTCTATCCAAATGTCTATCCGGAATTCGATCGTCACCGTCTGAACTATTCCGACACGTCGGTCATACCGACTCCAATATTCTTCTATGGGCTTGAACCGGGTCAGGAAACCGCAGTGGAGATAGATCCGGGAAAAACGCTTATCATCAAACTGAACGCAATAGGCGCGGTTCATTCTGACGGAACCCGTCAGGTATACTTCGAGTTGAACGGATTGGCTCGACAGGTAACCGTACGTGACCAGTCGGCGGTTACCGACGAAAAGGAGCGTGTCAAGGCGGAATCAGCAAACCCCAATCACATCGGGGCGCCTATGCCGGGAAAAGTGCTGAAAGTTTTTGTAAAGGCCGGCGATGAGATCAAGATAGGCGATATTTTGATGGTGACCGAGGCAATGAAACTCGAAACCAATGTCAAAGCCAGATGTGATGGAAAAGTCTCGGAGGTAAAATTTGAAGAAGGGGAGAAAGTAGAAAAAGACGACCTTTTGGTGGTTCTTGCATAAAATGGAAACGAAAATGCCCTTCTACCGGAAGGGCTTTTTTTTCGCCTTTGCCTTTAACAGGCTAATTAAATTAAGGACATATCCGGCCGGATATGCTTACCGTCACCACATGCCGGCCTGAGAAAACAAAGAGACCGTATCAATAGATACGGCCTCTCATCTTTGGCCTTTAACGAGACAAATTCACATCGAGAGCGTGCAACTCTCGATTTTTTATATATTATTATCTAGTTTTATGACTAGATAATATACAAGGTGACCGCAATCATGCGCAGTACCGGCCAAGGCCGGATCTGTTGGCCGTATAAACTTGTCGGGGGAATTGCTGTTTGCCATGCGGTCCCTGTCAACAAAATTGACCCGCAGCAACGGGAACGAGGAATTTACCCCTTCTTCTTCTCCTTCAGAAACTCCATCCTCTCCTTGATGTACTTCTCATACCCGCGGCCTTCCGGACGGTAGAACTTCTTCCCCTGAAGCCGTTCCGGCAGGTACTCCTGGGCCGCGTATCCCCCTTCGTAGTCGTGGTCGTAGCGGTACCCCTTGTGGTACCCCAGGTTCTTCATCAAGCGGGTGGGGGCATTCCGGATGTGCAGCGGAACCGGTTGCGCGCCGCTTTTCCGAACCTCGGCCAGGGCCTCGTCGATTCCCAGGTAGGACGCGTTGGATTTGGGGGCGGTAGCCAGGTAGGTGGCGGCCTGGGCCATGAGGATCCTCCCCTCCGGCATGCCCACGAACTGGAAGCCCTGGAGCGCGGCTATAGCCACCTGGAGCGCCCGCGGATCGGCGTTGCCGATGTCTTCCGATGCCAGTATCACCATGCGGCGCAGGATGAACAGGGGGTCCTCGCCCGCCTCTATCATGCGCGCCATCCAGTAGAGCGCGCCGTCCGGGTCGCTTCCCCGCATGGACTTGATGAAGGCGGAGATGACGTTATAGTGCTCTTCTCCCCCCTTGTCGTAGAGGAGGGGTTTTTTCTGGACCGCTTCCCTGGCCGTTTCCAGGTCGATTGCTTCCCCCGCGGAGAGGCGCGCCGCGGTTTCCAGAGTGTTGAGGGCGATGCGGGCGTCTCCTTCCGCCTGCTCGGCGATATAGGAGATCGCATCATCCTCCGCCGAGAGGTTTCTCTCTCCGAGGCCCCGTTCCCGGTCCGACAGGGAATCGCGGACAATACTTTCGATCTCTTCCTTTCGCAGGGGGTTGAGGACGAGCACCTTGCAGCGGGAGAGGAGGGGGGCGATGACCTCGAAGGAAGGGTTTTCCGTGGTTGCGCCGATAATGGTGAGGAGACCCTTTTCCACGTACGGTAGAAAGGCGTCCTGCTGGGCCTTGTTGAAACGGTGGATCTCGTCCACGAACAGAATGGTCTTGCGCCCGCTTGACCCCTGTTCCTCTTCCGCCTCCTTGACGATCTGGCGAAGGTCCTTGACCCCCGACAGGATGGCGGAAAAGAAGATGAAGTGGGAGCTGGTGGCGTTGGCGACAATGCGGGCGAGGGTGGTCTTGCCCGATCCGGGAGGTCCCCACAGAATCAGGGAAGAGACCTGGTCCGATTCGATGAGGCGGCGAAGGAGCTTGCCGGGACCGAGAAGGTGCTCCTGCCCCCTGAATTCGTCCAGTGTCCGCGGCCGCATTCGTTCGGCGAGGGGAGCGGTATCCGTTTCATTCTTGCGCATGATGATTCCGTTCGTCGTGTATTATTCGGTACGACAGGATGGCGGAACGTGTGCGTCACCGTTTGTGGACCGGCGTTTCGAAATCTTGACGGACGGGGCGCTCCAGATCTCCTTCGCGTATTCGGCAACGGCCCGGTCGCTGGAAAATTTCCCCATTCCCGCGGTGTTGAGAATCGATCTCCGGGTCCACTCCTCCTGATTACGGTAGAGTCTGCCTACCTCCTCCTGTGCCCTGACGTAGTCTTCGTAGTCTGCCAGCACCAGGTACGGGTCTCCCTGGTTCAGGAGGGAATCGATCAGGGGGCGGAACAGGTCCGGGGTGTCCGGGGTGAAGACCCCGTCCGCAATCATGTCGATGGCCTGTTTCAGCTCAGGGAGGCGATGGTAGTATTCGCGGGGATTGTATCCCCTGACTTTCAGTTCGGCCACCTGTTCGGCCCGCAGTCCGAACAGGAAGAAGTTTTCCTCCCCCACTTCCTCCCTGATTTCGATGTTCGCTCCATCCAGTGTGCCGATGGTCAAAGCACCGTTCAAGGCGAACTTCATGTTGCCGGTTCCCGATGCTTCGGTGCCCGCGGTTGATATCTGCTCCGACAGGTCGGCTGCGGGGAAGATCTTTTCCGCCAGGGTAACGCTGTAGTTAGCGAGAAACACGACCTTGAGACGGTCCCAGATCATTTGGTCCGAATTGACCGTTTCTGCGACGGCGTTTATCAGGGTGATTACCAGTTTGGCGATGAGGTACGAGGGGGCCGCCTTTCCGCTGAAGATGAATGTCCGCGGAGTAATATCCAGGCCGGGATCCGCCTTGATGCGGTTATACAGGGTAATGATGTGGAGGACATTGAGGACCTGCCGCTTGTATTCATGGAATCTCTTTACCTGGCAGTCGAAAAGGGAATCCACGGATACGTGGATTTCGTTCCGGTCCAGGATGTACGCGGCAAGCCTTTCCTTGTTCTTTCGCTTCACTTCCCGCCATCGCTCAAGGAATTTCCGGTCGTCCGCAAGGGGGCGCAGCTTTTGCACCTGCTCCAGATCCGTCACCCATGCATCGCCGATGGCTTCGGTGATGAGCGTGCTCAATGACGGATTCGCCTTCTTCAGCCACCTGCGCTGGGTGATGCCGTTGGTCTTGTTGCTGAACCTTTCGGGAAAGATCTCGTGGAAGTCGCTAAAGACTTCCCGTTCCAGGATCTCGGTATGCAGGCGGGAGACACCGTTGACCGCGTGGCTGCCGACAATGGCCAGGTGGGCCATCCTGACCTTCTGCTCCGGGCCCTCTTCTATGAGAGAGACGCGCTTCACCCTCTGCGGATCGTCGGGGAAGCGCCGCTTCACGTCGTTCAGGAACTGCTCGTTGATGCGGAAGATGATCTCGAGGTGGAGCGGGAGAACCTTTCCCAACATCCAGACAGGCCATGTCTCGAGCGCCTCAGGCAGAATGGTGTGATTGGTGTAGGCGAATGTGCGGACGGAGATGTCCCACGCCGTGTCCCAGTCAAGGCGTTCGTGGCAGGTAAGCAGACGCAGCAGTTCGGGAATGGCGAGCGAAGGGTGGGTGTCGTTCAGCTGTATGGCGACCTTTTCCGGGAGAAGCCTCGGATCGGAGTACTTTTTCTTGAAACGGTACAGGATATCCTGAACTGTGGCTGAAGCGAGGAAATACTCCTGCTTGAGGCGCAGCTCCCTCCCTTCTATCACCTTGTCGGGAGGATAGAGCACCTTTGAGATGTTTTCCGTGAGCATCTTTTTCTGCACGGCCTCGATGTATTTCCCTTCGATAAAGAAGTGCATGTCGAATTCACGGGACGACTTGGCGCTCCAGAGACGCATGGTATTCACCACGTTGTTTCCGTACCCGGGAACCGGGATGTCGTAGGCCATGGCCATGACATGTTCCGTGTCGGCCCAGCATTGTATCTCTCGGCCCCTTTCGTCATGTTCCGTCACAACCCTGCCGTAGAACTGGATATGGTGAAGGTGCTCCTTGCGGCTGAATTCCCACGGGTTGTCGTACCTGAGCCAGTTGTCAGGCATTTCCACCTGGGAGCCGTCCAGTATCTTCTGGTAGAAGATGCCGTATTCATACCTGATGCCGTATCCGTAGGCAGGTATGGACAGGGTCGCCAGAGAGTCAAGGAAGCAGGCCGCCAGTCTGCCCAGGCCGCCGTTGCCGAGCCCTGCCTCGACCTCCAGTTCCTCCACGCACTCCAGCTCAAGGCGCAGTTCCTTCAGGACTTCCTTCCATTCATCCACCAGATCCAGATTGATGAGGCTGTTGCCCAGGGAACGCCCGATCATGAACTCCATGGAGAGGTAATAGACCCGCTTGGCGTTCTGGTCGTAGTATGCCTGCTGGGTATCGCGCCACCTTTCCACCAGCAGGTCCCGCACGGCATGGGCCAGCGCCAGGTAGAGATCGTACCGGGTAACGGAGAAATTGTCCTTGCCCAACGTGTATTCCAGGTGTTTCAGGAACAACCGGCGGAGATTGGCGGGGGTTAGGGCCTCGCTGGTTCTGTTCTCAAGGAAATGGTGATGGTTGTGATTGGTCATGCGCGGCTCCTTTTTGCGACAGAGAACACGGGAGTTCGTGCAGTATATCGGGAATATCGGAACAGCGCAACAACGCGTTACCATTGGACATGATCGATTTTTCATGGTACTAATGGACCACAAAACCTCATTCTTCGGGCCTTCAGAGGCCCGTGCCGGGAGCCGTTGCCGTGTCGTCACTGTCACTCCCCACTGCTGTCTCATCGAGCAGGAATATCGGTATTTTCGCCAAGGTCCAGGACCCCCGCTGCCGCGAGGTTGCCGGAGAGTTGCTGGAGTGGTTGAAGAATCGCGGGCTGGTCCCCCTTGTCGAGGAGCGCCTGTCACGGTATCTGGAATGCGAAAACGGCTTTCCGGGTGAAGACATCCCGTCTATGGCCGAGCTGGTGGTTGTCCTGGGCGGAGACGGTACCCTGATATCGGTTGCGCGTCAGGTGGGGAGGCAGGAGGTGCCGATTCTGGGCGTGAACCTGGGGAGCCTCGGGTTCCTGACCGAGATCCCGGTCAGCGGCCTCTATCCCGCACTGGAATCCTATCTCAGGGGAGACTACACGACTTCGCGGCGCATGATGCTGAGCGTGTCCCATACCAGGGGAGGGGAAACGGTCGGGGTCTACGAGGCACTGAATGACGCGGTCATCAACAAGGGTGCACCGGCGAAGATCATCGCCCTCGACACCGCCGTGGACAGCTCGTTTCTCGCCACTTTCAAGGCGGACGGACTGATCGTCTCCAGTCCGACGGGTTCCACGGGGTATTCCCTGTCAGCCGGCGGACCCATTGTCGATCCGGAAATGGACTGCCTCATTATTACCCCGATCTGCTCTCACACCCTCACGAACCGGCCCCTTGTGGTGAGCGCCGACGCCAAGGTCATCATCACCCTTGATTCCCCGATCGAAAACGTGATGCTCACCCTTGACGGACAGGTCGGCGTTCCCCTTGAATACCGCGATATGATATCCATTCGCAGAGCGGAGCACAGGACGCGGCTGATCCTGTCGGGCGCGACCGATTACTTCGAGGTTCTTCGGACTAAACTGAAATGGGGGGAGAGATAGGGGGCGGGGGGCGTAGCCGGTATTTTCGCACCCCGTGCCGACTGAAGCTATGCTTGCCGACCTTTTCATTAAAAATATTGCCATCATCGATTCCCTCCACGTCTCGTTTCAGCCCGGTCTGAACGTGCTCTCCGGCGAAACCGGAGCAGGAAAATCAATCATTATCGATGCCGTGAACCTGATTCTCGGTGGAAGGGCTTCCGCGGACCTGATACGCACCGGCGAGGAGGAGGCGTCCGTGGAATGCCTGTTCGATCTGTCCGGCGTGGATTGGGTTGCGGATCGTCTTGGCGCGGCCGGTATTGATGCCGGGACCGAGCTCCTAGTGAAAAGAACCGTCTCCCGCTCGGGCAGGAACCGCGTGTTCATGAACGGCGGGCCGTCGACTCTTTCCTTTCTGTCCGAGATTTCTTCGCGTCTGGTGAACATCTACGGACAGCATGAATCCCAGACGCTCCTGCGTCCGGAAAACCACCTGTTCCTTCTGGACGGGTACGGACGGCTCGAACCGCTGCGGGTCAGGTATCGTTCCCTCCATGAGGAATACATCAAGACTCGCGAGGAAATACTGGCCCTGGAAAAGGATGAACGGGACACTTTCCGGCGCATCGATCTTCTTTCCTTCCAGGTACGAGAGATAGACGAGGCTGCGCTGTCCCCCGGGGAAGACCGGGCTCTTGCGGAAGAAAGGCAGCGGCTGGCCTACGCCGAGAGGTTGATTCGTACGAGCCGGGGCGCGTATGATGTTCTGTACGACGGCGAAGGAGCGCTTCTCGGGAGTCTTCGCCGCGTCATCGCGGACCTGGAAGAGGCCGGGAAAATCGACGCGGAGCTTTCGCCCTACGCAGCCCGGCTCCGGGAAGCATACCTGCAGTTGGAAGACGCGGCCCTTTCCCTGCGGGACTACGGGACACGGCTGGAAAACGATCCGGAGCGGCTGCGGGAGGTGGAGGACCGTATCGATCTGATTCGGCGCCTTGAACGGAAATATGCCCCGACAATCGAGGAGATCCTTGCCTTTAGGGATGCGGTTGAGGGCGAGTTGCGGAAGCTGACGCACCGGGACGAGACGCTCGGGGGGTTGCGGGCGAAGCTGGACGAGCTGGAGCAGTCGCTCAGAGAGGCTGGCGGGGAGTTGTCCCGCAGGCGGGCAGAGGCTGCCCGGGCGCTTACGCAGGACATGGAACGCGAACTCTCGGAGCTTGCCATGAAAAACGCCCGTTTCCAGGTGGGGTTTTTCCCCCACGAGGAACCGAAGGCCGCGGGCATGGAACGGATTGAGTTTCTCTTCGCGCCCAATCCCGGCGAAGCACCCAAACCTCTCGCAAAGATAGCCTCGGGTGGGGAACTGTCCCGGCTCATGCTGGCGCTGAAACAGATCCACCCGGAAAGCGACGTTCCCACGCTCATCTTCGATGAAGTGGACTCCGGAATCGGAGGGGCGGTCTCCGCAACCGTGGGGAGGAAGCTCAAGAGAGTGGCCGGGGGGCAGCAGGTTCTCTGCATCACCCACCTTCCGCAGGTCGCGGCCTGCGCCGATCACCATTTCAAGGTGGAGAAACGCACGGAATCGGGCCGGACGCGAACGTCTCTCGAAATGCTTTCGGATGACATGCGGGTGCATGAGCTTGCCCGGATGCTGGGCGGCGCGAAAGTGTCGGAAAAGGCCCTCGAGCATGCGCGGGAGATGATGGAAGACGGCTGCCGGGTTACCTCCTGAAGCATTTATTCAGGTGGCGTTTTCCGGATGACAACGACGAACACGGGAAAGGAAACGACATATGCTCCGAAAAGCACAGATCAAGGATGTACGGGAGATCCAGAAGCTGCTGACCCATTACGCCAACCAGGGCGTGATGCTGTCACGATCCCTGTCCGACCTGTACGAAGCCATACGAGATTTCTATGTCCTCGAAGAGGGGGGGCGGCTCCTGGGAACCTGCGCTCTGCACATCATGTGGGAGGACCTGGCGGAGATCCGGTCCGTGGCGGTCGTGGAGGAGGCGGGGCGGCAGGGCATCGGCACGCGGCTGGTGCAGGCCTGTCTCGACGAGGCCCGTGCGCTGGGTCTGAAAAAAGTGTTCTGTCTCACCTATAAGCCCAATTTCTTCAGCCGGTTCGGATTTACCATCGTTGACAAATCAGAGCTTCCCCAGAAGGTCTGGCGGGATTGCCTGAACTGCGTGAAATTCCCGGACTGCGACGAAATAGCAATGGTGCTGAAAATGGAATCCCCGGCGGCCTGAGCCGCGCGAAAGAGCAGGAATACCGCATGAATCTGAAAGAACTGGCAGGAAGAATAGAAAAGATAATCTCGGGGAGGTCCGTGGACGGGTTCGAGATCTCGGCGGGAGCTTCGCGAAACCTTTCCCTTGAAGTGAAAGAAAGAAAAATCGATTCCTTCAAATGCTCGTCCCCGGTCGGGGTCAGCGTACGGATCCTGAAATCGCAGGGAATGGGTTTCTCCTATTCCACGAGCATGTCCGATGCGGATCTCGAACGCATGATCGATGCCGCACTGGTTGCAGCTGAGAATCAGACGCCGGACCCCTGGCACGGCTTTTCCGCTCCGTCGCCGTTTCCCTTTGTCGGTGGACTGTTCGATGAGGGGCTTGCCGCCATCGACGAACAGGAAAAGGTCAGGCAGGCCATGGAACTCGAGCGTCTGACCCTGGCCGCCGATGCGCGTGTGAAGCGGGTTAGGAAGGCTTCGTACGGTGAGTCGGAGTACGAGGTCTATATCAGGAACTCCGAGGGGGTTGAGGGCGGTTTTCGCGGGACATCGGTCTCGGCAAGTGTTTCGGTCGTTGCCGAAGAGGGTGACGACTCCCAGATGGGATGGGATTTCGGGTTCGGCACCCATTTTTCGGATTTACGGGTCGACGAGATTGCGGCAACCGCGGCTTCCAGGGCGCTGGCCCTTCTCGGTGCGAGAAAGATTGCCACGCTGCGCTGTCCCGTAGTCCTGGACAACCAGGTTGCTTCGGACATCCTGGAGGTGCTCGCGCCGTCTTTTCTGGCCGAGAATGTCCTGAAGGGAAAATCCATGCTCGCCGGTCGCATGGGAAAGAAGGTCTTTTCCCCGTGTCTCCGCATTCGCGACAACGGCCTTCTCCCCGGAGGGATGGCGACGGCCCCGTTCGACGCGGAAGGGGTTCCCCAGCAGGATACCCTGCTGGTGGATGACGGGGTTCTGGGGAAATTTCTCTATGACGGCTACTGGGCGCGCAGGGACGGCGCCGTGTCAACGGGCAACTCAACGCGGGGTGGCGTGAAGAGTCCGCCGCATCTCGGGATTTCCAATTTTTACATAGAAAACGGATCGATCCCGGCCGCGGATCTGGTGAGGGGTATTGACAAGGGCGTATTCATAACCGACGTGATGGGCATGCACACCGCGAATCCCATTTCTGGTGATTTTTCCGTGGGAGCGTCCGGCTTCTATGTGGAAAACGGGGTTATTGCGTATCCGGTGAAGGAGATAGCCCTTTCCGGCAATATCATCGATCTGTTCGGGTCGGTTGAGATGATTGGAAACGACCTTCGTTTCTTCGGCGAAGTCGGCTCTCCGTCGCTGCGAATAGCGGCGCTGGACGTGAGCGGGGAATGAAGGAAGGAACGAGGATCGAGGAACGAGGTTCGTGGAAAGACAAAAGCATCACTGGTAACCGGAGTTCAACAGTATGATAGAAACCTATTTACGACATGAAGCTGAACGACGCGCCATGGGGATTCCACCCCTGCCGCTCAATGACCACCAGACCCGGGAACTCTGTGAACTGCTGATAACCCCCCCCGCTAGGCGGGAGGAGTTGCTCCTTTCCCTTCTCCTGGATCGGATCCCGCCCGGCGTCGATCCGGCTGCCGGGGTGAAAGCGGAGTTTCTGGCAGGAATCTTCACGGGAGA
>Ga0116194_1001201_pt1 | contig 16798 bp, 13 predicted proteins | sample AD_SCU001_MetaG_FD_89887 | JGI IMG/M metagenome (GOLD analysis project Ga0116194, IMG submission 89887) | Active sludge microbial communities of municipal wastewater-treating anaerobic digesters from China - AD_SCU001_MetaG | ecosystem: Engineered > Bioreactor > Anaerobic > Digestate | place...
GTAGGCACCGGCGACGATGCTGAGATGACCGGTGGAGAGGATCGAGGTGTCGTCGAAACCGTCAACGAGAGGCATACTAAAGCGTATTCGCTGAAAGTACAAAGATCTTGCGGTTTGGGATATTCAGAGAGGTGTGGGGGTTAATGCGGATGATCGGTTAATGCGGATGATCGGGAGTAAAAACGGAAAATCAAGTTGGTTGGGTCCATACAGATAGATGTCCGAAGGCGCCATTGATCTGCCCAGCACGTGTTGTCAGGATCTGGAAACCTTTGGGGCAATATCTTTAAGCAGGTTTCTAACTAGTTGAATATTTTCCCTGAGAGCTAAAATGTGGCTCTTATAATCTCCCCAACTAACGTTTAACAGGCGTGTGGAATAATATAGGTATATACAAAAACCGAATAGTTCGGTTATCACTGTTGCCCACGCTGCACCAAAGAGGCTGTAATGGGGGATGAGGATATAGTTCAAACATACGTTTAATAGAGCGCCAAGGCTCGTTCCTATTGCCACAATGCGCTGCATTTTTGCTGAATAAAGGAGAGTGCTCGTTACCGTACTGACACAGATAATCAGAAATGCTATGATCTGGATCTGTAAAACAAGTGCCGACATCTGGTAATCCGGCCCATATAGTATCTCAATAATCTCAAAGCTAAATACTTCCACAAAAACAAATATCAATAAGCCAACAATGAATATAATCTGAAATGACTGAAGATACATTTGCCTCAGTCTCTCCGGAGATCTAGTAGAGTTTTTTGAAAATATTGGGTAGATTACTCCACCTAAAGATCCAGCAACAAGGGCAATCAAGCCCTCAATGATATTGTATGACGCATTGTACCATCCGACTGCCGCATCGCCGACCATCATTGAGAGCATGATCGTATCGATCTTAAAGTAGATCACGACAAAGAGGGTAGTCAAGCCAAATGGTAATGCTTGGGTGAACAGTGGCCGGAGAAAAGACCGGTCAAAATTTAACTGAGGCCTTGTAAACTTTATAGCAACCAAAACTGAACTTATTCCAAGGCGGACTAAACTACCTATTAAAAAAGCGGATATGACAGCAATGAAACCATAGCCCAGTAAAAGAAAAACTATTGCTAAAGGAAAAATGATTAATTTTTCTATGACCCGGGTTAGCAACTCATATTCCATCCGTTCAAATGCCCGATAAAACGAGCAAAGAAACGTATTGAATGAGTTGACAACCGCGTAGGCTACCGCGACATACACGGCGATTATAATCTCATATGGGTACCCTAAAAGATTAATAGCCACAACAACAAGGACAACTGTTGCAATGGAAAGGACTAATTTGACCGCCGATACCGTTCCAAGGTAGGCTGATGCATCCTCTTTCCGATTTGCAACCTCACGTATCGTTAATTGGCTCAAACCGAAGTCTGAAAAAAAAGCGAATAATAATGTAAACGCCAGAGCAAACGAGTATTTGCCGAACTCAACGTCCCCGAGGACCCGGGCGATGTAGATAACAAGAAGAAATCCTAGAAACTTCGTTACGAGCTCTGCAGATGCCAATGAAAATGTATTCTTAACGAAGCTCTTTTCCGCAGTCAACCCAGGTCACCAGATAACATTAGTCCCCGATGGTCGCACTGCGAGCGGTTTCCAGATCGACCCGCACCATCATACGCACCAGTTCTGCAAAGGGCACCTCCGGTTCCCACCCAAGTCTCTCCCTCGCCTTCGACGCATCCCCGAGCAGGAAGTTCACCTCGGCCGGCCGGAAGAACTTCGGGTCAACGACGACGTAATCCTCGTAGTTCAGGCCGACCTCGGAGAACGCGAGGTCCACGAACTCCCGGACCGAGTGAGCTTCGCCGGTAGCGACGACGTAGTCGTCCGGTGTCTCCTGCTGGAGCATCAGCCACATCGCCCGGACGTAGTCCCCCGCAAACCCCCAATCACGGCAGGCATCCAGGTTTCCGAGCCGGAGTTCCTTGTCCAACCCGCAGGCTATCCGGGCAGCCCCGTTCGTGATCTTTCGGGTCACGAACTCGAGCCCTCGCCGGGGCGACTCATGGTTGAAGAGGATGCCGTTGCAGCAGAACATCCCGTAACTCTCCCGGTAGTTCACTGTCATCCAGTATGCGTAGGCCTTTGCCGCCCCGTACGGGTTTCGGGGGCAGAAGGGTGTCTTCTCGCTCTGCGGCATCTCAGGGGCGTTCCCGAAGACTTCCGCACTCGACGCCTGGAAGATCTTTGCATCCAGACAGCAGTGCCGGACTGCCTCCATGACCCGGACGGCGCCGAGTGCCGTGATGTCGCCGGTCTTCACCGGCTCAGTCCATGAAGTGGCAACAAACGACTGGGCGGCGAGGTTGTAGACCTCATCCGGCTGGGTCTCCTTGACGGCAGCATCGAGGGAGACCAGGTCGGTCAGATCGCCCTCTAGAAGCGTGACACGTTCAGCGATCTCTCCCAACTTCTTTGCGCCGGACGAGCGGGACCGGACAAGTCCGTAAACCATGTATCCCTTCGAGAGGAGCAACTCGGTGAGGTAAAAGCCATCCTGTCCAGTTATCCCCGTGATGAGTGCAGTCTTTCCCATTGGTACCGCGTGATCTGTTATGATTATGGAACCTGGTAGTCCTGCGCCGAGCGTTCGGTATTTTCAACACTGGCAGGCTTTTCAGGTTTTCCGTACATGTCCTCATACCTCTCGACATCAGCACGGGTCATCATCCGCACCAGTTCCTCGAAAGACAGGTTCGGACTCCAGTGCAGTCTTTCTCTGGCCTTTGTGGCATCGCCCAAGAGGTAGTTTACTTCAGCCGGCCGGAAGAACTTCGGGTCGACGACGACGTAGTCCTCGTAGTTCAGGCCGACCTCGGAGAATGCGAGATCCACAAACTCCCGCACGGAGTGGGCTTCGCCGGTAGCGACGACGTAGTCGTCCGGCGTCTCCTGCTGGAGCATCAGCCACATGGCCCTTACATAGTCGCCGGCAAACCCCCAGTCCCGGTAGGCGTCAAGGTTTCCGAGCCGGAGCTCCTTATCTATGCCACAGTGAATGCGGGCCACGGCATCGGTGATCTTCCTCGTCACGAACTCAATTCCGCGGCGGGGGGATTCATGGTTGAAAAGGATGCCGTTGCAGCAGAACATCTCGTAGCTTTCCCGGTAATTGATCGTCGCCCAGTAGGCATAGACCTTGGCAAACCCATAGGGAGAGCGGGGATAGAAGGGCGTGGTCTCGCGCTGCGGGGTCTCCAGAACTTTACCGAACATCTCGCTGCTCGACGCCTGGTAGACCTTTGCGTTCGGGCAGAAGCGCCGGACAGCCTCCATGACCCGGAGAGCACCGAGTGCCGTTACCTCCCCAGTCGCCACCGGCTGAGTCCATGACGTGGCCACAAATGACTGGGCGGCGAGGTTGTAGACCTCATCCGGCTGGGCCTCCTTGACGGCGGCATCGAGGGAGATCTGGTCAGTCAGATCGCCCTCTAACAGGGTGACTTTATCGAGCAGGTGCTCTATTCTACTGTGATTCGGGGTGCTGAGCCTTCGCACCAGACCGTAGACCGAATAATTGTTCTCAAGGAGCCATTCTGCCAGGTATGAGCCGTCCTGCCCCGTTAAACCGGTAATAAGAGCTGTTTTAGACATGGTTACACCTCGTATCCTTATCTCCTGTCAAAGTCATCTTCAAACCGCACGATATCATCCTCACCCGTATACTCCCCGATCTGCACCTCGATCAGCTCTAGTGGCAGCATCCCGGGATTATTCAATCGGTGCACCGTCCCGGCTGGCACGAACGTGCTCTCGCCGTTCCGGAGGAGGTAGGTCGCATCACCGACCGTCACCTCGGCGCACCCGGTCACGACCACCCAGTGCTCGGAGCGGTGGTGGTGCATCTGCAGCGATAACCGCCGCTTGGGGGGGACGGTGACCCGCTTGATCCTGTAGGACCGGCCCTCCTCAAGGTTCGTGTATGAACCCCAGGGCCGGTGGATCTCCGTGTGGAACGCCGCCCGGGCATCACCCTGCTCGCGGAGCACCTTTACGATCTCGCCCACGCTTTGGGCTTCACTCCGATTGGCGACGAGGATCGCGTCCTTCGTCTCGACGATGGCGAGGTTCTCGACCCCGACGGTCGCGATCAGCCGGTCGCTGATGATCAGGTTGTCGCAGGAGTCGATGCCAATGTGCTCGCCCCGGACGGCGTTGCTGTTGCCGTTCTTTGGGAGGCAGCCGTAGAGAGCGTCGAAGTTCCCGACGTCATCCCACCCGGACTCGAAGGGAACGACCGCCGCCCGGGAGGTCTTCTCCATGATCCCATAGTCGATGGAGATCTTCGGCGTCTGCGCGTAGGCCTGCTCGGCCGGTTTTTCGAATGCCTGAACCACATCCGGGGCGAGGGACGTGCATTCCGCGAGGAAAAGGTCGGAGTTGAAGAGGAACATCCCCGAGTTCCAGAGGTAGCCATCCGCGACGTATCGCTCCGCCGTCACAAGATCGGGCTTCTCGACGAAGGCGTCGACGGCATACCCCTCCTCGAGCGCCTTCCCCGGCCTGATGTAACCGTAGCCGGTGTGGGGCGAGGTGGGCCTCACGCCGAAGACCACCAGATGGTCTCGGGAGAGGCGCTCCGCTTTCTGGAATGCTTCGATGTACCGGTCGTCCGCCTCGACCAGGTGGTCGGAGGAGAGGACGGCGACCGGGGAGGAGCCGTTCCCCTCCGCGATCGTCTTCACGCCGTAGTAAATGGCGGGGAGGGTGTTCTTTCCCTCCGGCTCGACCAGCACGGTGCAGTCGCACCCGATCTCGGCGAGCTGGTCGCGGATGATGAACTTGTGGTTCTTATTGGTGACGATGTAGATATCCTTCGGGGTGGAGAGGAGGAAGGAACGTTTGATCGTCTTCTGGAAGAGCGATTCCTCATCGAACAGTTTGATGAACTGCTTTGGATAGTGCTCGCGTGAGAGCGGGAATAGGCGGGTGCCGCTTCCTCCCGCGAGAATGAGTGTCTTCATCTTATCAGCGTGCTCCGGAATCCTGATGGATAGTATTTCCCAGCACGGGATATGAATATGATCTTTTCGAGGAGAGGCGGATTAAGAAATATTACACCAATAGTGTTGAAGAGATCCAGCGTAACGAATCTCTGAGCGATTTTGAGCAAGTACTGAAGATCGAGAGTGGGAGATCCTGAGAAGAAGTCAGAGGCTGCCAGCCCGATGACAGAAGTCGTACAGTTTCGCGCACTGCTATATCTGCTCTATCCCCTGCTGGCCAGCACTCAGTAGAGCTCGGGATAGCCGATGCCCGACGGGCTGAGCGGATGATAGTGCCCTTTGGTCTTGACGTACTCCCCGCCCACGGTTCCCGGAGGAATGACGGTGATGTCGAACCGGACGTTTTGCTCGCGAAGATACACACGATCCTCCGCCGTGAGGGCGAGGTCGCGGTACATGGAGTACAGGAGTATGCTGCCGGATTGGTCCGTGTTGGCCAGCACGCACCGCATATCATTGAGGGCCCGGACGGAGGATTCAGGGAGGACACCCGGCCAGTAACTGTTCATCGATTCATCTTCTGCTGTGGCCGGTGAGATAATCTACGCGATCTGATTTCCGGTACATCATTGATCAACAGACGGATTTCAATGAGAGTGGAGAACCATCCGGAGCAGGCCTGTTATCAGCAGAGTGAGTTTCTCCAGATCTGGAGGTGGAGTAGAACCTCGCCTCTCTTGACCAGGCCGATATGGAGACGCTCACAAAGACACCATTGCTTCTTCAACACACTGCAGCGGGCACCCCGCAGTCCTTCGCTGCCACGAGCACACTCACCGTGCCGGTCACATTAGCCTCGTTCGAGGCAAGCGGGTTCTTCACCGACCGCGGCACCGAGGGGATCGCCGCCTGGTGAAAGATCCCGTCCGCACCCGGGAAGGTCTCCATTAAAAGATCAAGGTCGGTGATGCTCCCCCCGACAAACGTCACCCGGGGGTGGTCGAGGAGGTGCTCGATGTTCTCCCGCCGCCCGGTGGCGAGGTTGTCGACGATGATGACGTCGTGGTGCTGTTGTGCCAGGGTCTCTGCAAGGTTTGAGCCGATGAAGCCGGCCCCGCCGGTGACGATGTAGCGCATGAATAAGACTATGTGGGCAGGGCGGTTTAGGGGTTTCTGAATGGTACCCTCTTCTAACATGAAATATGAATGGGTACTGATAGCCTCCTCCGCACCTGACGGTGCTTGAACTCCTGTTCTATGAACCGTTGCACTTCGCGCTCTCCGCGGCTTCGGGCGAGACCACACTACCATCCTCTATTGGTGATCGAGCGTTATCGAGAGGATGCGTGAAGCGTTTCAACAGAGCCTAAAAAAGAGGTATTATTCCCGCAACGCATGCCCATTCTTATCCCCCCGCCCGATCCCCCGGTAGGCGAAACCAGCGCTGATCCACGCATCCGGGTCCACCACGTTCCTCCCATCCACGATCACCGGGTGCGCACACCCACACAACCCCTTCACCAGCTCCGCCACGAGCCCCCGGTAATCCTCCTTGTGCCCGGCAAAGACCACCACCGCGTCCACGCCGGAAAAAATCCCCGCGACAGCCCCAGCGGAGCCCCGGCGTGGCGTCCGGCGACGTCTCTGGATCCACCCGGGGGTCGTGCACCCGGACCTCCGCGCCTGCCGCCTTCGCCATCTCAAAGAACGGCTCCGCCGGCGTGTTCCGGGCATCGTCGGAGTCGTTGATGAAGACCCGGCCGAGCAGGGCGATCGTTGAACCCTTCAAACCCTTCCCCACCTCTCGCAGCGCCGACTCCGTCAAGTGCAACATGTGCGCGGGCATGAAGTCGTTGATCCCGCGGGCGAGGGTGGAGAGGGACTCCCGGGCCGGAGAGGCTGTCGGCGATCTCATCGAGAGTGAATTCCACGGTCATCAACCCCACTCACCGGGGCATGTGCTATGTGTTGCTGTACCGTCCGAAGTTCGCAACGCCCAATCATAAGCGTGGCAGATGTGATCCAGGGTCTGGCTGTTAACATCCCGTCACATCCCCCGCTCCAGAAGGTGCGCAGGTTGTGAATCCGTCATTTCGTAGCATCTCTCCCCCGAACTCCTCAAAACGCGCCGGCTTCTCTCAGAACGTCTTTGCTGCCCGTGCCCGCTCCCATCCCCGTCTCGCCATCCCCCCCATGGACACCTCCCCCCCGGGGGGTGCGGCACCCCTGCGGCACCCCCCCGTCGAACCCCCCACCAACCCCCTTTTTGCGCGCGGTGGCCGGTCTACAACCCCTCTCCCCGCCGCCGGATAAGGCGCACGGGTGGTCCGGACCGGTCCAACCGCAGGGGAGAACGAAGATCGACAGATCGATATCCTGCCGGAAACCCCCGGTCCTGCAGGGAAAACCGGGACCAGACGGCTCCCCGGCAAGTTTTACCAGGCGTTTACTTTCACCCCGCGCGGCCTTCCATTAATAAGAAACCCCTTCAAGACTCTGATCCATGAGACGTATTCCGCTTCTCAACCACGACCAGACGCTCTTTCGGGACATCGAGGTCTTTGAGGCCTCGTTTGTCCCCGAGCAACTCTACCACCGCGAAGCCCAGGTGAAGGAACTCGCCTTCCTCATCAGCCCCGCCCTCCGGGGCGTAAGCCCGGAAAACGCCATCCTCCGCGGCCCCCCCGGCACCGGGAAGACCTCAACCGTCCAGAGAGTCTTTGCCGAACTCAAAGATACCACCCACAGGGCCGTTCCCGTCTACATCAACTGCCGGCACGACCATACCACCCTTGCCGTCTACCAGCGCATCGCAGGCCAGCTCTTTGGATACAAGACCCCCTCACGCCGCCTCGAGGACATCAGGGAGGCGATCGCAGCAGCCCTCCGTGAAACAGACGTAACGCTCCTGGTCTGCTTTGACGACGCAGAACACCTCGTCGTGGCAGGCACCTACAACAACCTCCTCTACCAGATCCTCAGGCTCTACGAAGGCTGGGAAGATCTCAGGGCGCCCGGGGTCATTGTGGTCACAAGCGATCTCGAGATGCAACTCTACGCCGAGGCCGACGGACCGGTGCGCTCGGTCTTCCACCCCACCGAGATCTTCTTTCCGCCCTACGCGAAGACCGAGATCCGCGAGATCCTCACCGACCGCGTCAGACAGGGGCTCTACCCCGGCGTGATGCCCCCGGCGGTCATCGACCTTGCCGCTGGAATGGCCAGCGATGCCGGGGACATCAGGCTCGGGATCGCCCTCATCAAGGCGGCCGTCCTCCGGGCGGAGGTGGATGGTCGCCGCCGGGTCGAGAAGGAGGACCTCATCTCTGTGGCCCCGGGGATAAGGCCGCCGGCGCTCGATGTCAGGGTTGCAGCGCTCGCGCCGGGCGAGCGTGCACTCCTCTACGGGCTTGCGGAGCGGTCGCTATCCGGGGAGGAGATGCTCTCGGGGACGGTCTTTGAAGAGATGCGGGACTACATCGCCGTCGGCAAGACAACCTACTATAACAGGCTGCGGCGACTCGCCGCGGCCGGGATCGTCGACCTCCTCCGCGGCGCCGGGGGCCAGCAGGTCGTCGTCCTCCGCTACAACCCCGAGGATCTCCTTGCGGCCTCTGCCCCGGAGAGGTGAACAGACCTTTAACCTCTATTCCTGCCGGGATCTCTCTTTTGGGTTCAATCCCCCGGGATTTTATTTCCTGATACAGATACGTTTATAAAGGGTCTGTTAGCAAATTCAGGGCCTGTGAATTAGCCTTTTTACCAGATATGCCCGAATAATGATGTATGCGCCTGGCAGAGTCCCGGTGCAGAGGAGTTATCGAAACGATGAACCACAGGAGAAGGACCCCTGCTGAAGGGGGCGGCAGCCCGGACCCAGAGTACACCCACACTCTCCACCAGGCCGCCACTGATACGTCACCGCCCGAAGATATAAGCGGATCGTCTGTTCCGCTCTACCTTGTGCCGCAGGCGGTTGCTGCCGAGATCCGGCGGCACGGCTGGGCGGTCCGGGAGATCCACATCCGCCGGACACGAAACCACCAGTATACCATCGACGTCGAACGGAGGCGGGTCTGATGCCCGCTCCGGGCACCCTTGCGTCCACCGCGAAGGGCGGGGCTGTCATCACCGTGGAGGCAGAGACCTGCTGGATCCTGCCCGAGGACGCGCGGGGCCTGATCTTCTCGGGCCATCCGGCGCCGGTCCTTCGGTCGCGGTCACGGCGGGACCGCGGCGGTGCTGTAACGGGCGAGGTCACGATCGAAGGCCACGCTGCTCTCCACCCCGCCGGCAGGGCGGTGGTGATCCAGACCCGGGAGGGCTGCTGGCTCGTCCCGCTGGTAACGTTCCGGCGGGTGGTCAGCGGGGAGGCAGCCAGCGCCCCGCTATTTCCCATTCATTCAGGGGTGGGGTTGTGACTCTAGAGATCTTGCGGGCGGTGGGAATCCTTGCCGGCGGCGGCGTGGTCGAGGTCCGGGCGCTCGCCGACGGTGCCACGCACTCCGGCTACTTCGACGATTACGGGGCCCTCGCCCGGGCGGTCGAGGCGCTGGACGCCGACCCGGAGGTCTCCGGGGTCTATATCACCCTGAACAGCGTGAACCCTGACCTTCTTGCCCGCCGGGCGAACCGGATCAAGATGCGGCTCTCCCGCAAAGACGCCACCACGGCCGATGCCGATATCGTCCGGCGGCGCTGGTTCCCGGTCGATATCGACCCTGTCCGGCCGAGCGGGGTCTCGTCGACCGAAGAAGAGCATGCGGCCGCCCTTGCCGCCGCCGGGCGGATCGCGGCCTTCCTCGCCGAACAGGGGTTCCCTGAACCCCTGGTTGCCGATTCCGGGAACGGGGCGCACCTGCTCTACCGGATCGACCTCCCAAACGACGGTGCCGCGACCGCGGTCGTGCGGGGGGCTCTTGCAACCCTCGACGCCCTCTTCTCAAACGAGACCCTGACCGTCGATACCGCGAACCACAACGCTGCCCGGATCTGGAAACTCTACGGGACGCTATCGCGGAAGGGTGACTCCACGCAGGAGCGCCCCCACCGGCGATCAAGGATCATCTCGGTGCCGGCAGGGATGGAGGTTGTCTCCAGGGAGAGACTCGAGCACCTTGCGGGTCTCATCCCCCGGGAGGAGTCGTTGCCGCGGAGGAAGGGCAGCATCGACCTTGCCTCCTGGCTCGCGGAGCACGGGATCACCGTCCAGAGCACAAGGCCCTGGCAGGGCGGGACGCTCTTTGTCCTTGCTGAGTGTCCGTTCTCAAGCGCACACAAGGACGGCGCGTTTGCGGTCCAGTTCTCAAACGGCGCGATCTTTGCCGGGTGCCACCACGCCAGTTGCGGCGGAGGGGCCCAGCGGTGGCCGGAACTCAGGGCGATCTATGAGCCGAAGCAGAAGAAAAAGCAGGAGGTGAGGGCAGGGACAAAAGAGGAGGAGAACCCCGCCGGGGATGAGTACCGCGAACGTGCCCTTGCCATCCTCCGTGACGGCGACCCGCTTGCGTTCATCCTTGATACCTTCAACAAAACCCACGTCGGCGACCGGACCGTTGCGGAGTCTCTCGCGATGTCGGTCGCCTCCCGGTCGGTCGAGAACACAAACGGCCTCCACGTCGCCATCTCCGGCAACTCCGGGAAAGGCAAGACCCATGCCTGCACGACGATGCAGAACCTCATCCCGGAGGACTCGCGCCTGAAGGGCACCGTCTCTGACCGGGCGCTCTACTACGACGACGACCTCAAGCCCGGCACCGTCTTCCTCTTCGACGACGTCTCACTCTCTGACGACCTCCAGGAGGTCCTGAAATCAGCGACCACAAACTTCCGGGAACCGATCGAGCACCGGACCCTCACGACCGAGCGCAAACTCCGGGTCTGCACCATCCCGGAGCGGTGTGTCTGGTGGCTGGCGAAGGTCGATGACCCGGGCGACGACCAGGTGATGAACCGGATGCTCACGGTCTGGATCGATGACTCGGCCGAGCAGGACCGGCGGGTGCTTGAGCACATGAAGGAGCGGGAGGCGGCCGGCCGGGACCCGGCGGCGGATGATACCCTGGTTTGCCAGGCGATCTGGGAGGCGGTGGGGGAAGAGGTCCTCCCCGTCCGGATCCCGTTCGCCCGGCGGATAGGGTTCTCCACCACCCAGAACCGCCGGAACCCCGGCATGCTCTTTGACCTGATCAGGTGCCATGCCCGGCTCTTTTACCTCCAGCGGGACCGCGACGACGACGGGGCGGTGGTCGCCCGGGAAGAGGACTTTCGGGCGGCAGCGGACCTCTACGCCGCCCTCTCCGGGGCGACCGGCGGGCAGGAGACGAAACTGACGAAGAACGAGGCAGCAGCGCTTGCAACGGTCGCGAAGATGGGGGTCGAGGTCTTCACCGTCCGGGATCTCCAGAGCGCTCTCGGCCTCTCCTACCAGAAGACCCGGCGGATCCTCAACGGCTACACCAGCCGCGGGACACCCTACTCCGGCCTCCTGGAGAAGTGCCCGGCGATCAGCCTCTACGATGCCACGGTGACGGAGGAGGGCGGGGCCGGGGTCACGGTCCGCCGCCGGGAGCAGTTCTTCACGTTTGATATCGAAGTCTACCGGGCCTGGAGCGGGGGAACGTTTGTCTGGCTGGACGATGACCCGGATGTTGACAGCAATGACAGCAGTTTTCAGCACGTTGACAGCAGTTGCTGTCAACGAGAAAAAGCCCGTAAAAGCGACAATTCCAAAGACGCCCCTCAACATGAGGATATTCATCTATATGATCACACACATGTACAGCAGAATAAAGGAACGGAGAGCACGCACGAGGCGACTCGCAGTGACGAAGGGGGTACCTCTGTTTCCGAAGTTGCTGTCACTCAAAATGAGAACGTCCCGGATCACGAGCAAAATCGGGAAACCTCGCAGGTTCTTCGCCCGCTCATTGACAGCACCTGCTGTCAACGTGCTGAAACTTGCTGTCACTCTCCACCGCCGGTGAACCCCCGTGACTACATCGCCCTGCCGGTGGCAAAGGACAGACCCTGTCACGTCTGCGGCCGGCGGCCGACGTCCTCGGTGAGACGCGACAGAGAGGACTACCTCTGCTATGACTGCCTCCGCAAGGCAAAGCGGCCAGGGAAGGTGCAACCGCTCCCGGGGGTCCTCGACCACCGGGGGTTTGAACGGGTGAAGACCGGGATTGGCCGGTGCGATGTATGCGGCGCAAAAAAGGCGGTCTACCGCTCACGGGAGGCGCAGACAAAGATCTGCGAGGGGTGCTATGCGAGGCTGGTCCGGGAGTGGAACGCGGGTGAGGGGGTGCGGTGAGGGTGTATGAATATACTTGAAAGATCGGGTCTCAACGGTGAGATGTTCAGGGTGAGGAGTGGGGTTTCCAGGGTTCTTCCAGGGGAACAATCTGCCATATCTGTGGTGCCAGGAGTCCGGGGCAGGGGAGGTGATTCTCTCTGTCTGAACGCGCCAATGTTCAACCAGATCATTTCAAGTGGCATGTAATCCTCGCTGAGAGAGTATGGTGATAGCCTACAGGCAGGCCCGATAGTAATCGTAAATATTCCGGTCACAACCAGACTGATATGACATTATTACCTGAAATCCGGTGAGTAATGCTACGATGATACGCCGGGTTTGGGGGGAGCCCCCGTGCCCTTCTCTCGATCGGAATGGCAAACACGCTTTCCCGCTTCCGGTACCTCAGTCGCCCTCCAGAAGCTCGTCCGGGTTGAAGGCTACGAACTCGCCGCTCTCCTCGATCTCGACGATCATCTTCCAATCGCGATAGTCCCGCTCGCGCCGGATCATCCGGGACAGCAGATCGTCATAACTCTCCCCCGCCTCTTTGAGATCGTGCAGGTCCCTCCAGGTGGGTTTTTTCACAGGAATGCGCTTGATCTGGCTGCCGGCATCGCGTGTGGCGGAGACATATGCATCTCTTGTAGAGAGGAATGGTATCTATTGGTTTGCACATTTGCCACAATGAATAAGATTGTACTTGCGATGAAGTTATCCTGGCCCCCTGTAACCTAGTCGAAGCGAATCTTATCGTATCCTGACCCTCGGCGCAACTCTCTCCCTCATCTGATTATACAGGTCAATGCGTGCAGAGTGGCGAAGAGTGACTACCACTGAGTAACTTTGCTTGAAATTCTCGTCATCTACCCACTTACCCCGACACAAGACCTCAAGAACCAGGGGCTTTGTTACGTCAATCCCTGGTGCGCTCGTATAGACTCGTGTACCCTTTTGGTGGATGCTTTTTGAACGGAGAGCCTTTTTAGGGTACAGCACTATTTCAGGAATCTTGCCGCTATCCTCGTTACCTTCCGACTCTTCGTCAATCGCCGGCTCTAAGAACACATCCTCGGAAGAGCGATCGGCGATAACCTTGATATCCGTATTCTTATACAAAGAAAATTCCATCCGTGTCCCCATATACTCCATGCGTGTTCTCCTGACAGGCGGGTTGTATACAAGGGTTACAGAGATCTCGCGCTTTCCTTGCATATCGACGAACGTATCAGGGAGATAAAAGCAGTAATAATGAACGCCCCTGATTTTTATCTCATTTTCTGCAAAAAGGAGCACGTTATTAAAATCTGAGCCCTCAGCACAAGCGAGATCTGGTTGACCAAAGCCGTAGATGTTGTAGATCGGTTCAGCGGCCTTTGTGGAAAGACCACACACATTCACGTTTAGAGGTTCCGGCCGAACATCGGGGATACGGGCAGAGGCGAGTAATAATGCTTTGATCGTGTTTGAGGTATAACTGGGGTATCTCTTGCACAACCGGGCCAAGTAGTTGGCGACTTTCGGAGCAGAAAGGCTGGTTCCACACTCCGTAGTGAGCAGGCTACTCTCCCTCATCCACTGTGGGTTCACCACGAAGATACCTGTCTGTGCACCCTCCATGTAATATGGAGTTTGCACGTTGTACGGTCGCATTCCCCCCACTTCAACGAGTTCTGGCTTGATCATCCCGTTCAAACCGGGTCCTGCTCGGGTGAACGGAGATGGGTAACCCTGGTATGGAACAAGAATCGCCTCGGCTTTATGTGAGACGTAATCCTGTGTTATAGATCCGACGGTCAGGGCGTATACAGACGATGCCGGATCTACAATCCTGCACCTTTTGCCATCTTCGTAGAGATAATGAGGGTATTTGTCCGGGAAATCCATCTCGTCGTTATTCCCGGTTGCAATAACGAACATAAGACCGTGCTCATGAGCCAGCTCGTCGATAAAAGATGCCAGCATCGATTGCTGCTTTCCCCCGGATATACACAATGCGGGATCACCAAACGAGATATTTACTACACGCACGTTATCGTATCGTTCTGTGAATGACTGGAGCGCTTGGAGGATTTGATTTTCGAGAAGATGCTCCTCATCATAGCTTGCAACTATATCTCCAGTCTCCGGGTCTTTTACCCCACGCATCACCTTCGCTGACAGTATCCACACAGGCGGGTGGAAACACCTTGTGTCAGCGCACTTCTTGATATCACCATACAGTGCGACACCTGCAACCATGGTGCCATGACCCACGTCATCTGTTCCGTCATGTTCAGGAAATAGACTTATTGCATCTCCAACACCGTTTTTGAGGAGAGGATGGCCCGATAATATACCGCTATCAAGGACAACGATCGCCGGATCTCTTGGGTCGGGAGGAGAGCCGGTATCGACCTCACTCAACGATAGGCGGAGTTCGCTTGGACGAAAGTAGGTGGAACAGGGAGGTCGATCGACACAGCTCACCTCGGGGAAGGACAGTAACTCATTTAGCATATCCTTATCTATCTTCACCCGCATGAGGCAGAAACTGTGTGTGATGATATGATCGGTGACCTCACAGCCTTTTTTATTGAGTAACTTCTCAATTCCCTTGAGAACATCCTTAAGTCGGGACGTTTCCATCCTCCAGAGTTCGACATCGAGATATGCAATCTCGTCACCAACCAGCGGTCTCTCGGCCAATCTCCCGCCGATCTTATCCTCCGGGGGAATCGGTTCAAATGACTCTACAACATCAAAAAAAGTCTTGTTCTTAGATTCTTGACCATACTGGGCAAGTTTCTCAGTTATTTTCCCTAGATCTCCCTTCTCCGCCAGAGACACCCTGTAACGGAGAGCACCATCTTTTGCAGGAGATGGAGAGATATACTGGATATCGCAACGGTTCAGGAACTTGCTCAGGTCCTCCTCACTGATCTCAGATCGGAGTTCAATTCTAAATATCAGGTTCGGATCAAAATACTCTGAGAGCTGTGCCTTTCTCTTTTGATGCTCGCTCTGCATCTCATTTAAATTATAGACCTGAACTTCAGCAAAATCCCCTTTTTCCTCACGTTCGGGACGAGGGGATCTCCTTCCTCCCCTTTTCGCCAGCGTAAACTCCTTCTCATACATGGGTAATCGAAGATGCTCTGACATTAACTATACCCTCTCTTGAACTGAAACAATTTCTTTCTGCCTTAGTATTGCTTCTTCAAGGTCTTCCTTTGAAACCCTTTTCTTTTTACTCAGCAATGCTTTTTTCATTGCTCGGATGGCGACCTGCTCAATATCAGCACCGGAGAAACCCGTGCTGCTGTCTGCAAGGATGTCATACTTTATTACAGGATCAACAGGGATTACACTCAGTTTCTTCTCGTATAAGCGGGCCCTTAACTGTTTATCCGGCAATTCAAACCGGATAACATCATCAAATCGCCTCCAGACCCCCTTGTCTAATAACTGAGGATGATTTGTAGCGGCAATGAGCACACTCTCGCCCTGATAATCTTCAAGCATCAACATGAAGTTGTTGACTACACGCTTGATCTCACCATGTTCACTTGGGTCATCACGTTTTTTGCCTATAATATCGAACTCATCAAAAAGTACAACCCACCTCCCTTTATCTATATAGTCAAAAATTTTTCTTATGTTGGCGGCGGTCTCACCCAGGAATGAAGAAACAACGGCTTCAAACTTCACAACTATCAGCGGATAGCCAATGGCTGAGCATAAAACCTTTGCACAGAGTGTTTTTCCCGTTCCCGGAGGCCCATAAAACAGCAACTTACTTCTGGGTTTTAATCCATAGTTGAATAATAGATCTCGATTCTTGATCTCAAGCGGGATCTCCCGAAGCCTCTCTTCTAACTCTGTGGAAACGATCAGATCTGACCAATCGTTAAATGGCCGCTTAACTTCCAATAACTGGAATCCCTTTTCATTATCACGCGGAATGGGCAACGCACGATATGGGATGGCAGTCTGGTGTACTGACTGGTCATTGATAATTGTCCTTAGTTTCGCTGCCACAAGGTGGTGGTTCAATTGTTCTTCATGTTCAATTATGCTCTGAGCTACTTGATGAAATAACTCCTCATTTTTCGTAACAAAGGCCTGAAACAGTGTTTCAATGTCTTCAGAGTTCATTTCATCTCGACCTGATCCAGCTATCCAAACGGGTGAACCGAATATTCTACCTATAAAATGATGTGAATGGGTTTAATAATTGTTAGCCCCCTCCAAAACCATCTGGATCTCCAGCCTTATTTTACCGTTGAATTCGCACTCTGAGGGCCAAAGATCGCTCCCCTTGCAAAAGTACACTCACCATTAAGCCCGATCTCTGATTACGACAGATTAAAACCGTAAAATTGATCGTACGAGAAGGAGAACTCTTATTTTAGTGACGACCTCCCCGCCGGGCCAGGCAAGAGATGGCAAAAGCCGGACTAACGCCGGTCGCGAATACAGGTTCCATACTAAGACTGATGCTCATGGCACTCTTCTTCTCCGTGAA
>Ga0116194_1001211_pt1 | contig 16722 bp, 16 predicted proteins | sample AD_SCU001_MetaG_FD_89887 | JGI IMG/M metagenome (GOLD analysis project Ga0116194, IMG submission 89887) | Active sludge microbial communities of municipal wastewater-treating anaerobic digesters from China - AD_SCU001_MetaG | ecosystem: Engineered > Bioreactor > Anaerobic > Digestate | place...
GTTTATTTAAAGGCATACCAAACAATGCAAGAAGCAAGGCAAAGCCTGCGGTCTTATTTTATTTTCTACAACCAGAGCCGGTTTCATCAAACCCTTGACTACCAAACACCAGACATGGTTTACTTTGGAAAGCCCGAGGTCAAACTGGCAGCATGAGAATCACTTATAAATCACAAAAACTTGACCAGCAAATCGGGCCACCGCTGAGACTGTATTTTGGGGCATTTAAGTCCAGCAAAATCAAAGAAAATGTTGCCCGAATCAACGAGTTTGCTTTAAAAAACGAAATTTTAAGCTGCGACCAGCATACGGCAAAAATTTATGGTGAGATAAAAACAAGCTTAAAATTAGTTGGGAAGCCTATTCCGGAAAACAAAAGATTCTCTATAACGCTGGTCGTGAGCGAATTTATGGTGGGCAAAGACTCGTTTCAACAACAGTCTGGGTAACACTTTCTGAATTATCATTTCGAAAAGTTTGGCTCTGGTTTGCAGTAGAAATAAAAAACCGCCGGTAGAGCCATGTGGCACGACCGGCGGTCTGTTGTTTCTGCGGAAAAAAATCAGAAGTTGGAGTTGCTGTCGGGAAGAGCCGGATCGGCGGGAGCGACCGGGTCAGCCTGAGGAGCTGATTCAGTCTGGGTGGCTGGATCGGCCTTGGGTGACGGAACCTGGCCCTGCGGCGGGTTCGAGATTTTGCCGCGGGCGCCGATGCTGATGCGGGGGTTGCTGGCGGCGGCGGCCTTTTTGCCGGTGAAGTCGGCTTCGTGTTCGTCGAGAATGTTGATCATAACTTCGAGCTCAGTGTCGCCGTTGGTGACGAAAACTTTCAGGAAAGTCGCTCTCAGCTTGAGCAGCTGCACGGCGGTGAGCGCCACGTCAACCGAGATTTTGTCGCTGTTGTAGAGGTTGGTGATCACGGCGAGAGCGGTCGCCACGCCTTTGGCGCCTTCGATGCCGCGAATCAGCAGCTCGAGCTGCTGGTTGACCTTTTCGGCCTTCAGCCAGACGAAGTCTTTGCCATTCTGCGCCGGAGCGCCCTTGTCGCCTGAACCCTTCGCAGGCATGCCCTTTTCGACCGAGCCGGCAACCGGCGGTAACGAAACGCGGCTGAAAGATTCAAGTGCCGATCTGAATTTATCTTCGTCAAAAGCCATGGCCTGAACACCACATGCCAGACCACCAGCCACAAGAAGGCCCACAAGTTTATTCATGACAAAACCTCCGCTCGCAGAGACATACATTAATCATACGAACAAACTCGCCTCTTGTAAAGTATCTGCCGCACAATTTGCCTGTATCTGAATCAGACGTTCAGAAGTTTCAGAAGGGTGCGGTAGGCGGAATTGATGCGCGCGAATTCGGCGTGATCGACGGGGTTGATGTCGGGGTGCAGGGTGCGGGCCAGGTGCCGAAAGCGTTTGCGCAAAAGGTCGAGACTGACGCCCTCGGGCAGGCCCATTACCGCAAGACAGCGGCGGTATTCTTCCTGGTGGTGCAGCAGATTCCAGGCGCCGCTGATGAATTTTTCGGCATTCTCAGCCGCCAGGGCTGAAAAATTTGCCGGGTCGAGATAGAAATAACGCTCGGAAAGCATATCGACAGCCAGGTCATCGCCGCGACGACCGTGGAAAGCGCAGAACTGCGCGTCGGCATCACAACCGGCGCCACAAAACGCCGCCAAATCTTCGCCGAAATAACGGCAGCAGCCGACGGCCGGCAGGTCTCTGACGCAGGTGCGCATGAAATGAACGAACAGATAGCGGCCGCGCCCGGCAAAATGTGACTGCAGGCCATAAAGTGCATGAAACAGCACAAAATGCCAGCGATACATTTCGACAGCCGCGCCGTTAACCAGATCGGCCGCAGGCAGAGCCACGCGCATCAGTTCGCATTCCCAGACCGGCTCGTGCAGAGTCTCAAGATATGCCAGCAGCGCATCACTCTGCAGCGAAGCGCAATACCTGAAAAAGTCCGCGTGCTGTTCACAACCGCTTTGATTCATCTTTTATCCATCTGCACCAGCACCGGCAAAACCGTCTCAAAAAAAACCGCCTGCGGCAGCAGACGGTTTCTGTGATTTTAAATTACACTAATCATCCGGCAGAATCAGCCGAGCATGCTCTGCAGATCTTCGGCCATCAGGCGGGCAATTTTGGTGAGATCGCCCTTTTTTTTCTTGAGAAAGGCCGGTGCTTCGGCTTTGCTGATTTTTGGCATGGCCGCTACCTGCTCGACAAGCTCACGCAGAGTGGTTGAACTGCTGATGGCGGCTTTCGGAATTTCGACAAGCGAGTCCATTTCAAACTTTACGGTCGCGAGCCTGAAATCGAGCTCGTCAAGAATTTCGCCAAACTGCTGTGCGATCGGAACATCAGGGTCGAAGCCCTGGTCGCCATAAATTTCCTCGTCGAGAAAGCGCAGATAATTTTGCAGAAGTTCTTCCATGTGGTCTCCTGTATTGGTTGCAGATTCGTTCAGAATTCTAGAGTTCGTAGGGAGTTATGCTCTCGTAACCTTTTTCGGTAACGACAATCGTCTGTTCAAACTGGGCCGAAAGCGACCCATCGCGGGTGACTGCGGTCCATTCATCGTCGAGAACCCGCAGAAAGCGCTTGCCGATATTGATCATCGGCTCAACCGTGAACACCATACCGGGCACGAGAGTCACGCCAGAACCGCGCCGGCCAAAATGGGGCACATCGGGCGGCTCATGAAAACTTTTGCCAATGCCATGGCCGATAAATTCGCGCACGACCGAGCAGCCCATTCCCTCAGCATATTCTTGAATTGCCCAGCCGATATCGCCGATCGTGTTGTCGGGCTTGACCATCGCCAGGCCGCGTTTGAGCGACTCGCGGGCGACGTTGACGATCTTGTGCGCTTCTTCTGAGCACTTGCCGACGAAGAAAGTCATGTTGGCGTCGGCGTAATAACCGTTGAGAATCGAGGTGACATCGACGTTGATGATATCGCCTTCGATGAGGCGGCGATCAGACGGAATGCCGTGGCAGATGACCTCATTGATCGAGGTGCAGACGCTCTTCGGGAAACCCCGGTAATTGAGCGGCGCCGGCACCGCACCGTTTTTGATCGTGTAATCATGCACAAAACGGTTGATATCGTTGGTGGTGATGCCGGGCTTGATTAATTCTTCGACTTTGCGCAGTGTGTCGATGACGAGGCGCCCGGCGAATTTCATGCCGGCGATTTCCTGGGTGGTCTTGAGTTTGATGCGGTAATTGCGCAGATACAACTCGGCAACATCAGGGGCAACGCCCTGTTGCGCTTTGTTCATGCAACATCTCTTGAATTTGAGGCCGCTGCCGCAGGGGCAGTCATCATTGCGGCCAACGCTGCCATCGTCACTAGCCATCTTCAACTCCAGCTTTCTATTGTTCTCGTGTCAGAAGCCCGCTCAGTATACTCCCGCCCGCCCGCTAAAACAAGCGCAAAAAAACTTGCTAACGCGGCGATTTCCATCTAATATGTATGCTTCTAATTTGATATTTTTCCGGAGGTTTCTGATGCGAAAATGGCGTGTAGAAGATTCTGCTGAACTCTATAACATCGAAGGCTGGGGAATAGGCTATTTCGGAGTTAATAAAGCCGGCAATGTCAAGGTCATGCCACATCGTAACCCCAAAATCGCGGTAGACATCAAAGATATTCTCGACGAACTGAGTCTTAAAGACGTATCTTGCCCGGTGCTGCTGAGGTTTCCCGACATTCTCGACAATCGCATCGAAACCATTTCGAGCTGTTTCAGAAGCGCATCTGAAGAATATAATTTTACCGGTAATTACTACACTGTATACCCGGTTAAAGTGAACCAGCAGCGCCCGGTCGTCGAAGAAATCGTGCAGTATGGCCAGAAATTCAATATCGGCCTCGAAGCCGGCTCAAAGCCCGAGCTGCATGCGGTGCTTGCAATCATGGACAACCCCGACGCTCTGCTCATCTGCAACGGCTACAAAGATGAAGAATTCATCGAACTTGCACTGCTGGCGCAGAAAATGGGCAAACGCATTTTCATCGTCGCCGAAAAATTCAACGAGCTGAAGCTGATCGTCAAGCTTTCGAAAGTTCACAAGGTTAACCCCAATATCGGCATGCGAATCAAGCTCGCGGCCTTCGGCAGCGGCAAATGGGAAGACTCGGGCGGCGACAAGAGCAAATTTGGCCTGACCCCGACCGAACTCATTGAAGCCGTCGAATACATGAAATCAGAAGACATGATCGACTGCGTCAAGCTGATTCACTGCCATCTCGGCAGCCAGATCACCAATATCCGCAAAATCAAACGCGGCCTCAAGGAAGCCTCACAGTTCTATGTGCAGCTGCGCAAACTCGGCTGTAACCTCGAATACGTCGATATCGGCGGCGGCCTCGGCGTCGACTACGACGGCACCCGCACCACGATCAGCAGCAGCATCAACTACTCGATTCAGGAATACGCCAACGACGCGGTTTCAGCCCTGCAGGATGCCGCCGACAAGAACGGTTTTCCGCACCCGCACCTGATCACCGAATCGGGCCGCGCCCTGACCGCGCATCATTCAGTGCTGGTTTTCAACGTTCTCGAAACCACCCTGCCGCCGAAAACCCCTTACGAAGAATTCAAGATCGACAAGAAAGACCATGAGCTGGTTGTCGATATGCACACCATTCTCGATTCACTCACCGACCTGACGATGATCGAAGCCTGGCATGACGCCCAGCAGCTGCGCGAAGAATCTCTCGACCTGTTCAATCTCGGCATGCTCGACCTCAAGAGCCGCGCCAAAGCCGAAAAGCTTTTCTGGGCCATCGCTCACGAAGTGCGCGAACTCGCTCAGCAGGCCAAACACACCTCTGACGAAATCAGGCAGCTCGACAAGATTCTCGCTGAAAAATATTTCTGCAACTTCTCGCTGTTCCAGTCGCTGCCGGATGCCTGGGCCGTCGATCAGCTGTTTCCGATCATGCCGCTGCACCGCCTCGGTGAAAAACCCACCCAGAGTGCGACACTGCAGGATATCACCTGCGATTCAGACGGCAAAATCGACCGGTTCATCGGCAACCGCAACTTCAACCCCTGCCTGCCGCTGCACAACCTGAAGACCTACGAGCCTTACTATCTCGGCGTTTTCATGGTCGGCGCCTATCAGGAAATCCTCGGCGACCTGCACAACCTGTTCGGTGACACCAACGCGGTGCACATCACCGTTAACGAAGACAGTACCTTTACCATCGACAAGGTTATCGACGGCGAAACCGTTGCCGACGTTCTCGATTACGTGCAGTTCAGCGCCAAAAAGCTGGTGCGCACCATGGAAACCTGGGTGTCGGCATCGGTCAAAGAAGGCCGCATCACCGTCAACGAGGGCAAAGAATTTCTTGCCATCTACCGCTCGGGCCTCTACGGCTACACCTACCTCGAATAAGCCTTTAACAGCATAAAAAAGCCCCGGTGTCTGCCTTGCTGCACACCGGGGCTTTTTATCGGCTCAAAGAGAGGCGTTGTCGCGGAACTCCTGAAAAGCCTTTTCGACAGCTTCGCCGGCCGCGCCAAAAAACGTCAGTCTGACGGGCGAGTCGAAAATGATAACGGTCGTGCGACGGCCTGCGAATCCACCGCTGGTAATTTCAAGATCTTCGACCGATTGCCATGGGATGAACAGAGCCGGGCTGCGAAAACGCAGCAGCAGAAACACCTGCAGTGCGAAGCCTTCTTCACCCACATGCACCGTCAAACAGCTTTTGTAACTGCCTTTTCCCCACCAGAATCTGTAGATCAGAGCACTGACAAAACTGAATTTTTTGCCGGCAGCGACCTGCCTGTCATTTGCAGCAAACCTGCGCAGAAGCAGGCGCCAGCCAGAAAATTCTGCCAGAAGCGCGCTGACAAACACCCAGATCAGCACAAAAAAAGGTATGAAAATTATAACCGCCAGATACCACGGAAAATCAGCATTCGGCATCGAGCTTGTCCTTTCATAATCAGAGTGCAGTATTTAATAATAAAAGGCCGCTAAAATTTGATCAGATTTGACTTTTTTATCCTGACGCCGTTTTCAGAAATAACCGAAAAAGCATTGGCGACTTCGTCCTGGTGCTCCAACAAAAAAGAAGCAACAATCGAAGCCTTTTCCAGGGGCCTTTTGCCCTCGAGTCGAATTAGAATTACCCCATTGTTTATAAGGTTTTTTCTGAATACCAGTTCGCCAAAATCCTTATCAACAGTTACAAGAACCGCCTTTTTTTCATTTGCAAGTTCCAGAACTTTTACGTCTGAGGCTCCCGGCATTTCATGTGCAATATAAAAAGAGCAGAAACCTTCAGAAATCAATCTGTCAGCGATTTGCTTATCAACACCCTCATCTATAACCAGACAAATCATGCTGATTTTTTAATTGGAAAAACCTTGTCGGCGCGAAGAGCCTCTGAGGCAAACTTGAGTGCAGCTGCAATTGCGCCTTTTGTCAGTTGTGGATGTGCCTCGATAATATCGTCGTAAGATTCTCCGCATGAAAGTTTTTCAAGAATCAGCTCTACGGTTATTCTTGTACCGGAAATAACGGGCTTTCCCATCATGATGTCAGGATCGCAGATAATTTCAGCTTTCATGTTTCCTCCATTTTGCACACAACGCCAGTTTATCATCATGGCATCAACAGGTCAAACCACCTCAAACCATTAAATCAACAGGTAAAAAGAAAGCCCGACAATCTATATCGGGCTTTCCTTTTTACCTGTTGATTTACTCAGTCCTGCTTTTTCTGTTCTTTGGCCCAGCCGTCTTTCAGCGAGATGGTGCGGTTGAACACCAGGCGGCCGGGGGCTGAATCCTTGTCTTTGCAGAAGTAGCCCATGCGCAGGAACTGCATCGGCATGCCGACCTTGACTTCGGCAAGTGCCGGTTCGACGATGCAGTCTTTCAGCACTTCAAGCGAGGCGGGGTTGATATTGTCGAGGAAATCGGTGCCCTCTTCGACCTTGTCGGGGTTTTCCTGTTTGAACAGGTGGTCGTAGAGTCTGACTTCAGCTTTTATGCCCTCGCTGGCCGATACCCAGTGCAGGGTGCCCTTGACTCTCCTACCGTCGGGGGTTGAGCCACCACGGCTTTCGGGGTCGAGTTCGCAGCGCAGTTCGACGATATTGCCCTGTGCGTCTTTGATCACTTCTTTGCAGGTGATGTAATAGGCGTGCTTGAGGCGGATTTCGGCGCCCGGCGCCAGTCGGAAGAATTTCTTCGGCGGGTTTTCCATGAAATCTTCCTGTTCGATGTAGATTTCACGGGTGAATTTTACTTTGCGGGTGCCGGCGTTCGGGTCTTCAGGGTTGTTTTCGGCGTCGAAATATTCGCTCTGGCCTTCGGGGTAATTGGTGATTACCACTTTCAGCGGCTTGATAACGGCCATGAAACGCAGGGCGCTGCGGTTCAGGTCGTCTCTGACGCAGTTTTCGAGAAGGGCGAATTCAACGGTGCTGTTGGCTTTGGCGACGCCGATGCGTTCGCAGAAGTCGCGCAGGGCCGAGGCGGGGTAGCCGCGCCGACGCATGCCTGAGATAGTGGGCATGCGCGGGTCATCCCAGCCCAGAACCTTCTTTTCCTGCACCAGGCGCAGCAGTTTGCGCTTGCTCATGACGGTATAGGTCAGGTTGAGGCGGGCAAATTCATACTGATGCGGTTTTGCGGGCACCGGCAGGTTTTCGATGAACCAGTCGTAGAGCGGCCGGTGATCCTGGAATTCAAGGGTGCAGATCGAATGGGTGATATGTTCGAGCGCGTCAGACTGCCCGTGCGTGAAGTCATACATCGGGTAGATGCACCACTGATTGCCGGTGCGCGGATGATGCGCATGCAGAATGCGGTAGAGAACCGGGTCACGCATATTGATATTCGGCGAAGCCATGTCGATTTTGGCGCGCAGCACGCGTTCGCCGTTTTTGAATTCGCCGTTTTTCATGCGGGTGAACAGGTCGAGGTTTTCTTCGACACTGCGGTTGCGATAGGGCGAATTTTTGCCGGGTTCGGTCAGGGTGCCGCGGGTATTTCTGATTTCGTCGGCATTCTGATCGTCGACATAGGCTTTGCCTTCTTTGATCAGCAGCACGGCCCAGTCATAAAGCTGCTGGAAATAGTCAGAAGCGTAATATTCATGCTTGCCCCAGTCGAAACCGAGCCATTTGACGTCTTCCTTGATCGAGTCGATGTATTCCTGCTCTTCTTTCACAGGGTTGGTGTCGTCGAAACGCAGGTGGCAGCGGCCCTTGTAATCGCGCGCCAGGCCGAAGTTGAGGCAGATCGACTTGGCGTGCCCGACATGCAGATAGCCATTCGGTTCGGGTGGGAAACGGGTAACGACCCCGGTGTGTTTGCCTGATTTCAGGTCTTCATCAATGATATCGCGAATAAAATTCGAACCACGGGTGGTTTCTTCAACGCTCATCTACATACCCCATTTTTACTGGTTTGGCATTTAAAACACCGCGATTCTATCACAACCGCACTGGCATTTTCCAATTTTTCCGGCACAATTCTTCAATCTGTCTTTTAAAGGATTTCAACGCAAAGTGTATGAAGAAAAATTCATGATTTTCTGCACAATCTGGTTTTGGCTCAGCAATGGCCAGAGCATATTTTTCCGCCTTGCCTCCTCAAACATGTGCATTCTCCCGCGCATACCCGGAACCTGCTTTTCAAGCTTGTCAATTCTTGCTGCAGCCGCATCGAAACGAAACAGGGACTGAGGAAATTCCTGGGTGGAAATACGTGCCTTTTCGAAAACCTGCCAGATTCTGGCATACGAAATAAAGCCCTGCGGGTTAAATGAAAAACGGCGCTGCATCGGGTCGAGTTCAAGAAGCTTCAGATTCAATTCATCGATCTGAGAAGCCGGCAAAAAAATCTGCCGGGAAATATTGGCAAGATTTTTCCAGGCATCAAGATAATCCGGGTCTATTTCTACCGCACGCTTAAATGCTCGGTAAGCTTCAAGGTCAAGATCCTGAGCATTTTTCAATAGGCCCAGCAGGAAAAACACCTGTGGTTTTGGCTTTTCTGCATTTGCAAGACGCTCAAGTATTCGTTGCGCAACGGTTTTACTCAATTTTCGATTAAAAACACCCTCGCAACCAAAGCACAGACTTGCCATACGGCCAAATTGCTCAGGCATTCGCTCAAATGCAATTTCATAGTGTTTTTCCGCTTCTGCTTTCCGGCCAGAAGCATAAAGCTTTTCTGCCAGACGCCATTGAATGCAATAGGCATCGATAAACAAATTTGAAGCGCGCTCATAGATTTCCAGGCTGCGTTTGCGCATACCCAGCCAGGAAATTCTGTCGCCTTCCTCTGCCAGCCTCACTGACGCCACGACTTCGTCAAAAAACTTCGCATCGTCATTTTTGCCTCTGGCACGCAAAATATCAGCTAAAACCTTATAGCCGAAAACACGGTCGCCAGCCTTCTGTTCACCGTCAGTCGGATCGATTTTCAAAGCAAGCCTGATTACCTCTTCAGCTTCAGACAGCTTTCCCTCATCCAGTAAAATGCGGGCTTTCCAAATCAACGGCCTTTCTTCAAAACGATCTAGTTCATAAAGCGTATCCAGCCAGGTTAACAATGCAGAGCCTTCAATTTCGACAAGCAGCCTGTATGCCAGATCGTCAGAACTATTTTCAAAAAGATAGGCTTTCAAAAGCATCGAAGCTTCACTTTTACGGCCAAAAGCAATCAATGCCCTGGCAATCATGCACGGAAACGCCACGTTAACCTCTGCTTCGGGGTAATCATTATGGCTGTAAGCAAAGCTTTTATAACCGGTCAATTTATCAGCAATGTCGGATGAATTCCACCAAGGGGCTGTTTTTGCGAGTTCAAGAACCTGCTCATATTCACCGCTCAGATAATAAACGAGCGTAAGTCGATTCAAAAGTTCGTCAAACTCAAGGCCTGCTTCAGCAAATTCTGACATGCCAAGCTTGCCCGACTTATCGACAGTTCTTGAGATCAGTTCTTTGATAATCTCTACCGCCTGCGCTCCAAAGCCATTATGTGCCAGAACGGCCAGATATTTTTCAAATTCACGACTATAACTATGATTCCACAAATCAGACGATGATATTGCCTTAAGAACACCTGCCACCGATTCTTCTATCAATTCGACCTTTTTAAGAGTTCGACCAAGCAAAGCCAGCTTAACCGCCAGTTCATACTGTTCCTTTGAGAGAAGCTTACGGTTCTCAGAGTTGGTATCTTCTGCAGCAAGAAATGCTCTGATTTGTTCTATCGCCGGGTCGATCTCGTCAATCGCGAGCAGTAATTCAATGTAAGCCTTTCTTGGCTTAAAATTTGCCGGAATAAAGTCTGAATGTGAAGCAAGATATTTCTCAATAAAGCTCCTTGCTTCCTGTTCAGCAGATGAGCCAACCAGGGAAGAATGCCTTACCAGGGCCGACCACAGATCAACGGCAGGCTTTTCCCGCAGAATCTCCTGTTCAAATTTCAGCAAAACTTCTGGAGCCAGTGAGTCCGGCATCTGCCGATCTATAGTTGAAAACATGGCAAAAGTGGAGCTTGAATCAGGCAAATTGCCGGCAAGCTTGAGAGCCTCTTCCATTCGCCCCATTCCAAGAAGACCCACAATGTAGTAGTGTCTGGCTCTTGCCCGCTGATAATCCTTTTCGCCGGTGCCTGAATATTCTGAGATATGATAATCCGACTGACTCATCCCGAATGGCAGATTTTGCTGCGGTTCACTTGCCGTTTCTGGAAATTTTTTATCCAAAGCCTCAAACAGAAGCACATCCTGATCGCTGTTCACCAGCTGCCAAAGAGGTCTGGTGACCTTGTCGATATTTTCGATAATTATTTGCCTGACCAGGGGCTTTGAGGGGTTCTCAGGGCTAATATCAAGCTCCAGACCAGAAATCGATAAAGCTTCAATTATCAGACTTTTCACTTCAGATTCGGCCAAGCCCGAAAGATCGGGTATTTTTATTCTCTGCTGAAAAGCCGGTTTTTTTGTATAAAATTTTAATAAGGCCGTAAAGTTACCCTTCACGTCATCCAGATTTCCGGTAATTTCGGCCCCCCGCAATTCGTTCTTTATCTCTTCAATTGTCTGCAGAGCATATTCCTTCATACCAAGCCCGTCAGGAATGTTTTCGCACACCTGTTCGATACTGGCCGCTACCGCTTTGCGGTCACCCAGCAGCATATCGATAATCACACACGCTATTTTCAGCCCCAGAGCTTCCCGGGTATTTTTCGCTTTTTCCGATTTAAGTTTTTCGGCAATGCCAGCCCAGGTTTCAGGAGCCGGGATTATCTCCAGCAGATCATTGAATTTTGGAACAGCTTTTGTTTTTTCTATAATTTCGCCGTAACCATACGAATAAAAATCCCCTCTGTTCTGTTCCAAAGCATAATTCAGGCATTTTTTAAAAAGCTGCAACCATTTATCAGCAGCTTCCTCAGGCTTTATTTTAGCCCTACTCTCTTTATATTGAGCAAATTCCTGAATAAGAAGCCTTTTTTCCGGGTCAGAGTCATCGGTCTGTCTCTTTTCGATTTGTTGGCTCAAAGAGGCCACCAATGCCGTAGCAGCCGGCAAGCGATGCAAATCGGCAGACAGGGCAGAATCAAACGCAAAGCTGGAAAATGAACATACGAGACCGGCAAGAACTATTTTTGAAATTTTCATGTATTCCCCTCAATTATGTTTTTAACAAAATATCATCTCAAACACATTAGAACAAGCCCGATTGCAATCTGCTCATATAAAGCCGTAGAGTTTAAAAAAATAGAAATACACATGCCTCTGCAAAGTCTTAGTGGCAAAAGAGTTGGACAAGTGCGGGCGAATGCCTTTATAATGCGGCAGAATCTCAATACTGGTGAAGGCAATGAAAAACGAAATCAACTGGCAGTGTGGCGAAAATGGCGGGTTGCCAATGAAGCTTGCGGAAAAGGGCCTCGATTTCAAGGGGCGCACCGCGTTTTTCTTCTGGTTTTCCGGCCTGGTTGCCGTGCTGTCGATGGTCTGGGTCATCATCCTATCCCTCAAACTGCTGCAGTTCTCGCGCACCGACCCCACCCTGCCATCATATTACGTGACCATCGCGTTTCTCTGCATCGCGATCAGTGCCGCCAGCCTTTACAGTTTCTACCGCCTGTTCAAAACCAGACGGGCGTTCAGCAAAAACATCGAAATCGCCGATGGCACCGTCAGCTACTGCGAAACCACCGACAAGGGCAAACGCGAGTGGCAGGAAAAACTGCGCAAGTTCGAAGGCATTGCCCTGCGGCATTACGACTACCGTGGCGTCGATTCGTGGTACATTGCCCTGATTCACAAAGACCGCGAGCGCTGCTTCCCCGTATTTGCGCCTGATTACGACTCGCGCCTCGCCCCCGAGACCGAAAAACGTGAACTGCTGGCCCGCTATGGCAGCATGTTCGGCCTGGTAACCAGCTACGAGAAAAAAGAAGAGAAAAAAGAAGCATGAAAGCAAAAGCAGATAAACGCCATTCAGCCAACCCCGGCAAGATCACCTGGCAGGCAGGAACCGTTCTTTCACCGGTACCGGCGGTCATGGTCACCACCGTCGGCAATGAAGGTCGCCCGAACATCATCACCATCAGCTGGGCCGGAACCATCTGTTCTGAACCACCGATGCTTTCGATCTCGGTTCGCCCGGAACGCCACTCATTTAAACTGCTGCGCGAGAACGGCGAATTTGTCGTCAATATCCCTGACCGCAAAGTTGTGCGAGAAACTGATTACTGCGGTGTTGCCTCGGGCCGTGACCACGACAAGTTTCACGAAACCGGCCTGACAAAAGGGCGCAGCGAAACGATCAAAGCGCCAATCATCATTGAGTGCCCGATAAACATTGAATGCAAAGTCGAGCGCGAAATCGAGCTCGGTTCACACAGCCTGTTTCTTGCACGCATTACCAACGTTCAGATATCGGCCGATCTCATCGACGACAAGGGCACTCTGAACGCCGAAAAAGCGGCAATCGTCGGCTATGCCCACGGGCATTATTACCAGCTTGGCAGGCAGCTTGGCCATTTCGGCTTCAGCGTGAAAAAGAATTGAAAAGCACCGACCTTCTGATAATTGGCGCCGGCCCGGCCGGTCTGATGGCGGCGATTCGCGCCGCCGATATCGGGCTGCAGGTCACGATTCTCGAATCGATGCCGAAGCCGGCCCGCAAACTCGGCATTTCGGGCAAAGGCCGCGGCAATCTGACCAACACCGAACCGTTCAATACCTTTTTAAAACATTTCAACAATGAAGGCCGGTTTTTGAAGTCTGCATTCAAAGCCTTTTTCAATACCGACCTGGTCGAATTTTTCAATAAAGAAGGCCTGCCGACCGTAGAAGAACGCGGTGGCCGCGTTTTTGTCGCTTCCGGCCGTGCTGTTGAAGCGGTCGCCTGTCTGCACAAAGCCATCGAACGCCGGCGGGTGCAGCTGGTGGTCAACCGCCCGGTCACCGGCCTGATCGTCGAAAAAGGGCAATGCCTTGGCGCCATCGCCGGCGGAAAACCCTGGCTGGCTGCGGCAACTCTGCTCGCCACCGGCGGCCTGTCATACCCCGCCACCGGCTCGACCGGCGACGGTCTTAAATTTGCGCAGGCATGCGGCCACGAAATCGTCACTCCCCTGCCCGCGCTCGTTGCCCTGAAAACGCCTGAACCCATGCCCGAATATCTTAAAGACGTCGCCCTGCGAAACGTCTCAGCCGAACTGCGGGTGAACGGTAAAAAGGTCGCCGCCGAATTCGGCGAAATGACCTTTCTCGACGGCAACCTCTCCGGGCCGATCATTATCACCCTGAGCCGCCAGGCAGTGCCTGCGGTGCATGCCGGCCACCTCTGCGAAATATTCGTCGACCTCAAACCCGCCCTCGATCACGCCAAACTCGACCGCCGCATTCTGCGCGACTTCGAAGAGAATCATAATGCGCGCCTCGATGAAGTGATCGCCAAACTGCTGCCGGCCGGCATGCGCCAGTTCTGCCTGCAGCAGCTCGGGCTGAGCCCGTTACTGAAAATTGCCCAGGTCACCGCAGTGCAGCGCCGCCTGCTGCGCAACTGGCTCAAAGAACTGAAATTCACCATTACCGGCAGCGCCCCCTGGGAACAGGCAATCGTTACCGCCGGCGGCGTTTCGACCCGCCAGATCAACCCGGCGACCATGGAATCAAAAATCGTCAAAAACCTCTATTTTGCCGGCGAAATAATCGACATCGACGCCGATACCGGCGGTTATAACCTGCAGGCAGCCTTTTCGACCGGCTGGCTTGCGGCCAATTCACTGAAAAAAGAATAGCAGAAAACTTACAGGCCCGGCCGGCGAACTTGTTAAAGCCGGCTTTGCTTTTACGGAACACGAATACAAAGGAAAAATAGCATGAAACTGCTGATCAGACAGCTTGAAGTCAGTCTCGAATACACCACCGACGATGTCCTGAAAGCCGTCAGCCGCCGTCTCAACTGTCGCAGCAACCAGATCAGCAGCTGTGAAGTGACGCGCCGCTCACTCGACTCACGACCTATGCGCAGCGCTCCGGTTTTTGTTCTGACTGCCGAAGTCGTCATGCAGAGTGGTTTCAGCCTGCCGCAGCATGCACCTAAAGATGTCGAGCCTGTCAGTAATGAAAATGAACAGCCTTTTATTTCGTCACCATTGCCGGCAAAAGCTGAATTCAAGCGCCCGGTTATCGTCGGTGCCGGCCCGGCCGGTCTGATGGCCGCATATCATCTGGCAGCAGTCGGAGCCCGCCCGATTCTCATCGAAAGGGGTGCCCGCGCTGAAGACCGCCGCGCCGTCGTCGATGCTTTCTGGCGCCAGGGAACCTTCGACCCCGAAAACAATGTTCTCTTTGGTGAAGGCGGCGCCGGGCTGTTTTCTGACGGCAAGCTCACGGCCCGCAGCAAAGACCGGCCGCGCATCAGGCACTTTTTTCAGACCCTCGTTGATTGTGGCGCTCCGACAGATATTCTTATCGATGCCGAGCCACACATCGGCAGCGATGTGCTGCAGAAAATCGTTCCGGAAATGCGGCGCCGCATCGAGGCCGCCGGTGGCGAAACCCTTTTTAACACTGCAATGACCGACCTGCTCGTCGAAAACGGCCGCCTGACCGGCCTGATTGCCGGCGGCAGAGAGATCCGCACCGACAATCTGATTCTTGCAACCGGCCACAGCGCCAGAGATGTTTACCATCTGCTCGGCGAACGCCAGGCCACCCTGCAGGCAAAACCCTTTGCGGTTGGCATACGCCTTGAACTGCCGCAGCGACAGATCAATCAGGCACAGTATGGCAAATTCGCAGGGCATGCTAGACTTGGAGCCGCCAGCTATAAACTGACACGTCGCCCAGAAGGAAACGCGCGCGCCTGCTATTCTTTCTGTATGTGCCCGGGTGGCCTGGTAATCACATGTGCCTCTGAAAATGGCGCTCTCACCACCAACGGCATGAGTTATTCACAGCGTGGCAGTATCTGGGGCAACGCCGCGTTCATCGTGCCGATCGAGCCGGCAGATTATGCCGGCTTTGCCGGGCCAGAAACCCACCCTGAACTTGCCGGGCTGAATTTTCAGCTGGCAATGGAAAAAGCGGCATTTCTGGCCGGTGGCGGTAATTTCAGTGTTCCGGCACTGATGCTGCCCGATTTCATCGCCGGCAAAATCTCGGCAACCCTGCCGGCTGACCGTTCGTGCACTCTCTCAAAACCAGCCTCATTTGATAAAATTCTGCCTGATTTCGTTCTCAGTACACTGCGCACCGCGATTCCGAAAATGCTGCGCGAACTCAACGGCGTCAATCAGAACTCGGCAATCGTCTACGCCGCTGAAACACGAAGCTCGAGCCCGGTCCGCGTCGTGCGCAGCGACGACGGCTTTTCACCGGCAATCGCAGGCCTCTACCCGGCCGGTGAAGGCGCCGGCTATGCCGGCGGCATCGTCAGTTCCGCCGTCGACGGTCTCAAAGCCGCCGAACAGGTTGCCGCCCGCCTGCACGGCTGATAACACTCTACAACCCGGACAATAAAATCAATGCCCGCCGTTTTCGGTCGGGCAATTCGAGCAGCCTTCATTTGCCATACTGCAGGACGAATTTCAGTGCAGTCAGGCGATTAAATCAGTATTTTAAAGAAGAACCAGTTTTTGTTTCGCAAATAAACTAACCACAAAGTAACTCAGCTGATAGGCCGAAACTGCCTTTAAAAAAAACAACCAGTTATTGATATCTGCAAAATTAAAACAGATTTTAAAACCCAACCCGCGTTCATCCGTGTTCATCCGTGTTCATCCGGTGCGCCAGGTAAAGCCTGGTCAATCTAGCTACATGAAAGGAGGTAGCCCCGTTAATTACTCGTTCAACGGGTAGCCGAACAGGCATCAGCAAGGGTAACCGACCTGATGAAGCCCTGCAAGGCGAGTTTGCAAGCCGTAGTGGAAACGAACCGGAATCAGCCTCGTTACACCAGTCGGGAGTGGTCAGTGATTCGGATATCATTAAACCTGCCATCTGAAGGGAAGCAAACGAGTATATGCACCTTCAGAACTCTCCGGGGTCGCAGCGGACAGCGTGCAAACAATGATTGATCAAGGAACCTGGGAGACCCAACAGAGAACCTTCGTTGGTAACACCAACCGGGAATAAATAACCGGCCGGTGCCTCTGGTTGGGAGTCGGACGGGCTTATAGTAGTGAAGA
>Ga0116194_1001213_pt1 | contig 16705 bp, 17 predicted proteins | sample AD_SCU001_MetaG_FD_89887 | JGI IMG/M metagenome (GOLD analysis project Ga0116194, IMG submission 89887) | Active sludge microbial communities of municipal wastewater-treating anaerobic digesters from China - AD_SCU001_MetaG | ecosystem: Engineered > Bioreactor > Anaerobic > Digestate | place...
AAGCACGAAGAAATCGGCGCGGCATTCCGCATAGGTTATTATCTCCGCGCAGGGATCGGAACTGAAAATGATAACCGGATATTTAAGCCGCCCGTCCTCGCGCAGGGCGGCGCACACATCCACCGCGTCGCCGTCTTTAAGATGGAAATCCAGCACTATGCAGTCCGGCTTGTGACGCTCGGCCATGAGCACCCCCTCGCGGAAGCCGGAGGCCGTGCGGACCAGAAAGCCCGAACCGTCGAAGATCCGCCTCAGCAGCTTGTGCCAGGCGGGTTCATCGTCTATCACCAGTAAAGTCCTGCCCATTACCGCACCTCGAATGCGAACTTAAGCGGGGAAGATCAGCAGGAAGAAATCGGAGGCCGGGCTGTGTCGGCACCGGGTGCCTTGGGGTTGGGTTAGGGGAGCCACAGCCCGGCCCTCAAACGTCTCGCCCCTGCGGGCGTTGAGAGATTGTTCCCCTGCCCCCATATATCATTGCAGAATTTCCGGAACTTGTCAACGCTTATAGCGTATAATTTTAACCTCTTATGAGCCATAGCGGCTAAAAATTCCCTTTGATAGGATATACTTCATGTCAGACATCTACTCGGTAATAGGCCGCCGCATTCGCGAAGAAAGGCTAGTCCGCGGACTCTCCATCGAAAAGCTGGCAGAGAAGGCTGAAATGGCCGCCTCTTTCCTTGGCTCGATCGAGCGCGGGGAAAGGAAGCTCAGCGTTTTGACGCTGGATAAACTTTCCCGCGCCCTTAACACCCAGGCCAGCGATCTGATGACCCCTCAAAGCAAGAAAGCCTCGGAAGCCTGGGAGCGCAAAGCGATATACCTCATAAAGTCCCAGCCGGACAACGCCAAAGAACCGATGTTCAAAATACTGGACTGCGCGGTAAAAAGTTTCAAACCAGCGAAATAACGTGCGCAAAACAAGAGGCCGGGCTTGCTGTACAAGCCCGGCCTCTGTCATTTCTATCGCGAATGTTACTTGGATTTTTCTTTTACCCGCCAGAACCCCTCAAAGATATAACCGACCTTAAAGCCTATCGCGGATTTCAGCGTCCCGGCCCGGCCGTTACCGACATTGTCCAGGTCGATATCGGTAAGCCTGTAGAAAATATCAAAGGTAAAGCCGGTAGGCGTTATCGCGGACTCATCGGTCGTATAGAGCAACCCTGCGGTCAGCATAGGCGCCATGTAGAGCGTCGTATCTGAGAGCCCGAACTCGCCAAGCCCCGAGGCGGTAAAGCGCAGGGGCTTTCCGGCCTTCTTGGGGCTCGTGTACTGCATGCCGGCCAGGAGCTCCAACATATAGAACGAGCTGTTCCCGGTCCCGGGATTGTCCACCTTCACGCTCTGGAGCTGCAATCCTCCGACTTTAGCGAAAGCTTCATGTCCTACCGCCCTGAAACCGAAGCCCCACGGCTTAACGCTTTCAGTCCCATCCCCTGATATCTTCAAATCCTGCGCCGAAGGTAGAATCATGTAATACTCATTGGCCGAGACCCATTCATAAACGGGCTTGGCGGTCGCCGCAGATGCCACACTTGCCCCAGCGACAAGAAGAACAGCGAGAACAAGCAGACTTTTAACTTTCATTTCGAAATCACTCCAACGAGAGATTCGCAGACATTATTTCCTTAATTTTCAGAGACTTCCCATCGATATTTACCCACCGCGGCGGATTAGCGCTATAGAAGAATTCATAGCACCCCGGAGTTTTCCCCAGCGCATTAGCGGCTATAAATATCCGGTATTGAGCCCTCTTTGATGGCCGCTTCATTACACGATACTCATTTGGTGTCAATCCGATGGATATTGAACTCCCGGACAGGCCCTTGACCTCTATTAAAATAGTATGCCCTGAGGCTTGAGCCTCTAAATCCCATCCGACATTTTCTTTTTCTACGGATTTAACTTCATAACCACGTCCTTCATAGTATTTAACGGCAAGATCAACAGCACGCCGCTCAATTCTCAGTCTTTTCTCGACATCCAACTGCCTGGGATGCCCGCCGCGTTGTTTACCGCGCGAGGATGCGGCACCGGCACGCGGAGCCACTAATAACGCAATGATTTCATTGAATTGGTCCTCGCGTATAGACATCGGACCGCGGCGCAATTTCGCCCGGCGCCCCCAACCAAGAATCTTTCGGACATCATCCAAAGGCACCCCTTTGACAGGAGGGACGTTCGCCTCAATATGAACCGGTCTTTTCCATACCCACCACTTTTTCCCGCTATAAGAATTTGGGGATATCGGCTCGCCTGTGTCGTCAGAAACCACTCCGCCGGCAAATATTGTCTGCGCGCCCAACCAAGTTTGATCCGGGTGGCATTTGGTCTCATAAAAAAGGACCCGGTCATCCTTTTTTATTTTTTTGTTCGCTTTGAATTTTTGTTTATGGAAGTAGAGATTCAGCGTTTTATCCGTCCCGTCCCTCTCTCCTGGCTCAACCGGCCAATAGACCTCGATCCAGAATTTGCGGGGTCTTCGTCCATTCCCGGCGGTGGCCACCCCTTTTGCATCGATTTCAAAGTCATATCCATTTCTTACAGCACTGGCCATGGCACGGACCCGGTATTTCACGGTTGAAATCGTATAAACCTTCGAAAGAGCGCGGATTAGCCGGCTCACTGTCCGGCTCCTCACCGCAGCCCTAACTTCGGCAATATGCCGCTTGTAAAACCTCTTTCCGACACGCCTCACCATGTCACTGAATTTTCGATTCATAACCCCTCAACGGATTCAGCACTAGAACCGCAGAACAGACTATTTTTCTATAAAACGTATTTTTAGTTTTGAGGCGGACACACTAGCCTGATAAGGGCGTGTTCCGGCATTAATTACTGCCGCAAAAGCTTTAGCCGTTGCGACGGCCGCCTGCTTAGGCTTTAGCGGCAGCATTATGTTCCAGCCCGCGACATGATTGATTGTCCCATCCGGCCTCATATAGCGGAAGATAGACAGCCAAATCCCGATAGTCCCGTTTATACTGGCATCGGTGCGGCCGGTCGATATCCCCGAGAACTCTACAATGCCAGACACGCCTCCGACCGTGACCTTTCCGGCAAGCACCTTCACGGCTTGCGTTTTATCATAAGAGGAGGCCTCTAGTTTAGCCCCCTTAGCCAATTCAATTTCGGGACTGTATCTGCCTGGCAGTTTAGCCATACTCCCCCCGAGTCGACTACTTCACGGTTTACGCCAAAAGCCCATTACGGCAAAGGGTTCCCCAGTTGGACTGCGGGATATTTTTACTCTTCGACATTCTCAAAAGGTCTGCGGCTTTTAATCCAGAGCATAGGGTACTCGTGGCATTAAATATCTTAAAGGCTTCACCCGGGAATGACTCTGCAAACCCACCGGCGATATAGGAACAGAAAGAAAGATTAACACCCTCTCCGGCAACTGCCTGATAATTCGGAATATAATTCGAAATCATCTTGGCATAGTCGGCCGAGGGCAGATTATATCGCGCAACTGCTTTTGTATCTACTATGCCGCAATTCTTTCTCCCCGGAGAGTAGACAAGGATATCAGTAAACGCACCTTTTTCCGCCCGGCTTTTGCGTTTGCTGCCTGTCCAATGAGCCTCCAGGCCAAGACCTGAATTTATCAGGTTATTCGTTGCCTGCTCAAATTCGGAGGCGCAGACCACACCGCCAACCGACAATTCGAGATATTTGGTCTCAAACACATCGAGCGACCGGGGAATCAACTTATCTATCACGGCAGACACTTCTTCTTTTGGCCCGCCTATCCGCTCAACGATATATGAAACGAGAGGCTCAGCGGCTTCCGTCACAACGTTTGTACCGCAGTACTCGTAGAAAGCCGCCTTAATCAGGGACTCTTTTAAAATGGCTGCGCCTTTTGACTCTGGGGCTGCCCGCCGGATGTCCTTATTTCGATTCCACGCGCCATAGGCACGCTGAAAACTCTCCTCATTATCCGGGTTAGCGTAATACTTATCTTCTTCCGCCAAAGCCGCCTGATATGCGGGTTCGATCTCCGTATTAAACACATATGCCCCGCGAGGCTGTTCCCCGGGAACTATCAGCAGGCAGGACTCAAGATAATTCTTACAGGTATTAGCTATGGTAAGAACATCTTCCAGCCTGGACTCGATCGTATTACCAGAAGTGCGGGGGGTGTACAAATCCTCAACCGGATTCGAGACAATGTCCCGCAATTGGGCTCCTGCACGCAATTTCAAAATCTGCTCTGCGCAGTAATCCTCGCAGGAAGGATTATGCCCATATATTACCGGCACCGCCATTTCTTCGGCGGTCAACCAAGCAATTTCCGGCCTTTTAAGCAGCTTCAAAACGAACAGAAGCGGCTTAACTCGTATTTCGGGGTGAATTTTCACTTGAGTTCCGAGCGAGTATGGACTGGGGTATTGCAGATACAGCAGCTGCCGCTGAAGAATTTTCAGGGGAGCGCCCGTATCGCAGATGTCCTCTCCCGCAATTGTAAAATCAATGCCGCCGCTGACCGTCCTATAAATCACACCAAGGCATCTTAGTTGTGCTTCATAAGTGCGAGGGCCGCCGCTGTGCGGATCATAGGGCCCATAATCACGGACCATACCGCAGGAAACCATTTTTCCACGGAACTCATTCTGAAGGCCTTGATTCCCTGTCCAGACCAACCCTTTAATCGGCTCCAGGAATGAAAGCCCCTGCGCCACCTTCCAAGGCTCAATCTTCCTGACGTTGCGCGGGAACATCCATAAACGCCGGTATTTAGGGTTATGGCTGACAAATCTAGGCGCTTGCATGATTAGCTTACCCAAACACGTATACTAGAGATATTTTACGATTCGAGCGACACTTCTGGACAGGTCTTTGTACACGGAATGTTCCCAAACCCTGATAACCCTCCAGCCTGCTTTCGTTAATGCGGCACACACTTCTTTATCTCGGCGTCTATTTCTGGCAATTTTCGCCTTCCAATAACGCACATTCGACTTCGGCATCGTGAAATAGCCAGGATTCCCATGCCAAAAGTCCGAATCGATGAATACAGCGACTTTTTTTCTGCGAAAAATGAAGTCCGGTTTGCCTGGGACCGATACGGAGTGCGCAGAGAAGTAAATTTTACGGCGCCGCAACTCTCTCGCTATTTCTTTTTCCGGCCGAGTATTCTTCGACCGGATGTTGACCATGTTCCTTCTGCGCTGGGCTTTGGTCAGGTTATCCACGGTCAGGAAGGCTTTGAAAAATCCACGTAATAGGTTTCGTCTTCTATTTTATAGAAATCCACATAGGTGCGCCCATACCGCCGCAAATCGGACTTTTTGACCATTTGTCCCAGCGGCACACCCAGCCTCTCGCGGAAATATCTCCCGAGCAGGCTATTGTTTTCCGTATGAATACCCTTGCCGTTGTCTTGTGCACGATGACAATAGAATATTTTTTTATCGTCGGTGCGGACCGTAAAATCCACGCCGCGCGGCGGGAAAAAGTCCGTCTTATAGACGCTTGCCGGCAGATGGATATATGCCTGGTTACGCTCTCGCCCCGGGCGCTGTCCCCAATTTAAACCAGAGATCTTCGGCAAGCGGTTTTTCTTATCGAGCAATGAAACCCGGACGCTGGGGGCAGCGGCGATTTTGGGCCTAAGCACTTTGGCAGGTCCAGCCTTTTTCCCTTTAGGCGGATGTTTTAATCTTGCAAAAACCGCATCGGGGTAAATCTTAATTTTGTGCTCTGCAACTGGGCTATCGCATCTGACTGTCCCATGCAAAAAGCGATTGAAATACTTCAACGACTTTGCCGGGCTTGCCGCGGCGAGGCACTCCCCCTGCTTCTTAGAAAACGCTGTGTGTGTATAATTTGCCGAACCGACAAAAGCCTTTATCGGCCTCCCTTTCTTCATCCATGTGTACACCTTCGAATGCACCGCGGGGGAATTTACGTGATACCAGCACTCAAAACTCTTATACGCAGTAACTGCGGCTTTCAAACCGGAATGATTGCTGACAGACAAGCCGTCCTTAATACCCATTCCGATAATGAGCCGTATCTTAATGTCTTTTTTAGTTCTCTTTTTGAGCGCTTTTATATGAGATACCGCCATCGCGGCGGTTGCATACCCGGAAATAACGCACAATGCATCCGCCCCCGCGCTGACCGGATCAACGAGGATTTTTTTAAAAAGCTTCTCGCTAAACATTTTATTTATGCGTCAACGCCGGGAAAGAGGACGGGGCAGAGTCATACGGCACCCCGGCGAAAGTTTTCAGTATTGACTCAAATATTATCTTAACGCCCTTGGGCGGCACGGCCATGCCGATTTGCTTACGGACGCTCTCTTTTGAGCCCTTGAAAACGAAATGGTCGGGAAAGGTCTGGAGCCGGGCACGCTCACGATTCGTCAAGGCGCGATTCTCCGACCAATGGTAAACGTGGGTTCCCCCGCCGCCGCTGCCGGTGATAGTATAGGCCGGCCTTTCGGGATCAAGCCGTTTGTATATCTGGCTTATCTTTGCCCCGGTTATCTGCAAAGCCAGATGCGAGGGGAGTTTTGCCGTGAACGCATTTTCGCCAGGCTTAATATAGGAAAGCCGCCTCACCACATGCTCAGACTGCTTGGTAAACTCGTGATTATTGGCATTTTTCGGGATCGGGGGATTTTCAATCGCATACCGGCTCGTTAAAGGCTTGCCCGGGAACGGAGCCGGGACGGCGAAAGTTTTCTTTAAGTCTTTGCGAATGCCGACGATAATTATGCGGTGGCGCGCCTGCGGGACCCCATAGTTTTCGAATTTATACAGATGCGGGACGACATTATACCCGCAATTGAACATTTCTCTTATTATTGTTTCAAAAGCACCGCCGTCATTCGCATTCCGCAATCCACCGACATTCTCCGCAAGGAACCATTGCGGCTTGAACTGCTTTAATATTTTAACTCCGTAAGAATACAGCGGGCCGAAAACACCGTCCATCCCTTTCTGCTCTCCGACTACGCTGTAGTCATTGCAGGGGAACCCAAAAGCCAATGCATCAATGGGATTAAGCTTCTCGATTTTAAGTTTACGGACATCCTCACAAATCACCGTGTCCGGTTTTGCAGGGCATATATTCTCGCGATAGGTATTGCAAGTATCGCTGTCATAATCATTAGCCCACTGGTGCTCAATTTTATACAACTCTTTTTTAGAGTTAAGAGCGGCGGACGAAGTGGCGCCGATGGCGATCCCACCCGGACCGCAGAAAAGTTCGCCCAGCCTGAAAGTCACGGTTTTGGGCTTATTTTTCAAGGATTTTTTTTGTTTATTGAGAGTGATTGAGAGGCTCATATTTTCCCCCAGAATTATACAAAATAGCCCCCAGGAATGCAGCTTTCTCGTCGAGGAATTCCCCGGTAAGGGCTAAGACATCAAATTGCCACACAAATAGTTTAGCAGACCACCCCGACAACGTAGTGTCGCTCATTAGAGGTCCTTTTTCAAGAAAAAAAAGACTCCCTCCCACTGGTTTGTGGCTTTCCATAGGTGAAATCTGTTTTCCGCCCTCCTGTTCAAGGCTTATCCGCACCCGGGTTCTCTATTATCGGTGTCGGCGCGAAGCCGCACCAGTCACTCATCAGGATCAAGGCTCGGGCTATACTGCAGCCGTTGCCCCTGCCCTCTTCGAGGGCCCAGAAAACCTTTGGTTCCCTGCCGTGTCCATATTAGTGGCGGACTATGCCGCCTTCAGTCTAATGGCTTACTATTTACATCTCGCCAACGCACGCTTGGCTCACGGCCGGGGCGTCTTCGCCTAAAACAGGGATGAAGGGGATGGCTAATCGGCGCAAGTGGTTTTTCCAACACTACGATGAGCTCACCCCCTCCACCCAAATCTTCATGCAAATGCCCGCGCCTCATCAAATGGCGCTTGTTCCTTTAATACGTGATAGCAGGCTCTTGCCAGTTTATGAGCGACAGCCTTTGCCGCGACAATATTGTTGGTCTTGGCTTTTTTGCGCTGATAAAACTTCCGGATTCTCTCGTTGTACCGTACGGCGTAATGTGCTGCTTCAATAAATGCCCATGCCAGGTATTTGTTCCCGTTCTTCCGGTTACCCTCGCCCTTCTTCTTCCCATTACTCCATCGGGAACTGCCCACATAGCGAGCGTACGAGGCGAACTGCCCGACCTTCTCAAAGCGCTTCATATCACCTGCCTCGTACATTATCGTCATGCCGAGAATTTCCCAGATGCCGTCTACGGTTAAGAGCTTCTTAAACTCAGGCTTGAGCTTTGCCTTCTGAAGTGCCAGGGCTTCGACTTCAGCTATCTGCGCGTCCAGGCAGCGCAGTGTCATCAGGTTGCTCTTAATAGCCAGCGCCCGGGGCGCTTCTCCGCCGCAAAGCCGATCGATCTCTACGTCATCCAGCTTGCGCACCTCGGCAGTGGAAAGTCCGTGCCCTACGTTCCTGCTGACAGTAGCCTGAATGCTCAGTATCTGCATCGTGCGATACCTCACCAATTGGCCGCGCTTTCTCAATAAGTCGCGCACGGCGCGATCTTCCTTTGGGTGGATGTGCCCGCAGGGCAAAATGCCCAGCCGAAGCAAATGCGCCAGATGTCGGGCATCATGTTCGTCCCCGGTATACTTCATCCCCTCGTAAACTTTCACTGCCGCAGTATTCACCAGTTTCACGTTATAGCCCACTTCCATGAGCCCGTCGACCAGCCAGTACCAGTTGTACGTCGATTCCACCGCGACTGCTTGTATGCTCTCCTTATATGGCGCCAGTTGTGCCAGAATGACCGGCAGCTCGTTCGGATGGCGCCGCTCATACACCACCTTGTCGGTTTCATCCAGGATTACCAGCACGCTGTTATTGGAATGAAGGTCTATTCCTACATATAATTCCATATATCCCCTCCTCAGGCTGTATTTTTCTTCTCGCAAAGAAATAGTACAAACCTGTAGGAGGGGACCTCTATATGATTATCGGGGTATTCTTGACATTAAGATTGAATTTCAAGATGGTTGCAAGTTCCCAGGCCTAAGCAGACAACCCCGCCACCCATCGATTAAACAACTGTGTGTACACTGGATTTGAACAAACAGAAATAGCATCGGCCATGGCCCGCCGGTCTTTTCTCCGGCGCGCCGCCTCCGCGCAGAGTACCGCCATTATGTTCTTATATGCCTGCGGCCCACTAAAATTATCCATCAACCGCACAATCCCACCGGCCTTTAATCTGGGAGAAATAATCTTCTCTGTCAGCCTCGCCATTTCACAGAAAATCCGCTCAGACTGCTTTTTAGGCAAACGAAGCGAATCAGTGTTGTTCGCAACAGAGACGCCAGAAGGACTTGAGAGTGTTGAAACATCACTCATGTAAATATGCAAGCTGTCACTAACCTGATTATAGCTGCCAACCTCCAAGCCGAGCCAACCAGCCATAATTTCCTGCATTGTCGTGAATTGCACAAAATTATATGGCAGTCCCCGGAAAAGGTCGTTGCTCCTTATAATCTGCGTCCATTCAAGCTTCCCTGCCCTGACTTTTAGCATTGATAAAAGATTGCATGGAATATCGGCTGAAGCCTCTACGCCTCTGGACCGAGGCAAATCAAGCAATCCGCTCCATATCTGCAGGACAACCTGCCGACTTTCGGGTTTATGCTTTAAAGCATTATATGCGCGATCCAGTTGATCAATCCCCAATTGGCGCCGAAGTCTATGCCCGTAAGCTCCATGGTAACGCGCCCCTTTACCCGCAAACTTTGGCAGCCCCGTGTTAAAATAGTTCAAAAAAGCCGAATCATTACGCCCGGTCATTATCCAGATAACCTCGGCCAAGGCGAAGGCGGGATTAATTGGGGGAGTGCGAGAAACAACCCACCTTGCCCGCGGATTGGCGATTGAAATTGCTGCGTGCAGTATTTCTTTGGTTTGGCCGGCACGACTAATCTGTGCAGAAGCCGCAGTCCCGGCCCTAAACACTTTCGCAATCTTTTGCCAGGCGGCATCCGCCGTCTCCGCATGGAATGTTTTAAACATGGCTGACCTCTGATTTAATTTTACCGTTTATTCCCCATTTTGGAGGATACCAAAATGATACCGACTCAGTATTCGCGGCAAATTTTTGTTTGATTCTCGTCCGGCCGGTGTTTCCGGAAAAATCTGGATGCTTAACCCGAGAATATTTATCCACTTCGCAAAACAGATTTTGACAATCTATCAACTGCAACGGACGCCCCCACAGACTCTTAAAGTTTAAGCCAAGCCGGGAAAACTCTATTTCCTGTCTTTCAGCGACCAGCTGGATGATCTCGGCCTCTGTCAGCCCGCCCAAATCACGGAAACATTTACGAATACCGTCTTTCGCGCCGGGCCCCGGAATCGTAAACTCCATTTCCGAATATTTGAGAAACTTACTGTAATTCAAGTCGGTAATATACTGATATGCCAGAAAATCACCGATAGTTGGATATTCCCGAAGCAATTCAAACCCCTCCGACATATATTTCGTATCAGCGATTCTAGCCGGCAATTCCTCCCGCATCATCCGAGCCAACAGCTGAAGATGCATCGAGTGTTTCCTTGGCCAAGGAGAAGCCGGCCCGCCTGACGGCATTATGTACGCCGGAGAGTAAACCCTGACACCACCTTTCATCGCAGCAGTCAAAATCCGGTCATATCTCTCCACAGAAAATTCTTTAAATACGACTTCACCAACTTCCTTTTTAAGCAATTCCCAAGTCTCGATTCGATTAAACATCTTGAACAGAATCGTCCTAAAGAATACTTCTTCAAATGTCTGCTCTCCGGCATATATAACATTACGTATCAAATACTGACTAACACGATCAGATGCCCTATATGCGTTAGTAAATTTAAACTCGGCTAATATTGGGTCATTCGTCCACGGTTGGGATTCAGCGCTAAGTCTTTTAAAGAAAATATTCTGTCTTTCAACTGCAAATCGCCAATACGTATCGTAAACCACCGTCGGGATAGCCGGCCCCAACGGCGGCATTATGGGATTCACCCTATTGGCCAGACCTGCGGAACAGCAAAAGGATTTTTCCATGGCATTTTTTATGTTTTGCATTGTTTTTTCAATAGTGCCGGAGTTATCTACAGCCTGAACCCGTCCGGTTCGCCCCTGCGCCGCCGCCAACCCGTGATACTCTTTCAGCAGTTTTCTGCCAAGAGCCGTTAATTTATTTTTGCGTTCAATTAAGAACACTAACGGGACGATATCCCCCCAGTATTCTTTCTCAATGTCAATCATCTTGGTCAAAAGTTCCGGGGCGACACCACCCACGCGGCCATACACCCATAGAGACCACCAATAGCGATCAAGGATTACCCATTGTCCTTTTTTAAGTGCAGGGTGTATCCTTTTATTAATTACCTCTAAATGCGCGGCCAGATGAAGCAATTGAAGACTTGCTGGGGATGGATGGTTTATTCCGAACGTCTTAGGGGAGTGGTGAAGACGATAGATCAGGTGACCAAGCGTCCCTGGTTCATTCCCTGGAAATGAAAGATGGACACATTTCTTTCCGGACTTACGAAGATGTTTTACGAGTTCCTTGGACAAAGTACTTTTACCGGAACCGTCTGGTCCCTCAAAAACAATAAGTTGCCCTGCTTTTTTCACTTTTTCGACCTCATAGCAGGTTTAGTGTTATCACTCACACCTGAAGTCGTTTTGGCGTTTTCCCTTGAAACCTCTGCCACCCCGAACACCTCAGGTTGCTTAGGCGGCGCCTGTATATCTACAATTTTCGTGATAAGCCAGATAATCAACCCGGTCATCAGCGCGAAGACTAGCGCGACTGCCCATTTAAAATTAAGAACAGAGTCGCGCATACTATCCGTTTCACTTTTTAGCTGTTGCCGTAAAGCGTCTATAGCACACTTTAGCTCACCTGGCGACGCCACTTCGCCCTGTATATTCATCACATCTTCAGCCGTAATCTCACTATTGACCTTTGATGAAGGATACAGATCCCCGGTGGACGCATCCAACTTGTTCAACCACAACAAAAATACGGGTGTCCCGCTAGTAAGAATAATATTCTTGCTACCCGCATTATAGACTGAGAATTTCAACCTGCCGGCAAACCCCGGATCGACATGAAACCCTGACACGTTCACCAAACCACGGAATTTAATGCCTGCTTTAATTGATATTAGCCCAATGGCATTGTTTGGGATTTTCACCACCTCCTCCGTAAGCAACATAGCGAACTGACCCGGAGGTATTACAAACTGCTCACCTTCTTTTAAAATAGTTTTCGTGCCGTCTTTTGAGGATGTTGAATAGGCCTCCTTCCCCAATGAAAGTTCATACGCGCCGCGGGAAATCCTACCTGAAGAAAATGGAGAGACCACAGATTGCAACTCTCCCTGTTGTTGAAACGTCTCCGAGCTCCAAAAAGCCATAGTCCTCCCCTTATATTACCGTGCAAGCTCTTCTAGGCGCTTGGATATCGCGTCAGATAACCCCTTCAGCTCCTTTTTACCAGGAGACCCTAGTTCAGGGCGGCCAACAAACACATTAATTCTGACCAATTTAACCCCTAACTGGGAAGCCATGAATTGGCCAAGATGAGCGAGCCCCAAATAGTTACCATAAGCCCTATCGAAAATATATTGGGTCGGATAATACGCCGACACGGACAGCCCCCCGGAATTATCATAGCCAAAGCTAACTTGCTGGAGACAAGGGAATCCCCTCATTAGCGCAAGGCTATGATCTCTCTGCGGATCAAAGCACGACACGACCATCGCAGAATGCCGGGGATGGCTCCTTGCGTCACGACGTTTCGTCCACAATTCGACAATGTGCGCTAACTGATTTTTCCCGGGAATCCTTTTCTCGATATTCTCGCCAAAATTCACCATCCGCTCAAAATATGTGCCATGCTTGTTCAATATATCTCTGTCCTTCAACCTCGGTAATATTTCACCAAGATACCTCTTTGTTAACTCCTTGCAATTCAGAGAACCATTCATCCGCCAAAACGCCCAAGGGAAAATTGTTGAGGCAGAAACAGTAGCGCTGAAAATCCTTTTCTTCTTATATTTCAATCTGGCCGCATCAAATAATCGGCCTATTTCTTCATCTTCAGCCGGCGCACCAGAAAATCCGCCAATGCTTACCGTCAGCGGGGCAAGCTCCCTATCGGAACGCTTTAACGCCTCCTGGAGGGCTCTTGCCCAGGCGACAGAAAGATTGTTTTCCAATATTACCACGGGAGAATTAGTCGACATCGGGATCTCCTAAATGCCTATAGTCACTACGACCCACAAAATCCTTTCTTGAAACACGAATATACACGGACCAGGCCCCATCAGCAGAAAATACGGTGGAAATGCCTGGGCGAACAGCTTTAATAACCTGGCCGGAACTAACACGATCACAAGAAACGATGCTTGAGCCCTCCACTCGCTCGCCACGCTCCAGAATTGCAATATCCCCGACCTGAAGATCAACAGCCACTGTGCTCCATGCCGCATCCACGAGTGCCAAATGCCTTACGCCGGCGGCTTCTTCCCCGAGGAGTTCTTCGCGTATGCTTTTGGGACCGTGTTTTTGCAGCCGCTCCCACGATTCCGGACTGAGTTTGTTCAGTGAATAATAGAGATGGGTAATAAGGGTCTCATATCCCACACCGAGATTACAGGCAACGCCATATAACTCTGTATGGGAGCAGGTATCCGCACGCAGCCCTCTGGAAAGAAACATCTGCTTAAGCGCCCATAGAGGCATTAGCATATGCCCGGCAAATGTGTCAGCAAGGAACTCCTCATCATTTTTGGCAGAGCACATCGAATTATCTATCAAAAGGTCCAGCCGCGTGCCATGCCCAAAACGCCAGTGTCCAAGCTCATGCGCGCAACTGAAAGCCTGACGCCCATACGGACGTAACGACGGGACAAGTATTGCCCCGTGGTCTTTCGAGTACATCCCATCAAAAGAATCTCCGTCCACAAACCGCACATCGATGTCTAATTTTTTCGCGACATCATATATACAAATCGGCGCGTCTTTGGGAATAACCAACTTGTCCCGCAATTCTATTGCCGCCCTCATAGCCTCCCGCGCCAAGACAGTTCGGCTCGTCATATCTTGGGACCATTTGCCTTTTTAAGAGTCTTCAGGAGCTGCAGAACACGGTCCAGATCTTTTGGATCCAGTTTAATTAGCTCCCTGGCAGCAAGCTCTACGGAAGGATCTGCAACCTCTGGCGCGGATTTGGTAAGCCAGGCAGTACTGACACCATAGATCTTTGCTAGCTTCGCCAGCTCCTCGGCGGAAACACCCCTGCGCCCAGCCTCCAGTTCGGAAATCGAAGGACGCTGAAGCCCCATCATTTCTGCAACCTGCCCCTGGGACAAGCCGCACTGTTCCCTTGCCGCACGAAGCCGCTTTGCTATCTCCAGACGTTCCGGATCATTTTTTAACATGTTTCTTCTCCTCAGAAGGCATCAATGTAAGCAAGAAATCCACTATTTCACCAACGGTACGCTCTCGATTCCGCTGGTCATCAACTAAAGGGTTCTGCTTGTTGGGAATTGATATCCCTAGCTTTTGACCTAAAGGAGAAGCCATATATACCCCATGGATGCTTTCGAGTCCTAGGTCGCTGGGTTTCTCTGAATCGGGGATGTTTTTCCCGATATCGTGGTCGCAGGCTTCTTGAAGCGTCTTCACCAAAATTTCTTTTACCTTCTTTCGCCGCTCGTCCATACACCCTCCAATTACCTCTGGTAAGAATATCTTACCACGCAAGAAAGAGTTTGTCAAGGGGGCCCTTAAATATTTCTCCTGGGCGGGTCATTCCGCTGTACCATGAATGGGCGGGGCCAGCATAAGGCAGGCCAGGGCGGGGACGGCGGCGCCACCGAGCGCAAGACGTTACCGCCCTGGCCCTCCCCCACCTTATGTCCCCGCAGTCTTCCCGCCGGCGGCGGCCTAACAATAGCAGGAAAGACCACCGCGGCGGCCGCGCAGCGGACGCCGGGGTGGTTTTTCTTCAATACTGCGGCCGACGGCTCAGCGTAAGATAGAAATCAATTCAGGCCCGAGCCGCGGGCGGGGCGCTTCGCCCCGTAGGCGGGCGAGGGCAGATTCTTTATGGAGTTGATTCGCTACCTTTTGCTCTTTGCAGTGGGCGCGGGAAATAATTTTCTTCGTTGTACGGACGCCGAAGGCGGACGGGAGCGGCCGGGTAAGGCCTGGTTGTAGCCGGCCGGCCGCGCACAGGAGGTGTTAATAAGAGCGGGCCTCCTTGGGAGCAGGTGCAAGGCGCGTAAGTGCCGCCGCCCTGCGAACCGCCTTCCTAGCGGCAAGGAGCAGTGCGGGGCCGCGCTTCGTGGCCGCGCCTGCGACGACATCTCGCGGATAAGAGCGGGACTCCTTCGTTAGAAGAGATCAAAAGCGGTATTTATAAGTCAACCTCGGGATGCTGCGCGAAGTAGGTTCTAATTTCATCCTGAAAGGACCGCCAACTTAAGCCCCGAAAGGGGCTTTCGTTATTTCCGGGGGCGAAGCGGGCCGGGGATCCGGCCTGCGGCGGGACTCGAAAGCCGGAGCCGCGAGCCAGCAGGCGGCAGCGGCGAGGCGGGGCCGCGCGCTCCGACGAGCGGCGGCGAGGAGGAGACGCGTGGCCGAGTCCCGTCGACCCCGCCAACATTTAAAAGCCCCGAAAGGGGCTTTTTCATTCCGCCCCGGCTCACAATTAAATATACTGTCCCCATAATGGAAGAGCCACGCCCGGCGGCGGCGCCCACAGTTCATTTCCTCGCAGCCATCTTTCTCGGCGCCTTCCTGCTTTTCCAGGTCCAGCCCCTCATGGCCAAGGCGATACTGCCCTGGTTCGGCGGCGCGCAGGCGGTCTGGACCACCTGCATGCTCTTCTTCCAGGTCCTGCTGCTGGGCGGCTACGTCTACGCGCATCTCGTCACGACCAGGCTCAGGCCGGACGCGCAGGCGGCGCTGCACTTATCGCTGATCCTGATCAGCGTCCTTTTCATACGCATATTGCCCTCGGCCGACTGGCGCCCGCCGAACAGCGAGGCCCCCGTGTTCAGGATACTGCTGCTGCTGGCGGTCAATGTCGGCCTGCCTTTCTTCCTGCTCTCCGCCACCAGCCCTCTGGTGCAGGCCTGGTACGGGGCGGCGGCGCCCGGCCGTTCCCCCTACAGGCTCTACGCCCTCTCCAACGCGGGCTCGATGCTGGCGCTGCTGAGCTATCCTTTCCTGGTCGAACCCTTCCTCGAGCTGCGCGCGCAGGCCGCCCTGTGGGGCATCCTCTACGTACTTTTCGCGGTCAGCCTCTGGCTCTCTTCCCGTACTTATCTGGCCGCCGGCCCGCGGCCTCTTCCGCCGCCGGGGCCCGTCACCGGGACCACCCGGCCTACCGTCTCCGCCATCGCGCTCTGGACGCTGCTCTCCGCCTGCGGGTCGGCCATACTGCTCTCTGGCACCGCGCAGCTCACGCAGAACGTGGCTTCCGTACCCTTCCTCTGGATACTGCCGCTCTCTCTCTACCTGCTCTCGTTCATCCTCTGCTTCGAGAGCGACCGCTGGTATTCGCGCGGCAGGTGGACGGTCTATTTCGGCTTCGCCTGCGCCGGAACGGCCTATCTTCTGGCCGCCTGGATAAAAACGCCGCTATCGCTGCAGCTGCCGATGTACTCTCTCTCGATCTTCATCGCCTGCATGGTCTGCCA
>Ga0116194_1001220_pt1 | contig 16630 bp, 11 predicted proteins | sample AD_SCU001_MetaG_FD_89887 | JGI IMG/M metagenome (GOLD analysis project Ga0116194, IMG submission 89887) | Active sludge microbial communities of municipal wastewater-treating anaerobic digesters from China - AD_SCU001_MetaG | ecosystem: Engineered > Bioreactor > Anaerobic > Digestate | place...
CATTAGTGTAGGTACTGTAGCTGGGCAGGGGAAACTCTTCTCTCAAGTAACAGATATTCCTTTTAGGTTGAAGAGTTTCCCCGTATCGGAGCGAAGGAAGAGCAAAATCAGTGTTTGAACAAAGTAATTACATTTTTTTATTCAGATTATTTTATGAGTTTGATTTTGCCCTTAGCTGAATTTAAAGGCTCTAAGTATCGTAACGATAGCTTCTGGAATATACTTCTTAAAAAATTTTAAATGCACCCCTCTTAGGTTATTAAGTTGACAAAATATTCTCGGTAAACTAAAATATCTAATATAAATTTAAGATATACAGTGAAGAACGGTAGAATGGGGGTAGTTTTTAATATGCCAATTACGGAAATGCTTTCACGTAATGCAAGAATGTATTCTGACGAAGTCAGTCTAATAGAACGGGAGCCGGCAATAGGAAGCCGTAAAGAAATAACATGGCTGGAGTTTGAAAATCAATCCAATAAAATTGCAAATTGTTTGATTGAACATGGTATTACCAGAGGAGATAAAGTCATACTCCTTCTAATGAATTGCCTTGAATGGCTGCCTTCTTATTTTGGCATTCTAAAGGCAGGTGCTATGGCTGTTCCTTTAAATTTCAGGTTTACAGCAGAAGAAATTAAAAAATGTATAGAGGCAGCAGAAGGGAAAGTACTCATTTACGGGCCCGAATTCTGTGAAAGAGTCGATGCAATTCGCAATAGTCTTCTTTCTGTTGAAAGTTATATCTTCGTTGGAGAAAAAAGAAAAACTGAAGAAACATGCTATATGGATATTACTTATAGCGAACTTATGGGACAGTTTCCATCTGATAACCCGGGTATAGAAATTTCGGATTATGATGAAGCAGCGCTTTATTTTACATCAGGTACTACCGGTATGCCGAAACCCATTATTTTGACACACGCGAATCTGGTATCGGCATGCATTACAGAAAACCGTCATCATCTTCAGAGCCATGAAGATAATTTCTTATGCATTCCGCCTCTATATCATACGGGGGCAAAAATGCACTGGTTTGGAAGCCTTATTGTTGGTTCAAAAGCCGTTATTTTAAAAGGAGTTAAGCCTCAATGGATTCTTGAAGCGGTATCTGAAGAAAAAGCAACGATTGTGTGGCTTCTCGTACCATGGGCTCAGGATATTCTTGATGCTATCGAAAGCGGTGAGGTTGATCTTAAAAATTATAATATTAAACAATGGAGACTTATGCATATTGGCGCACAGCCAGTCCCTCCAAGTCTGATTCAAAGGTGGAAAAAATATTTTCCGGATCATCTGTATGATACCAATTATGGTCTTAGTGAATCAACAGGCCCCGGCTGTGTACACCTTGGAATAGAAAATATTCACAAAGTTGGAGCTATTGGTTTACCTGGTTTTAATTGGGAGATAAAAATTGTAGACTGTGAAGGCAATCCTGTCACCAATGGAACTGTAGGCGAATTAATTATACGAGGCCCTGGGGTTATGAAGGGCTATTACAAAAATCCTGAAGCGACTGCAAAAGTATTGAGAAACGGCTGGCTTTATACGGGAGATATGGCAAAAAAAGATGAAGATGGTTTTATATATTTGGTCGATCGTAAGAAAGATGTAGTAATATCAGGCGGGGAAAATATATTCCCTGTAGAAATTGAAAACTACCTTCAGGCTCATGAAGATATAAAGGATGCTGCTGTTATAGGAATGCCAGATAGAAGATTAGGAGAAATTCCTGTAGCGGTTATAGAAACCAAACCTGGAAGACAACTTACAGAAAGCATGGTAATTGAATTTTGCCGGGATCTGCCTAAATATAAACGGCCTCGGAAGATTATCTTTGATAAGGTTCCCCGTAATCCTACAGGCAAGATAGAAAAACCCAAACTTCGTGAAAAGTGGTGCGGAAATACTAAAACTGTATTTGTTTAGAAATGATAATACAAAATCAAGAGACTGGACAGAGTGTATATTTTTCCTCTTTGTTTTGTTCTCTCCACCAGCTTTTAATTACTTCTGCTGCACATTTTGGCAATACTGACAGCAGTTCTCTTTTTTCTCTGAATATCTCCCGTAATTCCTCTGCTAACGTGTAGCCGGGTTACCTGTTCCCGGCTACATAAAATACTTCAGAATGCTCCTTACTAGGAGACTGCACGGGAAAGCGGACTCATGCAGTCTTCTAGCTAAATTTATCAACTGATATGTTTCTTACTGTTTCTATTCTAGCTTTTTCTCAACCTTAATGTTTTAATCTCATACGGCTTAATGTCAATACATAATTCCCCGTTCTTAAAGTCTATCCGGCCTTCATCTTCTTCCATAAGATTACATTCTGTAACATTGGTAATATCTAGCTCTGTACTTATTTTGACTTTTCCTCTCCTGCCCGATGACTCATATAATCTCATGATTAAACCATCACCATCTTCAGCAGCTTTTAAAGTATCTATAATTACATTTACTTTATCTATTTGGACAAATGATGCTACAGGCGGCAATGAAGCTTTTGCATTCTTAACCCCCTGACTTGCAGATTTCTGGTCGTTTTTATCTTTATTTATGCATATTGCTTTTAATGGGACATTCAGCTCATAACCTGCATTCACAACATTTCCATTGATCCAATCACCTATATGTGGATATAAGGAATATACAAACTCATGAGTGCCTTTATCAGCAACAGGATCAGGGTAAACGGGGGCTTTTAGCAAGGTAATTCTCATTTCATTATCCTTAATATCGTATCCATATTTACAATCGTTTAAGATGCTTACCCCATAGCCGCCTTCGGACAGATCAGCCCACTTATGTGCAGGAACTTCAAATTTTGCCTGATCCCAGCTGGTATTCCAGTGGGTTGGCCGTCTAATGCTTCCAAAGGCAATTTCATAGGTAGCACAAGGGGATAAAATTTCAACCTCAAAAGCGGCTTTTAAAAGCTTCTCAGTCTCCTGCCAATTAACATGGGTATAGAAATCTATACGTGGTGTAGATGCATAAATGGTTATATCCTGGACAATTTCAGACTTATTGAAAGCCTTCACAACTCTCAATACACCTTTAGTTTCAGATACTTCTTTAACCTCAACAAATTTTACTTCATTTATTACCCAGCTTTTTTTCTGGTATTCTATATCAATATTCCATGCGCTTTCTCTGGCTGGGCGGTCTTCAAAAATCTGCAATACATTACCATGTCCACCTTCCGATAGTACTTCCCGCCCGGCTTTCTTATCAAAAATGCTGCAAATTGTACCATTATTATCAACATTGATCTTGAAGAATTGATTTTCCATAAGTTCTTTTGTAACAGTTATTCGTTTTATATGGTCAAATGTACTATTATCAATAGTTTTACCAACTTGCATTTCTTCATCAACCTTAACCAGTTTGTATGAGGTGTAGCCCATGGAAGGTACATCTAAAGCTTCAAAACTAACTGCTACAGTTTGTTCATCGATCTTTTTGAATGTGCACGGTATCTTATCTCCCTTTATATCTTCCAGTGCCAACGATTCAAAAGTATAGCCCTTTGAATTATTAATAGAAATTACAGCTTCCACAGGGCCGGTAACAGGCCATGATAAATAGTTAAATACTACTATATAGCTGTATAAAGCTTCTTCCTCGATAATACCAGCATTTTCAATACTAATTTTTTCAGTATTTTCATTCATATAATCAAAATTAACATTGCTTATAATCGCCTGAAGAGACTTATCTTCAATATCAGATCCTATAGCAAATATCTTTTTATAATCTACTGCGCAATCCCTATACACTTCATTTATGGATGATCCGGGTATAATGTCATGGAATTGGTTAAGAAGTATAAGCTTCCATCCTTCTGTAAGCTGTTCTATTGAATATTCATTATTGAACTTATTTAGAGCAATGGAGGAAGCTATTTCACTTTGTCTGTACAAAAGTTCACTTTTACGGTTATTCCTCTTAGTATGAGCCTGGCTTGTATATGTCCCCCTATGAAACTCGTAATACATTTCATCATTCCATACAGGTAAATTACAAGAATGCAACTTAACATTTTCAAAAAATGAATAGGCACTATCAATTTTTGTCGCAGGCATCCCCGGAAAATTCATGAGCCTTTTACTATATTCAAGCATCTCATAAGTTGGTCCTCCTCCTCCATCACCAAATCCATAAGTGCCTAAAACCTCACTGTGTAATTCCTTTTCATCATAATTGGTCCAAAGTTCATTTATAAATGAAGGATTTATTTCACCATTATAGGTTGCCCTCTGCAGGTAAGATATGACCCTTGTACCGTCGATTCCCTGCCACCAGAAAAGACTGTATGGAAACCTGTTTACATCATTATTGTTAAGCTTGGCAGTATAGAAAAATTCCATACCTGACCTTTTAATAATTTGCGGAAGTGCCCAACTGTATCCAAACACATCAGGCATCCAGAATATATCTGACCATTTACCAAATTCGTCTTTAAAAAAATTCCTTCCATATAATATTTGCCTTACCAATGATTCTCCTGAAGGTACATTAGTGTCACACTCTACCCATGAGTTTCCTATTAATTCCCACTTTCCACCCTTTACCTTCTCTCTGATTTTTTTGTACAACTCCGGATAATATTTTTTTGTATATTCGTAAAGCTGTGGCTGGCTTTGTGCAAAATTATGCTCAGGGAATTCATCCATCAAAGCTATTGTATTGGAAAAAGTACGGGAACATTTCTTTATGGTTTCTTTTATAGGCCAAAGCCAAGCTGTATCAATGTGGGAATGTCCGGTAAGAATTACCTGTCCTTGTGGAAAATGAGGGATTTCATTTAATTTTTCGTTTAGTATACATTCTGCTTCATCTATAGAAGCTAAAAGTCTTTCTCGGCTGAAGTCAAAATCTAAAGTAAGGAGTGAGCTTTCCAGAGCATCGACTAATTTCGCATGAATTAATGTACCATACTTGTCAAACCCTACCAATGATGTGATCATTTCTTTTATATTTCTGGGAAGCCTTTCAGATCCCTTCCCCTCAAGGACCTCAATAACCTCATATGTTACAATTGCATCAAAATAGTACTTTTCTACTTTTGTATCTATCTGGCGTAATTTAGCACTCCTGAATTCATATTGTACAGACTCCATGCCTTTTCTTCTATAATCTGCAAACTCCATATAATTAAGTCCTGCTTCGATAAGTACATCTAAGGATTCATTACCCTTTGCAGCCGGGGTTAACAGAACTCTTGTTCTTGTTGCAGCCCACGGCTCTATATATGATGTAATTGCAGATTTCATTTCACCATTTATGTATACTAATCCTTCACCTCCCACTTCGATATCAAGAATCACTTTTTTCCCTTGAAAATCAGAAGGAATAGTTATATTACGTCTAAACCATCTAACAATATCATCTTTTGCCTCCCACCTTGTACCGATAGCTATATTCTCCCATTGTTCATTTGTTATTTCGTTATTGCCTGCAGCTTTGAAAACTCCTATCCTGGTTTCCCAGTTATCTAAATTCTCAAATGATGCATAAATGCAATTTTTTAGTTGATTTATCTTATTTAAAAGTATCTTTTTTCTCATTATACTCATAGCTGCCTCCATTTTCTGCCGCATACCGACATATAATTAATTATAAGTGATTTTATTTATCTCTAATTACTATACTATCTTCCTTATTAGGCGGCCATACCCCTCTGATAGCTAAACGTCTTATATTCTCAGATCCCCACTTTTCACTAAATACTTTAATTCTAAGGTCTTTTGTATAATTCATAAACTCTTCAACTTTAGCTTCTCTATCAGTTCCCGGTTCTTCATTGAAAAATCTTGCATATTTTATACCCACCCGTTCCTTTCGGACACGGCGATTTTCTATAGGCATTTGACTGGTAAGCTTTTCTGCTCTATCAAAGATTTCATCAGCTTTGGATAAAAGTTCAACTGTAATATGGGGTGCTTTTGGAGCATCATAAAGACTTATATGATAGCCTGATTCAAGTAGTGCTTCTTTCATCAGATTTATATATTCCCTCATTGCTCCTGCCGCAGGCCCAAACCATGCAGCCAGAAATTCATTCATACCTTTTTCTACATCAAAATCAGGATCCCATAGTAATTTTGCCAGAAGCCAGGTTCTGAGTTCAGCCATTTCACCATACTCGCCTTGTCCGTTTCCTTGCTCAAACACGCCTTTGACATTATTTCTTGCAAAAAATCTGATATTAGGTGCCAGGATATGTAAATTAGGGTGGAACAACTGGTAGAATTCAAAATTAGTTACATAATCCCAAATGTATAATTTATTAGATATTTTAGACCATTTCTCTACATCGCCTGCAAAATCATCGGATTTCTTTTTGCTACGCTTTTTCAAGTCTGCTGTTTGTCTGCAATCATCCAAAGGATGAGAAAAACAACATTCAAAGGAACATAGCCTTATTATCACATTACTTCTTGGCTTGGTGATTTTTAGGGGATTGCGGGAATAATCATATGCTAGAGTATCAATTGCAACATTCGGAAACTCCTTTTCCACCTCCTCCGCTATCTTATTAACATACCGCAATATCGGACCTGCTTCGCTGCCTTCTTCTTCAACAACAGCCTGGCATTGGGGACATGTACAGGGTTGTGTACCATCATTTTGCGATATGGAAATTATATTTACATCCGGATTTTTACGGAGTTCATCAAGGGTTTTTTCTATGGATATTTTTAGTACATCCGGATTGGTAAGACAAAGTTGGGCGTTTTCTCGCTCACGAACCCCATTTCGTAAAGCAAAATATTCAGGATGATCATCATAGTATTTCTCGGGAGGTACTAATCTTGAAAATGTATGTACAAAATATCCCTTAGCATACTTGATTTTATCACCATGCTCATCTTTTAGTCGCATATGCATACCATTTAGATGATTACGCACAGCAAAATCGCCATCAAAACTATCATAATAAAATGTTTCACGATATTCAAATACAGGTGAATAGGTTATGTCCAGATTATCATCAAGCTCAATATTTTTACATTGCGGTATATATGAGAAATCCGAGGTATACCAGCGGCAGCCGCAATACTCTTCGAGAAAGGAATATACACCATACAAAGTACCTCTTGGATCATTGCCGGCTATTATAAGATTACCATTTACATGCTTTATTACATAACCTTCACCACCAAGCTCAGCATGGGGGAATATACCTGCTTGTTCCGTACGTTTGCTATAACCCACATAAATTTCTGAACCGGTTACACCCATATTATCTGTTTTTATTGGCATGGTTACACCTGTCATCTGCCGTAAAAAATGTTGTAGCTCACGAGCTGCGTGTCGAACCGATATCGATGCGTTTTCTGATATAACTATTTTCATCGCTGAATTACGGTTTTTTACAATATACATTCTAACACTCCTCTATTATATATTAAAAGTAAACCTTTTTCCCTCCTTTACCCACCTTCCAGGTACGAGCTCTTTTAGATAAGACATATACTCTGAAATACTAAGTACAGGATCACTGTCTTCAATCAATATATTCTCCAGTGTTCTCCACATCTCATCTTTAACTTCCTTGTGATTTTCATCATTCGCCAGGTTATTCAGTTCACAGGGATCATTCTCGATATCATATAGTTCTTCAAAAGGCCGTGGATTTGAGTATATCTTTTCAATGATTTCCTTTCCAACTTTTCTGGTATAATCTGGTGGCACAGGTATGGGCCATCCGGGGCAATAATTTCTTATATATTTATATTTTGGAGTACGAATCGCCCTCACAGGATCATCTGAAGCTTCCCATGTGCGTTCTACTATAACAAATTCTCTGGGTGTATAGTCAGTTCCCGTAAAAACCGGAGCAAAACTACTTCCCTGAACCCTCTTGGGTATAGGATTATTAATAAGTTCCATTAATGTGGGGAATATATCCATATGACTATGAAGATTATTATCTACTTTCCCGGCTTGTATAAAATCCGGTCCCCAAAATATTAAAGCTGCCTGTATTCCCGCATCATATACAGTCATTTTGGCTCTCGGCAGATCTATACCATGGTCTGTTGTGAAATAAACAAGGGTTTTGTCTTTTAAACCTTGCGAACATATACAATCCAAAATTTTTCCTACAGCTTCATCTGCTGTTTTTATCTTTTTTTCCAGTATGGCAACATCTTCCTTTGATTCATATGTATCTGGCAAATCCGGCAGTATAGCTGGCAATTTAGTATTATTTACAGTTTCTTCATCTACCTCTTCTATATTGGGCCTGTGAACATGATAAAAAGCCACATTTGCAAAAAATGGCTTGTCAGTAAGCTGGTTTCCTAGAAATTCACAAAACCTATCTGCTATATCCATTGGCTTTCTGGATTCTTTCCAGGTATACTCATAACCCAGTAATTCTTTACCCATAAGTTCTATATCAATATCTTTATTCAATGTGTTGAATTCCTTTTCCTCATGGAATCCAAATCTATAAGTAGAATACCCTGCTTCCTTCAGCGTTTTAGGCAGAGTGACTTCTTTATTGCTGAAACGCCACAATTCCTGCGCATGAGGATATCTGCCCGTCAGGATACTACAACGGCTTGGCACACACACAGGTCCTGTAGAATAATGATTAGTAAAAAGAATACCTTCTCTGGCCATTCTATCAAGGTTTGGAGAACTTACCGAGCCTTCCTGATAACAGGAAAGGTGCCTTCCCAGGTCATGCCATATTATTTGAACTATATTTAATTTATCATTTTTATATTCCATATGGTACCATTCCCTTTCCTATTTTTAGGGGAGTATGATTATGGTGCATTTATAGTACATTTTTTATATGAAATCAACAGAATATTTATGCTTTATCCCCATTATGTTTAGAATGTCAATTAAATTATTAATGCATAAACAATCTTCATATTCCTTATCATAATTAGGCAAGACTAACACAGGTGTTATGCCTATTTGTTTCGCACCCAAAACATCAGCTTTATATGAATCCCCAACATGTATAACTTCATCAGGCTTAACACAAGCCTTGTCCAATGCATCATTGAAAATATGAGATTCAGGCTTCTCATGCCCTATATCGTCTGAATATGTTATAAAATCCAGTTTTTCCGTAAGGCCTAGTTCATCACAGTACCATGGCAGTGCATGGCTAAAGTTTGACACTACTCCAAGTTTATATCTATCGCTTCTTAAGGTATCTAAGACATACAAAGATTCAGGTTTCAGGTAAGTTCTGTTATAGAAATTAATTATGTTATGTATATACTCCGCATGCTTTTCCATATGTGAATATCCAATCATCTTTAAAACATACCTATAGTACTTAATTCTAAAATTTCTATAGCTATCCCTGTCTCTACATTTCATCCGTTCTTCCGCCAACTCTCCATAGTCGGCTTTCTTGATTACAGAACGCAAACAATTTATATCTACACCTATACCTATACTTTTTACAATTTTGTATAAAGATTCTGGAAAGGTCTCATTATTAAATGCAAGGGTGTCCCCAAAATCAAAGAATACAGCCTTATATTTTTTACTCTCCAATAGCAGTTTTTGCTGTTGCTGACTCAAAATATTCACTCCTATCTTTGATAATACTATCTATTTATTTTTATTCTTTAATTGCTCCAACCATAATACCTTTTACAAAATACTTCTGAAGGAAAGGATAAAAGCACATTATCGGAAGCATAGTTATAACGACAGAAGCATATTTAAATTGCTGTGATACTGCATTCAGTGCAAATTGATCCATTTCACGCAATCTTTCTTCCTGTTCACCGGCGAACTCTACAGCCGTACCCATAATTAAAAGCCTTCTGAGATATAGCGCTAAAGGTTGAAGATGGGTTTCATTTAAATAAATCATTGCTTTAAAGAAATCATTCCAGTGACTAACTGCATACTGCAGTGTAAGTACAGCTACAACAGCCTTTGAAAGTGGCAAGGCTATTTTAAAATATATTATAACATCGTTGGCACCATCAATCCTTGCTGCATCTGTCATTTCTTCAGGAACATTAGTCTGAAAAAAAACTCTGGCAATAACCATGTTGGATACACCTACAGCTCCAAGAATTACCATAACCCATCTTGTATTATAAAGCCCCAATTGATTAACCAAAATAAAGACTGGAACCAATCCTCCACCAAAATACATGGTTATCGCAAAATATACCATAAGCTGGCTTCTGATAGAATAAGTTTTCCTCGACAATGGATAAGCTGAACTTGTTGTTAGAAAAACACTAATAGCTGTTCCTACAACTGTATACCATATTGTATTATAATAGGCAGTTAATATACCACCATGCTTAAATACCAGTTTATATGAGTCAATATTGATACCTTTAGGCAGCAAATACACTTCCTGTTTCATAATAGCATCAAGACTGCTTACAGAATTGCTGATTATATATATAAACGGGTATACCGTCAGGAACGCAAGAATAGTTAATATAATATAGTTAAATTTTTCAAATACTTTTTCTCCCATACTCATTTTCATGGCCATCTATATTCACCACCTTACCATAATGATATATCTGAAACTTTTTTACTTATTTTATTGGTAACAAATACCAATGCATAGTTAATTACTGTATTAAACAACCCTACTGCAGCTCCAAAACTAAATTCTCCGCCTATAAGGGATTTACGATAGACATAGGTAGATATAACATCAGCCACATCATATGTTGCAGGTGTATACATAAGTATAATTTTCGAAGATCCGACACTCATTATTCCTCCAACAGAAAGAATAAACAATATTATAAATGTAGGCATAATTCCAGGTATGGATATATGAATGGTCTGCTGCCATCTTGTAGCACCATCAACATAAGCCGCTTCATAAAGCTCGTTTGAAATACCTGATAGTGCAGCAAGATATATAATAGAACCCCAGCCAAAGCCTTGCCATATTCCTGAACCTATGTACAGTGTCCTAAACCATTTAGTACTCTGTATAAAATTAATAGCTTCGTGACCATATCTTACCCTTAATATATTTACAATTCCGTCAACAGGAGACATAAAACTAACCATCAGACCAACTATTATAACTGTGGACACAAAATGAGGGAAGTAACTGACAGTTTGTATAATTCTTTTAAAATGCCTGTTTTTTATTTCATTTAAGAGAAGTGCGAAGATAATAGGAAACGGCATTCCCCAGATAATTGAATATACACTTATTAATACAGTATTTTTAACCAATCGGGGGAAATACATAGATTTAAAAAATGTCATAAAATGTTCTAAACCTACCCAATTGCTGCCCCATATCCCTTTAGCAAATGAAAAATCTTTGAAGGCAACAAGTATACCGTACATTGGCATATACGCAAATATGAAAAAATATACCACCGTAGGTAAAACCAAAGCATGCATAAATATTTCATTTTTGAAATTTCTAATAAACGGACTTTGCTTTATACTTGTTGTAATAGAGGCTCTATTTATAGCTTCTATTTTCATAATGTCTCTCCATCCTTTTTATAAAATTCTTTAACACGACAGGGATGAAATTAACTCTGTACCCCTGCCGTGTTAACAGCATTAAAGCTTGAATTTAGTAATACTTTACCGGTTATTTGTTAAGAGAGTCGTACCCTTTCTGATATATACTTATAACATCATCCAAACCATTGGCGTTAAGTCTCTTTACATAATTATCCCATTCAGTATCAATATTCGCATCACCGTTTAAGAACTTAAAGAACATTTCATCTACCTGAGTTTTAACATCTGTTAGAAGGGATGCAAGTTTTTTCCCGTCATTAACACTGGGAATCGGCGGCACAAAAGGCTCTTCAATATATTTCCATAAATCCCTTAGTTCCTGAACTTTAGGATGATCTAGTGCTACAATATGAGCAAATCCCATTTCTGTTGATTCATCAGTGTCTACTGAAGGCAGATAGCCAGATCCTGACCAGGCTCCTTCCGGCATAGCCTTTTCTTGCTCTTCCTTTGTAAATCTTATAATTTTACCATTTTCAATTCTATAGTTCATATTTTCAACACCAAATCTATTATATGTCTGGCCTTCTTCACTGAATGCCGCATAATCCATCCATTTAACTGTTTCTCCAGGATACTTGTTAGCACTTGTAACCACAAAGGTACGCCAACGCTGAGCTACTGGTTCTTTTGTAAGAATACCTTTCCCGTAAGGTCCATCAAGTGGAGGGATAACACTCCATTCAGCATCAGGAAAGTTTTTAAGCATTGTTCCGTTTGGATCCAGGTAGTAAACAGAACTCAAAGCGTTCATTCTTGCCATAATACCAGTCTGACCATTTATTATTCTTGCATCATTTGTTTTGCTGTCAACAGTGTTCCAATCGGCAGGAAAGATTCCCTCCTTAACACATTTCCTTAAAAATCTTAAAAAATCCTGATATTCCGGGGTAACTGGCTCATACACCACTTTTCCATCTCTTACTGTCCATCCGTCACCAGTTACATAATGAAGCCCCCATGCATCGCCCAATTCCTTCCATTGATCTCCGTTACCTGTAATACCAAATTCGTCCGCTTTACCATTTCCATTTATGTCATAAGCTTTAAAAGCTTTGGCTACATTAAAAAGCTCATCCGGAGTTTTAGGCATCTGCAGGTTTAATTTTTTAAGTATATCTACTCTAATACCGGTAGCCTGAAATTCATATTTTGTCGCTCTTAAGGCTCCCAGACCTGTAATGCTGCCATCTGACAACGTTAACGATTTTTTATAATCAGGATATTTTTCAAAAATACTCTTAATATTTGTTGCATATTTGTCGATGTAGTTATTTAATGCAATGATGACACCATCAGCATAATATTTTTCCAGGTAAGTTCCATCCTGGGTTCCAGGTATCTCAATTACATCAGGTATATTCTGTTTTGCTGCAAGTCTTAATTGAATAACTTCCTTCAATTCATTAGAAGGTAATGCTTCAAACTTGACTTTAATTCCAGTTTTCTTCTCATACTCCTCCCAAACAAGAGGTCTATTATTCATGAAAGAGCTTCCTGGTGTTGAATTCTCCCTTTTCAGAAATACCAGTGTAATAGGTTCTTTTACTATAGGAAGGGTATATCCTTCTGTAGTTTCATTTTTATTATCGCTTCCGCCAGTTGTAGCAGAAGATGTTCCGGAATCATTCCTGTTTCCCGCATCAGTTGTTTTCTGTGAACAAGCTGCTGCAAATACTGTTAAAAATATACTTATTGCCAATACAATACAGAATATTTTTCTCCTCATTTCAAAATCCCCCTTTATTTTTTAGTACAAGCATAGACTTACGCAAGAAATATCAGCAAACAATTTCCTTCAAATCTCTTTATCCATCACCTTCCTCTCTGGCACTTCACTTATTACAGTATTAATTCTATTGCTATTGATTTATAAAGTTCCTGCCTTTAGTCAAGTGCTCAATAAAATATGCTGCTCACCTCCATTGTATTAAAGCCATGTTTAATGCTTCTTCAACTCGTCTTCTTGGTTTATGGAAATATATCATTCCATGGCCTGGAAGCATAACATCAGAGTCCAGCTTTGCAAATTGCCTTAAAGTTTCTATGTATGTTTGTTTGTTGAAATCTATTGAACCGTTCCACCCAAAATATCCATCCAAAAGTGTACCTATAATATCCCCGCTGACTACAATAAGTTTGCCTTCATGTTGGAATAAGTATGCTGTACAACCCATGGTGTGGCCTGGCATATACATAGCTTTGATGTTTACACCAAGTATGTTTACTATATCACCATCGGAAAGCCCATAGTCCAAAGTACATGGAATGAACTTTTTATGATATAAATAACCACAGCATCTTTCGTCTCCTGCTGCAATAGCATCAACGGTATTTTTATGAGCATAAAGCTTTATCTGTTGTTTTGAAAGCAAATAAGCAGCTCCTGCATGGTCCAGGTGAGGGTGGGTAATAAAACAGAATTTAATATCAGAAGGGTCCAGAGACCAGTATTCCATGTTTTTGTAGATTTGCTCCAAAGTACTGCCGCATCCGCAATCAAACATAATGAGACCTTTATCGGTTTTTAGAATATATGTGTTGCAATCTTCATAGCTTGCATCTTCTTTGGTTGCATGTGTTATGCCATTTAAGCTGCCGCCTACCTGGAAAAGATTTCTCATAACTTGCATAGACAATTACCTTTCTTTTAATTATATTTTTGTTATTTCTATTATTGCTGTACAGGTAACGTATTAGGATATAAGAGTAAACTGAAAATCTTGATATTTTACAGCATTAACAGATTGCAACTACTCTCCCAATATTTCCTTTATTTTTTCTAAATACTGTAATGTGCTAATATACTGTAACCTATGGGCATCTGTCCCCATGTTGAAAACAACTCCCACTTCTTTCCCAATATTCCAATATCGCCTTCCAAATTCCGGGTCAGCTATAATCGAGTTAACATTTAGTTCCCAGGCAACTTCATTATCTTTACCAAGCTCTAAAATATCTCCCAATTCATTATCTTTAATTTCCTTTGTTACTAATGTTCTATCATCAAAGCATCTGATAAACCTTCCTATAAAAGGATGAGCTATACAATCTGCCCTTTTGGATTTAAGAAGATGCTCCAATAATGCAAGAGCGTGATTTACATACCCTCTAGGGGTTTTTTCTTCAGGGTGTTCCCAATACTCCAAGTGGTAGTGATTGTATGAATATAATCTATAGCCAAGCTGCTGATTTATATCTATATCATCAAGATATTTTCCAATTCCATATGCAGACAATTCTGACCCATATAGAACTTTAATATTTGTATTGCAAGCTTCTGCCTGTTTTTTTAAATTTTCGTTATTGTTTATTATTTTTGTATCTTTACTGTTATAATGATCAGTAAATGCTATGATTTTTATATGGTTGTTTTTTGCACATTCCAAAACATTGGGGGCTGTCATTTCAGGCTTTGCACAGCCTGAATATGTAGAGTGTATATGTAAATTATACTGCGCTAAGCAGTTCAAATCATAAATAGGTTCATTTATTATCAATATTAGCAACCCCTATACTAATTAATTTTATTATATCATTTATATAATGACATGTCAATACATATTATTATGTTATGTTACTAATATAAAAGCAGCAATGCAGCATCAATTGGATAGAGTTATTTGTTGAATATCATCAATATCCTTTTTGAGCACCATCCCGTTTTCAAGCCGAATCCAAGTATTAAATCCATTTTCCCTTTCGTTTAATAATATGACCCTGGCTCCTAAAGCAAAAGAATCCTTTTGATGCATACGATATCCGGTAGTTCTCCCATAACATAACTCAACACCATATAAATTGCCATTGTAATCATTATCATGGTCATGCCCCACGAAAACTCCCTTAATATCTTTATTTTGCACCATAGCAGAAAATAACCCAGTATTTAATACTGGGCATGAAACCTCTTCACCCTTTACACCATAACATTTTTTTCTATTCCATACCTCCATGTATTCGGGCAGGGGAATATGAAAAAACGCAAGGGCTGGAACTGTTCTTCGATTTTTTTGTGTTATTCTCCTGGACTGCTTTACATACCAATTTATTTGTTCTCTTTCTATCCAGCCATAAGTCTTTACCGGATATTCGTATTTACATCCTGAATCCAAAAAATAAATTATCCATTTATCCTTTTTATCTTTTGATCCCTTGATTTTTATAACACTATCTCCAGCCCCTCCACTTTTTCGGTTGCCCGATTGCACTAAGCTGGATGGAAATTCACTTAAAGCCTTTATCAAAGTAAAACTATCTACAGGATGACAGTGTTCATGATTCCCCATGGTAAAAGCAAATGGTATCCCTGATTCCAATACCGGCTTCAAAATAATACTAACAGCTTTCTTAACATCATCCACAGTCTTTGAAAGCCTTACAGGACTTTTACGTCCGCTTGTCATGATGTCACCGGTTAATACTATTAAATCCGGTTCTTCAATGCCAATAAGTTTTTCCATAATCCCAAGGGTTTTTTGGTCAATATCATCCAATTCTTCTCCTAAAGACTCCCAGTGAAGATCAGCAAATTGGATAACTTTAAATGTTTCATCCTTGCGGAATTCAAGAGAATATTTAGTTTTAAAAGGATTATTAGCTAAAAAACTCATAGCCACCTCTCATAAATTTATAAAATGATCTCCCGTTTTTCTTTAGCAGAACGGTAAAAGGCATCCAGTATTTTCATCATATCCACTCCCTGTTCTGGCACAAAGACAGGCTCTGCCTTATTAACAAGACAGTCTACAAAATGATCAATATTCCCTGCATGGCCCATTCTTTTACCCTTGCTGCTTATCTTGGGAAATATATCAATAATCTCCCCATTGGCTTCACCGAATATCTTCAATATGGGATCTGACGAATTCCATTTAGCACCTTGAGCTGTTCCCAATAACTCAACATACCTGCACTCTTCTTCAATGTTAGATGCCCAGCTAAACTCTAGGGACAGACATGCTTCATTATCAAACCGTACAAAACCCATAGCTAGATCTTCAACATCAAAGATTCCTCCAGCTTTGCTATCCCCAAATTTAGCATTATCAGAATCAGGTGCAGTATCATCCTCAGCAAACTTGCAATAAGTAGAGCCAACCAC
>Ga0116194_1001246_pt1 | contig 16285 bp, 13 predicted proteins | sample AD_SCU001_MetaG_FD_89887 | JGI IMG/M metagenome (GOLD analysis project Ga0116194, IMG submission 89887) | Active sludge microbial communities of municipal wastewater-treating anaerobic digesters from China - AD_SCU001_MetaG | ecosystem: Engineered > Bioreactor > Anaerobic > Digestate | place...
AAGCGGTTGCGCACCAGTGCGACGCTATGCTAAGGTTTGACGGTTTTTCCGGTGCCACGCCGGGATACCGGAAAGGAAATCGCGGGAGGCGGCACGGCTATGCACGATGAAAAGATTCTGCCGCTTATCGAGCATCTGGTCGAGCTGCGTAAGAGGCTGATCATCATCATCATCGCGGTTGTCATCGGCATGGGGATAGCCTGGAATATCTCCGAGCAGTTCCTGTCGTTCATCGAGCGGCCCCTGACGGGGCGCACCTATCTCAGCGACCTGAAGACGCGTGTCTACGGGGAGATGAAAAAGCGCTATCCGTCCTTGTATGACCGCTATGACCCGGAAAAGGGGGCGCAGGTTTCCGTCGCCAACCGCAATCTTTACTACAACGCCCCGCTGGAGGCGTTTTTCGTCCAGTGCAAGGTGGCGCTTATCCTGGGGTTTGTCATCGCGCTTCCGATCGTGTTCCTGCAGGTGTGGCGATTCGTCGCTCCGGGACTCACGGCTCGGGAGAGACGGCTGGTTGTCCCGTTCGTTTCCACGGGGACCGTCAGCTTCTGCGTTGGGGCGCTGTTCTTCCTGGTAGTCATCTGGCCGGTGATCATCAACTTTTCACTCTCCTACGAAAGCGAGGGATTGCGGAGCTGGTTCAGCCTCAGCGCCTACGTGAACTTCTGTCTTCGCCTGATTCTGGTCTTCGGCCTGATCTTCGAGCTACCCGTCGTGACCCTGCTTCTGTCGCGGTTCGGCCTCGTCAGCGGGAGGTTCCTGGCCCGCAACAGGAAGTACGCGGTTCTTGCGAGCGCAATCATCGCCGCCTTTCACGCCGATCTGGTGACCATGTTCGTCGTGATGGTGCCCCTCTACCTGATGTACGAGGTGAGCATCTGGGTGGCCTATTTATTTGGAAAGAAGAGGGCGGCGGATTCCGCCGCACGGGCCTGACATGATTATTTGCAGAAACCTGGATGAGCTTCCCGGAAGGATTTCCGGCGCCGTCGTGACCGTCGGCAACTTCGACGGCGTGCACCTGGGGCACCGGGAGATCTTCCGCAGGGTACGCCTGGCCGCACAGGAGATCGGCGGGAGTTCTGTCGTTGTTACGTTCTTTCCCCACCCCCTGAAGGTGCTCGCGCCCGAACGCGAGTTCCGCCTGATCACCACGTATGCCGAAAAGGAGAGACTCATCGGGGAATCAGGGATCGATTACCTCGTCACTATCCCCTTTTCCCGCGAGTTCGCCGCCGTGTCAGCGGAGCGGTTCGTGAGGGAGATCCTGTCCGGCAGGATCTCCATGCGGAGGCTCATCATCGGGTATGATTACGCATTCGGACGCAACAGGGAAGGGGATGTGCGCCTTCTGCGCCGCCTGGGCGAGGAGCTCGGATTCGGCGTGGAGATGCTCGACCAGATTGGCGACGGCGAGACCGGGTTCAGCAGCAGCGCCATTCGGGAACGGATCACGCTCGGGGATATGAGGGGTGTGGCGCAACTGCTGGGGCGTCATTTTTCCGTCGGAGGGGTGGTCGTTCACGGGTTTCATCGCGGAAGAGGCATAGGGTTTCCGACCGCCAATGTCCAAGTGGAGGAAGAAATCCTTCCGCTTCCGGGCGTCTATGCGGTTAAGGTGGAGGGAGACGGATGGGTGCTCGACGGTGCGTGCAATGTTGGAGACAACCCCACCTTTCACGCGTCGAAGGTGACCGTCGAAGCGCATATCCTGGATTTTGACGGGGATCTCTACGGCAGGAGGCTGCGTGTCCATTTTATCGACAGAATCCGTGATGAAAGGGAGTTTCCCGACGTCCACGCCCTTACCGAAGCCATCCGCCATGATGTGGATCGCTGCCGGGAAGTCCTGCGGGATTCCGCGCTCGTGACCTGTCATGATGAATAGAGCGGAAGGAGTAAACGAATCGGGGGGAGCGGTCGAGTCACGGGGAACGTGCGGAACCGCCGAAGCCCGGAGACCGGAGCGTCGGCGTGCCCGACACTTCTGGATCGGTACGGGGGTAAGCGTTTTCTTCCTGGCGCTCCTGTTCCGCTCCATGGATTTCGCCAAACTGCTGGCTGCGCTGCGCGCCATGGACGCCCGCTTTCTGGTCCCGGCCGTGGCCTCAACCCTGTTCAGCTACTATGTGCGGGCATATCGCTGGAAACTGCTGCTGGCGGAGGAAAAGAACACCTCCATGGGCAACCTGTTCGCGGCCGTGTCCATCGGCTACATGGCCAATAACCTGTTGCCGGCGCGGATCGGTGAACTGGTGCGTGTGTACGTGCTCGGCGAGCGCGAAGGGATCGACAAGGGAACGGTGTTCGCTTCCCTGGTGCTGGACCGATTGTTCGACGGGTGCGCCGTTCTCTGCATCCTGATGGCCACGCTTTTCACCCTCCGCCTTCCCGGTGAGAGCGAGGGGGTCAGGACTGCCCTGGTAACGGGCGGATACGTGACCGCGGCGGCCTACCTGGCGATTGTCGGCTTTCTGGTTCTGCTGAAAAGAAGGACTTCCGCCATGATCCGTCTGGCCGGGCGCCTGCTGAAACCTTTCCCCCCCGCCTTCGGGGCTAAGGTGATACCGCTGCTCGGCTCCTTCATCGGCGGCGTCAGGCTCTCGTCACGGCCGGGGAATCTGATGGGCCTTGTTGTGTCATCGGCCGTTACCTGGGCATTGGCGGTCTGGCCCATCGACCTCCTGCTCCGTTCCTTCGGCATCGCCCTTCCGGTCACGGCGTCCCTGTTCGTCATGGTGCTGCTGGTGGTGGCGGTGATGATACCCGCGTCGCCGGGATACATCGGGACCTATCACTATGCCTGCTACCAGGCCCTGACGGTCTTCGGCGTCACCGGCGAAAAGGCCCTCGGCGTTGCCCTCGTCATCCATGCCGTCAATTTCTTTCCCATAACGTTTCTCGGGCTGTACTATCTCGCGCGCGGCAGGATGACGCTGTCGGGGCTTCAGAAGCCAACAGCGAGGAACGAGGAGCGAGGATAAAGGAACGAGGAGCGAGGATAAAGGAACGAGGAGCGAAGACAACTTTCTATGCGAAGGGGACAAAAACTGGAAACGTTTCTTCGGAGACGCTGCAATGCAACCGGTAGTAATTTGATTTTTTGCCGTTCCTCGTTCCTTTATCCTCGTTCCTCGAACCTTACTGTATCTGGGAGTGTCTGCCGGTGTTGCGGAAAACCTTTTTCGGACAAATAGATACCTTCGCGCTCCTTTCCGTGCTCGTGCCGCTCTGTGTCTATCTTCTGACCCTGGCGCCCACGGTCACCTTTTTCGACAGCGGAGAATTCCTGACCGCCATCTCCTCCTTGGGCATTCCCCATTCCCCAGGCTACCCCCTGTTCGTCAACTACGCCAAGCCGTTCACCTGGCTTCCCTTCGGCAGTATCGCCTTCCGCGTCAATTTCGTGACAGCCGTGTCAGCCTCCCTTGCCTGTCTCGGCGTCTATCTGCTCACGGTTCGCCTGCTGTACGACGAGGGGAAGGGCTCCGGAGCCACTGTGTCGGAGTTCCTCCGGAGGTCGGCCGGGCTCTGCGCCGCGCTCACCTTTGCCTTTTCTCCGCGGCTCTGGATCCAGTCCAACCACGATAAGCCCTACCCGCTGCTGGCATTTCTCGCCGCGGTGGTCTTCCGGCTCGTTCTGGTCTGGCGTGAGAAATACCTGAACGGGGAGGAAAAGCCGGGTCTGGTGTACCTTGGCGCCTTTCTCTGCGGCCTTGCGTTCGGCGCTCACCAGATCATCGTTCTCCTGGTGCCGTCCTACGCCTTTCTGGTGCTGGTCACGGACCGGCGGCTCATCACCCGCATCAGGGAACAGTTGCTTGCGTTGGCCTGCTTTTTCGTAGGGCTTTCCGTGTATCTCCACCTGCCGATACGGGCTATGGAGAACCCCCTTCTCAACTGGGGCGACCCCAGGACACTGTCCCGGTTTCTCTGGAGTTTTCTGCGCAAGGGATACCCCATGGAAACGGTGGATCGGGACCTGCCGCTTCTCCTGAAGCAGCTGGCCGCGTTCAACCTGGTCCATGAGTTTTCGGTCGTCGGTCTGTTCCTGATCCTGGTCGGCGCCGTCGCCTTCCGCAACCGCGGCAAGGAGTTCATCATCGCCTTCGGCATCGCCATCGCGGTGTTTCTCGCCTATATCGTCGGCTACCAGAACACGCCCGAGGAAACGATCTTCCTCACCGAGGAGTTCTTTACCCCCCTCTATCTGCTGGCGTCGGTCTTCATCGGCATGGGACTGTTCACGATGGCGGAGGCGCTCGCCGGCCTGGTCGGCCCTTCCGTCAGCCGCGTGCGTGCCGTTGTTCTCGTTCTCCTCATGGCGCTGCTCCCCGCGGCCCTCTGTCGAGCCAATTTTCACGAAAACGATCAGCACGAGAATTTTCTTGCATTCGATTACGCCGTTAACACCTTCCGTTCCCTTCCGGTCGGTGCGGCGCTTTTTACCTGGGGGGACAGCGGCGCGTTTCCCCTCTGGTACCTGCAGGGGGTGGAGAGGATGCGGGAAGACCTGGATCTGCTCCATATACCGCATCTCCAGTTCGGCTGGTACCTGGATTCCTTTCCCCATCTCTTCCGCAGGAGCGTGCTGCGGAAGGCGCCGGTGGAAACAATGCCCGTCAGGGATGTCCTGTTTCTTGCCATGGGAGAGCAACTGGCGCGCAGGCCCGTGTTCTGGGATTTTTCCACCCGCTATTCCGTGGAGGCGGGCTCGTTGACCCTTCTGCAGAAGGGGATCGTATACCGGATTCAGGAAGCGGCAGGCGCTGGGAGGTCACTGCCCGACACGACCGTATGGGATACCTATTCGCTGCGGGGTATTCTCGGCGAGAGGCTGTTTTTCCGCGACCTTGATTCGGAAAAAGCGATCCAGATCTATGCCTACAGTCGGCTGGAAGCCGGTCGGACCCTTCTCTCGCTCGGCAGGACGGCGGAGGGTGTCGCGGAACTCAGGATGTCCGGCAAGCTGAGTCCGGTAATGATAGGCGAGGCCCGGCGGATTTTGCTGGAACATGGGGTGAGGTGAAACATGAGGATACGCGGAACAACCAGGGTGCTGGGGATTATTGGCCGGCCCGTGACCCACTCCCTGTCGCCCGCCATGCAGAACGCGGCGCTGGAAGCGATTGGCTTGGATTATGTCTATGTGCCGTTTCCCGTTGAGCCGGAATTTCTGTGCCCCGCGGTGGAGGGCCTACGGCGTCTCGGGATATGGGGCTTCAATGTGACCATTCCCCACAAGACGGCCATTATCCCGTTTCTCGACAGGATTACACGGGAAGCGGAGCTGGCCGGCGCGGTGAATACCGTCTTCCGGGAAGGGGACCTTTTTATCGGTCACAACACGGACGGTATCGGTTTTCTTGCCTCTCTCCGTGAAGACCTGGATCGGGACCCAGCGGGTTCAACGGTGCTGCTGCTGGGGGCCGGGGGGGCTGCCCGCGGCGCTCTGGCGGTCCTGGCTGCCGCGGGTACGTCACGGATCATTATCGCCAACAGGACCCTCGAACGGGGACGGGAGCTGGCGGCCCGGTTCGGCTCTCTCTTCGGTTCCGTGCGCTTCGACGTCTGCTCGCTGGAGGCAGGGGAGTTGTCACGCACCCTGCGGAGCGCCGATCTCCTCGTCAACACCACATCGGTGGGGATGGATGGTACGGAATTTGCTGGTATATCCCTCTCGGAGATGGGGCCGGAGGGAGCGGTGTACGATATGGTCTACGTTCCGGCGGAAACTCCCCTTCTTGCCGCGGCCCGGGAGCTCGGCCTTTCATGCGCAAATGGGACGGGAATGCTGGCGGGACAGGGGGAAGCGGCCTTCGAGCTCTGGACCGGGCACGAGGCTCCCCGTAACGTCATGAAAAGAAAGCTGTTTGAGGAACTTGGCGGGGCAACAAAATCTTGACATTAGGTTTTATTCAAAATAGTATTCAACCTTTGAGGCACGTTTAGGCCCCTGGTACCGAGGTTTTCATGCAGCCAAGCAGACTGGGCGAACTCCTGGTTCGGAGTAACCTGATTACAAAAGAACAATTGCAGAGGGCCCTGGAAGAGCAGAAAAACTCGGGGGGGCAGCTCAGGCTCGGAACCATTCTCGTGAAGGAAGGATATATCAGCGAGACCGAACTGACGGCGTTCCTCTCCAAGCAGTACAGCGTTCCCTCCATCAATCTGGCCGAATTCGATATCGATCCCGCGGTCGTCAAGCTGCTCCCCTCCGACGTGGTCCAGAAGTACCAGGCAATCCCGGTCAATCGGGCCGGATCCACGCTCATCCTCGCCATGAGCGACCCCTCCAACATCTTCGCCATCGACGACATCAAGTTCATGACCGGCTACAATGTGGAGGTCGTCGTTGCTTCGGACTCCGGCATTAAGTCCGCCATCGACAAGTTTTACGATCAGTCGGCGTCTCTGGCCGACATGATGAGCGACCTGGACATGGAGGACCTGGAGGTGGTCGCCGACCACGAGGAGGTGGATGTCACCTCCCTGGAACGTGCCACCGAGGACGCCCCTGTCGTCAAGCTGGTCAACATGATCCTGTCGGATGCCATCAAGAGAAAGGCGAGCGATATTCATATCGAGCCCTATGAGCGGTCGTTCCGGGTGCGGTACCGCATCGACGGGGTTCTGTACGAAGTGATGAAGCCGCCGCTGAAGCTGAAGAACGCCATTACCTCGCGTCTCAAGATTATGGCGGAACTGGATATCGCCGAACGGCGTCTCCCCCAGGACGGGCGCATCAAGATCAAGCTGGGCGGCGGAAAGGATATGGACTTCCGCGTCTCTGTCCTCCCGACCCTTTTCGGCGAGAAGATCGTCATGCGTCTCCTGGATAAATCCAGCCTCCAACTGGACATGACCAAGCTCGGATACGAGCCCGAGGCCCTGGCGAGCTTCAAGGATGCCATCCACAAGCCCTTCGGCATGGTTCTCGTTACCGGCCCGACCGGCAGCGGAAAGACGGTATCTCTCTATTCGGCGCTCGCGGAATTGAACAAGACCACGGAGAATATCTCGACCGCGGAGGATCCGGTTGAATTCAATTTCGCCGGCATCAACCAGGTGCAGATGCACGAAGATATCGGCCTCAACTTTGCAGCCGCGCTCCGTTCCTTTCTCCGACAGGACCCCGATATCATCATGATAGGAGAGATCCGCGATTTCGAGACCGCCGAGATCGGCGTCAAGGCGGCCCTGACCGGTCACCTGGTTCTCTCCACTCTCCACACCAACGATGCGCCTTCCACTATCAACCGCCTTCTCAACATGGGAATCGAGCCGTTTCTCGTTGCGTCCGCGGTCAATCTGATAACGGCTCAGCGCCTCGCCCGGCGGGTCTGCGTCGAGTGCCGCGAGATCGAGGACGTGCCGGTTCAGGCGCTCATCGACGCGGGCGTCCCTCCCGATGAAGCTCCGAGCTACGTCTGCTACAAGGGCAAGGGGTGCGCGAAATGCAACAATACCGGCTACAAGGGGCGGGTCGGCTTCTATCAGGTCATGCCCATGCTCGAGGAGATTCGGGAGCTTATCCTCAACGGGGCGAATACCGCGGAAATCAAGCGCGAGTCCATGCGTCTCGGTGTAAAGACCATGCGCCAGTCGGGGCTCACCAAGCTGAAGGAAGGGGTCACGTCTTTCGAGGAAGTGCTGCGGGTGACGATGGCGGATGATTGATCCTGTTTTTTGTTTGCATCAGTAAGAGACTGCATCCCCCTTTGCCAAGGTGGGATTTGCGCCGCATAAAGCAGATTGCATAAAAATGGATTTCAAATCGCGTGTATAGTATATAAAAGTCGAGGTAGCGGGGGATAGAACATAATGGCGAATTTGCACGACATGTTGAAGGAACTCATCGAGCGGGGGGGGTCCGACCTGCATATCACCACCAACTCTCCGCCCCAGGTGAGAATAGACGGGAAGCTTGTCTCACTTGACATGCCGCCGTTGAATCCGGTGGAAACAAAGCAACTCTGCTACAGCGTCCTTACGGAGACCCAGAAACATAGATTCGAGGAGGATAACGAGCTGGACCTCTCCTTCGGCGTGAAGGGCCTGTCCCGGTTCCGCTCCAACATCTTCGTCCAGCGCGGCGCCGTTGCCGGTGTCTTCAGGACCATTCCATTCAAGATCCTCACATTTGATGAACTCGGGCTTCCGCCCGTTGTCGCGGACCTCGCCTACAAGCCGCGGGGGCTCGTGCTCGTTACCGGACCGACCGGCAGCGGCAAGTCCACGACCTTGGCTTCCATCATCGACAAGATCAACAGCGAACGCCACGACCATATTGTCACCATCGAAGACCCGATCGAGTATCTCCATCCCCACAAGAACTGCCTGGTAAACCAGCGTGAAGTGGGGTCGGATACCAAGAGTTTCAAGCATGCCCTGAAATACGTACTGCGCCAGGATCCGGACGTCGTGCTCGTCGGCGAGATGCGGGACCTGGAAACCATCGAAGCGGCCCTTACCCTGGCCGAGACCGGCCATCTCTGCTTCGCCACCCTTCATACCAATTCCTGCGTCCAGACCATCAACCGTATCGTGGACGTTTTCCCGCCCTATCAGCAGACGCAGATCCGCGCCCAGCTTTCCTTCTCGCTGGAAGGGGTCATCTCCCAGACCCTTATCCCCAGGGCGAGCGGCAAGGGCCGTGCCCTGGCGCTGGAGATAATGATACCGAACCCCGCCATCCGCAACCTGATCCGCGAGGACAAGCTTCACCAGATCTATTCGCAGATGCAGGTCGGCCAGGACAAGTTCGGGATGCAGACCATGAACCAGTCCCTCTTCAACCTGCACCAGAAGCGGCTGATATCACTGGATGACGCGCTGGGGCGGTCCACGGACCCGGACGAGTTGAAACAGATGCTCGGGATGACCGGCGGAACCATGCCGCAGAAGAGGCCCTTGCGGTAGCGGCGATGGGAAGTTGTTTCAGCATTACGGCCCTTTCTCTCCAGGGAGAACGGTGTCAGGGATATAGAAATTATTAGACAATCGAATCTTTATTTGCATGTATGTTTCCGGTCATTGAAGGAGGAATAGAATGGCGAAATTCCAGTGGGAAGCCAGAAGCAGAACCGGTTCGGCCCAGAAAGGGGTCATGGAGGCGCCCAGCCAGGCGATGGTGGAAGCCCAGCTGAAAAAGTACGGGTTCACCGGCATCACCATCAAGGAAGAGGGAAAGGGGCTGTCAAAGGAGCTGAAACTTCCAGGCTTCGGTGGTAAAAAGGTGCAAACCAAGGAAATCGTCATATTCACCCGGCAGTTCGCCACCATGATAGACTCCGGACTTCCCTTGGTCCAGTGTCTCGAGATCCTGTCCAACCAGCAAGAAAACAAAACTTTCAAGGATGTGCTCCTGAAGGTGAAGGAGAGCGTGGAAAGCGGATCCACCTTTGCCGATGCCCTTTCGAAGCACCCGAAGGTATTTGACCGGCTGTTCGTGAACCTGGTAGCGGCCGGTGAGGTGGGCGGTATCCTGGACACCATTCTGAACCGCCTGGCAGCCTACACGGAAAAGGCCATGAAGCTCAAGAAGCAGATCAAGGGCGCCATGGTCTACCCGGCCACGATCATGTCCATTGCCGTCATTGTCGTCGCGGTTATTCTGATATTCGTCATACCCACCTTTGCCAAGATGTTTGCCGAGTTCGGGGGGGAACTGCCGGCGCCGACAAAGATTGTAATCGGTCTCAGCAATTTCATCGTCAAGTATATAGTAGTCATCATTGCGGCCATCGTCGGCCTTATTGTCCTCGTGAAGAAATACTATGCAACGGAAAAAGGGCGCAAGACCATCGATCGCTTCGCCCTGAGGGCGCCCATTTTCGGACAGCTGATCCGAAAGGTTGCAGTGGCAAAATTCACCCGTACCCTCGGTACCCTGGTGAGCAGCGGCGTGCCCATCCTTGACGGCCTCGACATCGTGGCAAAGACGGCCGGCAACGTGATAATCGAAGAGGCAATCATGAAGGTGCGGCAGGCGATTTCGGAAGGCAAGACCATCGCTGAACCGCTGCAGCAGAGCGGCGTCTTCCCTCCCATGGTTGTGCAGATGATTGCGGTTGGCGAGGCCACCGGCGCCATGGACGCCATGCTTTCCAAGATCGCGGATTTTTACGACGATGAGGTGGATGACGCGGTGAGCGCGCTCACGGCCATGATGGAGCCGCTTCTGATGGTGTTCCTCGGCGTTGTTGTCGGCGGCTTGGTCATTGCCATGTACCTCCCCATCTTCAAGATTGCCGGAACCGTCGGCGGGTAGCCGGTGCAGGAAAAAGAACGACTCGTCCGTTTTGTCCTCGCCAGGGTGGTGGTGGTGTCTCTCTTCCTCCTTTCCACCACCATCCTGGATATCCGGGAATCCTACGATATCCCTGAGCATGCCTTTTCCGGCATCGCTCGTCTCGTTGTCGCAGCCTACCTTTTTTCCATATTTTCCCTTGTGCTTCTGTGGGCCACCAGCAGGCTACAGCGCGCACTAACCTATCTCCAGATAGTATGGGACGTGGGGTTCGTGACCCTTCTGCTGCTCCTGACCGGAGGTGTCAGTTCCCCCTATTCATTCCTCTACCTTCTTACCATCATCAGCGCCAGCATCCTCCTGTCCCGTCACGAGTCCCTTTCCATCGCGGCGCTCTGCGCAATGCTCTATGGCGCCATCATGGATCTCCACTACTACGGGAAACTGACTTCACTCGGTCTTCCGCCGGAGTCGGCACTGCAGTTCGAGCCGGGCGCACTTTTTTTCATTATTTTCATTAATATTGTAGCCTTTATCATAACCGCCCTGCTCACAGGATATCTTGCGGATCGGCTCAGGGCGAGTGAGGCGGCGCTGCGCAAGCAGACAATGGATCTGGAGGAGTTGGAAAGGCTCAATAGTTCAATTGTCTCCAACATCAACAGCGGCCTGATGACCATAACCGTGGACGGCAGGCTCCGGGTGTTCAACCGGTACGCCGAACAGCTGACCGGCGTGTCCCAAGCTGACGTCTACAACAGGCCTCTACCCGAGGTTCTGCCGGGTTTCGCGCCGTTCATGCATAGGATATCAGCTATCGTCCGCGAGGAGTTGGAGCACCGATCACCCAATGGGCAGACGCTTGTTTTCGGATTCAAGTCCGCTCCCTTCACCGACAAGGATGGAAATCCCCTGGGCGTAATCATCGATTTCCAGGATCTCACCCAGATGAAAAAGATGAAGGCGGAACTGGAAAGGGCTGACCGGCTTGCCGCAATCGGAGAGTTGTCCGCCCGTATCGCCCACGAGATCCGTAACCCTCTTGCATCCATCAGCGGATCGGTGCAGCTTATAGCCGGAGGACAGAATGTCGATCCACAGGATAAAAGGCTTCTCGATATCGTGCTTCGGGAAACCGAGCGACTGAACAAACTGATAGGGGACTTTCTTGCCTATGCCCGGCCTGTCCCTCCGAATAAGACGAAAGTGCCACTGAGGGCACTGATTTCCGATTTACAGTCGCTCATGGAAGCAGATCAACGCTTTTCGGAGGTCACCATCCATAACTGGTGTCCGGATGGGCTTATCGTTGCCATGGACGGTGACCAGTTCCGGCAGGTCTTCTGGAATCTGTTCGTCAATGCCTCCGATGCAATGGGCGGAAAAGGTACAGTAACCGTCGAGGCCGTTGCTGTTGGAGACACACCCGGTGCAAATGAACCGCTCCCGGTTGCGATTACTATAAAAGATACGGGCGCGGGCATGGATGACGGGGAATTGCGGCTGCTGTTCGAGCCGTTCCGTTCCACCAAGCCGGGAGGAACCGGTCTCGGCCTCGCCATGGTATACCGTGTCGTCGAAGCGCATGGAGGCACGATTCGGGTATCCAGCGAAAAGGGTAAAGGGACGGTGTTCACCATTTCCCTTCCGGGGGAGTAAGAAAAAGCTGATTTGCCACGGACCCACACGGACATAGGCGGACAAAAGCATTTAGGTTTCGATTTCATATCTGATTTTGTTTGTGTGTGTCTGTGGCTGGAAATAAATTGGTTCATAGATGAGGACCCATGGAAACGAGAATACTGGTTGTAGACGACGAAATTAGCATGCGGGAATTTCTCGGGATTTTACTGGAGCGGGAAGGCTACTTGGTAGATCTGGCTGAATCGGGAGATGCAGCCCTCTCCAGGCTGGAATCGACGGTATACGACCTTGTGATTTCCGACGTGAAGATGCCGGGTCTGGACGGGATCGGACTTCTGGCACGCATCAAGGAGGTCGCTCCCGATACCGCCGTTCTCATGGTAACCGCATTCTCCGCAGCGGAGCAGGCTGTTGAGGCCATGAAGCTGGGCGCGTACGACTACATTGCCAAGCCTTTCAACGTGGAGGAGATCAAGATAATCGTGCGCAATGCCCTGGACAGGAGAAACCTGGCACGGGAGAACCTGCGTCTCCGGGAAGAGGTCCAGGGGCGATACAGCTTCAGCGGGCTCATCGGCAAGAGCAAGAAGATGCGCGATGTCTACACCCTCATCGAGAAGGTGGCGGGCAGCACCGCCAATATCCTGATATTCGGCGAGAGTGGCACCGGCAAGGAACTGGCCGCCAAGGCAATTCACTACAACAGCCCGCGCAAGGACCGCCCGTTTGTTGCAGTGAACTGCGGAGCCATCCCCGACACTCTCATTGAAAGCGAACTGTTCGGCCACAAAAAGGGCTCGTTTACAGGCGCCGTTTCCGAACATCCGGGACTTTTCGAGCAGGCTGAGGGTGGCACGCTGTTCCTTGACGAAATCGGCGAGGTGCCGCTTCAACTTCAGGCCAAGCTGCTGCGGGTCATCCAGGAGCGGGAATTCCGGCGCATCGGCGGGACCGAGCCTCTCAAGGCCGACGTCAGGCTGGTGGCCGCCTCCAACCGGGACCTGGAGGAACAGGTGCGGGAAGGAGGATTCCGGGAAGACCTCTTCTACCGGTTGAATGTTGTGCAGGTGCGAATGCCTTCCCTGCGGGAGCGGCCGGAGGATCTGCCCCTGCTGATTGAGCACTTTCTGAAAAAATACGGGGGAGGGGCCGTCGGAGAGGAGCCAATCAGCTCGTCAGCACTCAAGTCGCTCTTGGCCTATCCATTCCCGGGCAACGTCCGGGAACTGGAAAACCTTGTGGAGCGTTGTGTGGTGCTGGGGAACCGGCGTATTGACCGGGAGTGCCTCCCTTCCCAGGTGGTGGACTTTCAGAACCCGCCTCCTGATGGGGGGGAGTACATAATCCCTGCCGAGGGAATGAATCTGGAGGCCTATCTGGACGGAATAGAAAAAAGGCTGCTGCTCCAGGCATTGGGGAGGTGCAACGGGGTTAAGAAAAGGGCAGCTGAACTCCTCGGGCTCTCTTTTCGTTCCATCCGTTACCGTTTGGCAAAATTCGGCATGGATGAGGAATGAACGCCGATTTGGAAGATTACGAGTTTTTTGGCCGGATTCTTGCTCATTGTTTCACCAATGGGAAAAAGGGGAGACGGGCAATGAAATGGGGATTCGGGGGAAAAAGGGGATTTACGCTGGTCGAGCTGCTGATCATCGTGGCGATAATTGGGATTCTTGCGGCCATAGCAATTCCTTACTACGGTAACTATAATGCGCAGACACAGAACGCCGCGGCGATTTCGGACCTGAGGAACTTCAAGACCCAGATGGAAGCTGCATATAGTGACAATCAGCAGTATCCGACATTCTGACACGATTGGTGTCAATTATTGGCCGCATCCGGTGACATTTATCGGCTGTTGCCGCTGCTTCTCAAGAAGAAAAGCGAAGAATAGCACTGTTTTTTATTGAAAGACGGATTGGAACGGTATTTGCTGAAGAAATGACATCCAAATGTTGCAGCATGAGCCGAGACCATTAATAAACAGAAGGAAAGGAGAAGAAAATGCTAAACAAGTTGAGAAGCAAAAAGGGCTTTACCCTCATCGAACTGTTGATCGTCGTGGCCATCATCGGAATCCTGGCGGCCATCGCCATCCCTCAGTTCGCCGCCTATCGTGAGAAGAGCTACAACTCTGCGGCTGTGAGCGACCTGAGGAACTTCAAGACTCAGATGGAATCAGCCTACGCCGACAACCAGCAGTACCCTACGACTTTCTAATCTAACGTCATAAAGGAGACAGAGTATGGATATCAAGAAAGCAATACATGTCTGTGCGATTATGATCGCTGCCGCTGGCCTTTTCGCGGGTTCGGCAACAATTGCTAATGCAAGCCAGGCAATTAGCAGCACGGTTACCTTCGGGGGCGGTTCCTTCTCCCCCTCCAACAAGGTGGTGGTTAATGTTGACGCCACAACCACTTCCTACAGCGCCATATCGGGTCACACCACGGGCGGTACCAGGAGCATCGGAACGACCAGCTCTGATCCGAAATTGTACTGGACCTCCAAAGAAAAGAGCGCGGCTCCCTCTACAACCTATTCAGGCATTACCAGCTGGACATCGCTGTAATAAGACTTTTTTGCACCAGTCGGACAAAAAGGGTTGGCAATCCGCCAGCCCTTTTTGTTATGGTGCCAGTAAACATCGTGAACTTTCACCTGCGTAGCTCCACATGGCCAGAATTCTTCTCAATGGATGTAATTTCCCATGTTTTATAAGAACTTATCAGATGCAGCTAAAGGTTTTCTGTGCAAACCGTGGTATCAGGCGACGTTTCTCATTCTTATTGTACTTACGCTCTTTTATCCCTCCGTCAGCGCTGAGATAAGCCTGGTTGACGATCGGCCCATGCTGGACTCACTGCTGAGTACTGACGGGGTGACACTTCGAGAAATCTTCTTCCCAAGTTCTGCGGGAGGGGGGTATTACCGGCCTCTAATCGGTTTGAGCTTTTACCTGGACAGGATGCTGTGGCTTCTTGACGAGCGGATGCTTCACTTGGAAAACCTGCTCCTTCACCTTTGTAACGCCCTGCTGGTATTCCTTTTTGCACGTATGGTGATTAGCGGGGAACGGCGGAAGGATTCCTTGGCGCCCCTGATGGCCGGAATCCTTTTCGGTGTCCACCCCCTGGCGACCGAATCGGTGAACTGGATATCAGGACGCACCGACCTTCTGGCAGGCTTTTTTGTCCTTGCCTCCTCTCTTATGCTTCTCCAGTACCGCTCTCGCGGAGGACCCTTTTACCTGGCCACAGCGGGTTTCCTGCTCTTTCTGGGCATCCTTTCCAAAGAGGTGGCCGTTGCCTTGCTGCTTGCGGTTCCGTTCCTCCTTTGGCCGCGTGAAGGAGCCGAACCAATGGGCCTTACCCCCTTTGCCCACATTGTTCTTTTCCTGTCCCTTTGCGCCGTGTCCCTCGCCGGCGCTGTGTTCTTTGATTGCTATTGGTTATCGCTCGGCGCCGCCTGTTCTTATTTCTGCATCCTGTTCTATCGGGGACCCTATCTCCATGGTGAACGAAGGGAGGCCCTTCTTGCCGCACGTCTGGTAGTGGTCTCCACCGTCCTGGCAGTGTGCGGCGTAGTGGCTGCTGTCGGCGTGAGACGGCTTGCTTTCAGTTCGGATGTGGGCAAGTTTGGACAGACCCTGATGCTTATGGCAGGGGACCCCAATTATTCCGTTTCGGTTTTTCTGGGAGCGGTCGGGTTCTATGTGAAAAAATTCTTTCTGCCCCTGCCACTCAACCTTTTCATCGTAGAGGTCGACCCTCTGTACGACTTCATCGGCATCGGTGTGCTGTTGGGATGTGTTGCCCTTGCCGTGCGCCGCAGTCGGGTGGGCGGGTTGGTGCTGGCCGGAATCTGCATGCTGTTGCCTGCCCTGCCGTTTGCCTTCGGAACCATCGCCTGGACCTCCTATGCGGAGCGCTATGCCTACATCGCCTCTGCCTTCTGGTCAATAGCCCTGGTTATCTGGGCAGCTTATCAGCCGCGAACAGAATTCCTGAAGGGGTGGACGCGTCCTCTCCCTGCCGTAGTTTTCGGAATGGTGATACTCGCCTTTGCCTGGAGTTCCTGGAACAGGAACACGACGTGGCAGACCAATACCGCACTGCTGGCAGATACCGTTTCTCAGGCACCCCATGGGAAGACGGTCCGCATCATGTATGCCTATGCTCTCCTCCTGGAAGGGCGAGTTCCCGAAGCATTCGAACAGATTTCCATCGCCCGTACCCTGTATTCCCTGAAATACGATGAAACGCTGGACATGGTGCACGCGACAATCTTGGTTAAGCAGGGGAAATACGACGAGGCGGAGCAACGCTATCTGGAGGCGTTCCGCAGGACCAGCGGGCGCTCGGCTCCTGTTCTGGGCTCTCTCGT
>Ga0116194_1001265_pt1 | contig 16164 bp, 18 predicted proteins | sample AD_SCU001_MetaG_FD_89887 | JGI IMG/M metagenome (GOLD analysis project Ga0116194, IMG submission 89887) | Active sludge microbial communities of municipal wastewater-treating anaerobic digesters from China - AD_SCU001_MetaG | ecosystem: Engineered > Bioreactor > Anaerobic > Digestate | place...
AGCACCTGTCTGAGCCCGGAGCCCTTCTGCGACTTTATCTTGAAGTCCCGGAGGCTCCGGCCGAGCACCTGCTCCATAGAGATCCCGCTCATCTCGGCGTAGGCGGCGTTTGCCATCTTTATCCTGAACTGCGGGTCGACAACCAGCATGGGCATCGGGTTCTGCTGGATGATCGTATCAGAACCCCTGAGGAGCATATTTGCCTCATCCAGCCGTTTCTTGAGACGCTGCTTCTCCTCCCGCTTCTTCTCGATCAGTGCATTGATCGAGGCGGCCAGCGGCCTGTAGGTCTCAGGGATGGCAGCAGGGTCGATATGCGCCGCGTCATCACCGGCAAGCACCGCCCCAATTGCAGCCTCTATTGACGGTGGGACGGCCACCGCCACCTGTTCCTGTCCTGTCATACCCGGCACAACCGGTCCGGTGAATAGTGCTTTTCTTCCAGGTTTCTCGATCATCGATCACACATCCTCAATCTTCATCTATCTTCAAGGCTCTCCAGCGCAGTTGCCACTGCCCGGTAATCTCTGCCAGGTTTGCTCTCAGGTGCATAGTGAGAGATCGGTAGTCCCTTCTGCTGCGCCTCATATATTAGAGGCGAGTAATGGACTACAAACACCTGCCTGAACTTCTTTCTCACCTCAGACTCGAACGCCTCAAGCCGCTCCTTCTCTCTCTCCTCCTCAGCAAAGGATGCAGGCGAAAAGATCCGCTTCAGGAAGAGCGCAAACCCGCCGCCGGAGTCATCAGATCCTTTCCAGCGCGTCAGGATGGCAAAATCTGCGTTGACATCCTCGCCGATCATCTCCCGGATGTCGCTAAAGATCGTCGATAGCGCTTCCATGCCGTTCAGAGCAAAGGTGCCGGCATCGAGGGTGACGACGGTATGGTCCGCTGCGACAAGACCGTTGATGACAAACTGACCCATGCTCGGCGGTGTGTCGATCAGGATGAAGTCGTAGGTGTCCCGTACCGGGGTGAGCACCTCCCTGAGTATCTCCGCACGGTCGTCTATGCCGTAGAGATAGGGCTCAACTCCCACCAGGTCAAGGGTAGCGGGGGCGAGATAAATCCCCGATGCTGTGGGAATGATGATATCACCGATCCCCACATCGGGAAAACCCTCAAAGATGCTCATAAAGACGTCATACATGCTCTGCTCGAGGCTGGCGGGGTCGACGCCAAGCCCGCTGGTAGCGTTGGCCTGCGGGTCACAGTCCACCACCAGAACACGTTTCCCATCCTTCTGGAGGTAACCTGCAACATTGAGGCAGGAGGTAGTCTTTCCTGTACCACCCTTATGGTGGGCGAACGCTATAACCGTAATGTCCAGCACCCCTCATTACCTCTTTTGGAACCTGTGATATTAAATCTATTTTTTATAGTATCACAACCATTCCAATACCGGGGCCTTTTTTGAGATATTGTTTCTTATATCGGAGAGATACTGAAATTTTTTTTCCACGCGCCCCACCCGGAGCGGGGGAAACTATCTCCATAACGTCCCGGAAAAACGAGGAGATGTAAGAGCGCCAGGATCTAAAGAAGAGAAGGTGCCCGGCCTATCATGAAGTGAAAGGGGTTTTTGCATGCTTCAGAAACCAGGTCGCTCACTTCTGCTATACCATACCTGGACCGCAGCCATCCTTTCGAGGAAGCAGACGTCAGGGATCTAGACCCTCATAACGGAGATCAGGCGATAACCTCCTGGTTTAACTTGCGGGGTGGAAGGGAGCGGAGTGGGAGGTTCCCCGTCGAGAGGCGCGGGGTAGTTCACCACCCACCTCGATCTTCGCTGTTTTTCACAATATTTTTCACAATATTTTTATAACAAAAGCCAGAATTGTGAATAAAATGGATGAGAGTGGATCTGGTGAACCGGGAGGTGGTCGGTTCTCAGGGCATATGTCAGGCAGATATACAGGTCTTCTGATACTGGTGACCCTTGTGGTCCTCGCCACATCGGCAGGCTGCCTTACCACCGCAATAGGGGAGGCGACCTACGACGGCGAGGCCCTGCAGATTGCTGTGGAGAACACCGGTGATCCAGTCGAGAACGCCGTGCTCCAGGTGAAGATCATGGAGGTAGACCACTTTGAGCAGAAAGAGGTCTTCTCCGAAGCGCGGTATATCGATCTCGATACCGGGGAGAATAACTACTCGACCGAGGTAGACCTCCAGCCCGGCAGATACAGGGCCTTTCTGATCATATTCATCGGTAATGAGCGGAGCGCGTCTGTCATCCGCGACCTGGAGGTAACCGTCTGAGCCTTCCTGGACTGGCAGCGGCGCGTGGACTCGAACCTGCGGATGCCGTCTTTACCGGTGCCGAGGTCTTCAACCCCTTTTCCTGCACGTTTGAGAATGCAGACTTTGCGGTGAAAGACGGCTACATCATCGGTCTCGGGGACTATGAGGGGAAGAAAGAGCACGACCTCTCCGGCACCTATGTGGTGCCCGGGCTGATCGACGCCCACGTCCACATAGAGAGTTCGCTCCTTGCACCGGCGGAGTATGCGCGGGTTGTCCTTACACACGGCACAACGACGGTGATCGCCGATCCCCACGAGATAGCAAACGTCTGCGGGGCGGCGGGTATCGAGGACATGCTTGCCGGTGGGGCTCGAACACCGCTCGACATCCTGATCATGCTCCCCTCCTGCGTCCCGGCAACACCCCACGATATGGGCGGTGCCAGGCTTACAGCCGCCGACCTTGCCCGGTTCCGGGGCCGGGAGAGGGTCATAGGGCTTGCCGAGGTTATGAACGTCCCCGGCGTCCTGACCGGGGATGAAGATCTCCGGGCAAAGATGGATCTCTTTGAGGTTATCGACGGCCACGCGCCGTCCCTCTCCGGGAAGGACCTGAACGCCTACATCCACGCCGGCGTCCAGAGTGACCACGAGTCAACGACGCTTTCTGAGGCCCTTGAAAAACTCCTCCGGGGGATGTATGTCATGATCAGGGAGGGCTCGACAGAGCAGAACCTCCGCGACCTACTGCCGCTCGTTAACAGGTGCACAGCGCCGCGGTGCTGTTTTGCAACCGATGATCGGCATGCCGGGACGCTTGTCCGGGATGGACATATAGACGACTGTATCAGAAAAGCAACCACTTACGGTCTCGAGGTCGAATTGGCGCTCCGGATGGCGACCCTCTCCGCCGCTGAACGGTTCGGGCTCCATGACCGGGGCGCCATTGCACCAGGTAGGCTCGGTGACTTCTGCGTCATCGACGACCCCGACCGCTTCTGCGTTTTACGGACGTTCAAGCGCGGTGTTGAGGTGATCGACCGGGGTTATCGACCGCCAGAGGTTCCAGTGGCTCCAATGCACGCCCGCGTTCCGGTGCAAGATGAGATCCGGATAACCGGGGCGGGGGAGGCGCGTGTGATCGGGGTCGTGCCCGGGCATATCACAACACGCGACCTCCGCTGTCCGGTCGATGCCGCCGCGATCCCGGATACCGGGCGCGATATCCTGAAGGCGGTCGTCACCGACCGTTACCGCGGGCGCGGGTCTGGTGTGGGGCTTGTCCATGGCCTCGGGTTACAGGAGGGAGCGATCGCCGGGTCGGTCTCCCACGACTCCCACAACATCGTCGCCGTCGGCGTCGATGACAGAGATATCATCCGTGCCATCGCCGAAGTGGTCAGGCTCGGCGGGGGGCTTGTGGCTGTCTCCGGAAACGAGGTGACAACGCTACCCCTGGAGTGCGCCGGACTGATGTCCGCCCGCCCCTACGATGAGGTTCTCCGGCGGTTGGCGGCAGTCGAGGCGCATGCGGGAGAACTTGGCGCGATCGAGAACCCTTTCATGTATCTATCGTTCCTGGCGCTGACCGTCATCCCCGAACTCCGGGTCACGGAGCGGGGGGTCTTTGATGTCGGGGCGTTTTTGGACGTGCCGCTCTTCTTGAATGAGATCAGCCCGGATAGGCCTGCCTGAGGGAGGCACAGCGTTTCCCGCTCCCAGGGGACGGGGTTTTCAGGGATGGAGGGAGGCGCTGAAAGAGTTGAAAGGCCTGGGTGGTCGACGCTATGAGAAAACCAGTAACCCGGAACCATGCCCGGACAGGGCAGGTGAAAATTCCTTCCCCACCCCTGTTCTGCGATTTTCCATAGATACGGCGCCAGGATCCCATCTCACCGGGTTATCCTGCTCCCTACCTGGCACGGTCTTCCAGGTTTATCGCCGCAGACTGCCCGCCCCTCAAAAGAGGCGGGATTAGGCGCGGGTGGTCAAAGATACGAGAGACGCCATCCTTAAGACGCCTGAAAACAGGCGGAACTTCCCTTTTCTGCGGTTCTCCCTCATTATGGTGCAGCGGAGGAGGAGAGTCTCCCGGGTTCTCTGCGAAAAACTACCCGGCCCTCCCCCCATCGCATCATGCATCCTCCACGTCCCCTCCCTCACCCGAAGAACTCCACCGCCCCCGGTGCGAGAACCGCGATCAGAACCAGGATCAGGGGCTGGTGGAGGAAGTAAATAAGGAGCGAGTGCCGACCCAGGAACTCGAACGGTCGTGATACCGCCGGCCCCGGGTCGTTGACCCGAAACCCGCGCCTCCCATCCGTGTAGAATGTATGCCCGCAGGCCATCCCGGCAAGGACGATACCGAACCATGGAAACAGCGGGACGTAATCCAGACTCGCAAAGGATGCCGGATGGATGCCGAGCCAGAGGAGAGGCCAGGGGCCGTTGACGAGAGTTACGGCGTAACCTGCGATGAAACATGCCACACTCGCAACGACGAGTCTCCTTGCGTCCATCCGGACAAAGAGAGGTGCAAGCAGGATCGAGACCCCTATGAAGTGAAGGATCCCAAAGACGATGCAGACCGAGGGCAGGAGCAGCCAGGTTACACCGGTTATTACCAGACCGCAACCGAAGATGAGCAGACCGCGCCGGATGTATTTAAGCGCGAGATCACGCCCGGCGAGATGCCGCCTGGCGCGGGCATAACTGATCGTAAAGGAGAGACCTACCAGGAAGATGAAAGTCGATGCGGTCAGACGGGCGAGCAGCCAGAGAAACCCCCCGGAGACCTCAAGCGGCAGAACGCCGAAGAAGTTGAGGTCGAAGGCCGAATGGAAGATGATCATCGTCACCACGGCAACACCTCGAGCTAGATCGATCTCCCAGTAGCGCGTCCCGGGCATGGCGTCCCCCTCAGAAGGATCTCCGCCGGACGGGCGCACCGCAATCAGGACAGGTCGTCATCGCGGTTATCTCGCGAAACACCTCTTCTGTCGGCTCGTTGTAGATCCGGGAGAAGCCGCACTGCCGACTGCACTCTATCACGATGAACTGGCTACAGATCCTGCCCACGTCCAATCACCACCCCTGCCGCTGACGTAGCATGAGTTACCTCCATCAAGATGGTGGGGTCACCCGATAAGTAGTTTGACCCCCGCAGCGCACCATTATTCTCTCCCCTGACCCAGATCTCCGTATGAGCAAGCACGACGAACATATCATAGAGGCCATCGGAAGATGCCGGGTTGTGATCCGGAACGGCCAGGTCGTCGAGGTCGGAAGACCCGTCATCCATGACTGCCCTCTGGCGCGGCGGTTTGCCTGCCCTGTCGAGGATATGACACCGGAGGCGATAAAACGCAACATCGAAGCGCGGATCAGAACATTTGGCATGTGTACCCCCGAACGGCAGGTTCTCGCCGGGCCGGACTTTGTCATCTTCGGAGCCTCGGAACTCCTCAGCAGCGCCGTGCGCAGGGGAGACCTGGACGCCGCAGTGATAGTCTCTGACGGGGCAGGGACGATCGTTGCGACGAACCCGGCCCTAATCCAGGGGATCGGCGGCCGGATGTCCGGACTCGTGAAGACATCCCCGATCCCTGAAGTGATCGCGCGGATACAGGAGAACGGAGGGGTGGTCCTGGACACGGCGACCGCCACGATAGACCAGGCCGCCGGTGTCGCGCTGGCAAGAGACCTCGGCCACCGCCGGGTCGCAGTGACCACCGCCGATGCCACAGAGGCGGCGACCATCCGGGAAGGGTTTCCGGAGGCTTTTATAGTAGCCGTCCACACCACCGGGATATCACGAGAGGACGCAGTCGCGCTGGCCGGGGCCGCCGACCTGATCACCGCCTGCGCATCGCGGCATATACGTGATGTGGCTGCAAAAAACGCGCTCCTCCAGGCAGGCACATCCATCCCGGTATTTGCGATGACACCGGCGGGAAAGAGGATCATCCTCGGGAAGGTGGCTGAGACCGACCAGCAGATCCTGGTGCAGGGGGCGCGCCTCCCGGTGGATGGGGCACAGTCGCCCACCCCGCTCTACTGAGGGGGTCTACCCTTTCCCGGGTATGCTGAGGAATCTTCTGAGTTGTGCAAACTCCGAGAGTATTATATCCGCCCCGACATCCGCCACGCGGCTCTCTCGCCAGTCACCGTAAGCGGCAAACGCGGTCACCATCCCGAGTCGCCGTCCGGGCGCGATGTCGCGGACGGCGCTGTCGCCAACCATCATCGCCCCTCTCGGCGCCACACCAAGTCGGCGGAGGGCGTAGATGAGAGAGTCAGGTTCGGGTTTCCGTCTGCCGGAGAGATCCGGTGTCACGATCGTCTCGAAGTAATCTATTAGCCCGGTCTTCTCAAGCCGTCGCTGTGCCTGGAAAGACTCCGCATCGGTCACAACAGCAAGCCCAATCCCGCCGTCCCGCAGGCTCTGGAGCGTCTCCTCGACGCCCGGGTATGCCTCGACCAGATCGAGTTTGACATCCTCGTAGATGCGGCAGCAGACCTCGAACGCCTCCCCATCGTAGACCCCGAGATCGTGGAGGTAATCACTTATGTTCTCATGGTCCTCAAACCCGTGAACCCCCCTAAGGAACTGCGAAAAGAGGGTCTCGGGGTCGCCTTCCCCCAGGTAGTCGATCACAGAGCGGCACGCCTCACGCTTTGCCCGAACAAGGTCAAAGAGGGTGTTGTCCATGTCGCAGAGAACAGCCTCTACCGCGTAATGCCGAGTTCTGCAAGTCTCCTGCATATATCAAGTTCCCGCCTGCATGCATGGTATACCTCATCGTCCCGGAACCTGATCTTCAGTTCGTCGATATCGTTACCCTTTCCGCCATACTCGCCGAAGATTGTGAACCCGTTGCAGTCTACAAACCCGAAGACGGCAGCGATGTTGAAGAGCAGTCGCCGGAACGCCGGTGCCGTGCAGGTTGTTGCCTCAAGTCTGTATGGGCGGTCAAAGTAGAAATATTCAAGCCCCTCTGTCATGCAGAGGTCGACCATGTAGATGTCGGCGGTCAGGAGAACCGGAAGAGCGTAGCGTTCCTCCTCGAACTTCCGGAGCGCCCGGACGATGTTACGGTCGTTCTCCTCTGCAAGGTGAGTGTGCGGCCCCGACGCCGGGATCTCCGTTGCCCGGTCGCGGACGGAGCGATACTCTTTCAGCGCCAGATAGGCCGCTTTCCGGGAGCGTTTCATCCGTTTGTTCTCAAGTTCTGCGAGATGGTTCCGCCACTCCGGCGCCAGTGCTATCATCTCCTCGATCATCTCTGACCGGTACTTCCGGTTGACGGCATATGAGATCTCGTCGCGGACTGTCTCAACGATCAGGTATGAGGCAGGGTCGATCCCGGGGTTGTTCGATGCAAACCCGTGGTAGAAGAGGTTTGTATCCAGGCCGAAATAGACGGCTTTCTTGAGGCTCCTGTAGGATACAAGCATAGCATCGAAGGCGGCCTGGTTGGTGTAGCGGGCGATGCCGGCTGCAAACATGCACTCCTGGAGGTCGGCATACGATGGAAGTTCGGCTGCAATCGGTTCATATGCAGCAAGCCAGTCGCGGAAAGTCTCGCGCGTCGCAGGCACCTGAAGCGAAAACCCGGTTCCTTCCGGGCGCGCAACCAGGATCTCCCCCTCGTAGAGCGGGTATGAGAGATGAACCTCGTCGATAAAGTTGATGAGAACCTGGAGTTCGTCCTCCCTTATTATGAGGTCGTTCATGCTGAACCCGCCCCTGCGTCCTCGACGAGGTCGTGGATCCTCTGAACCTGATGCGGGATCATCATGTAGGGCTTTGCGATATCATCGGTGGTCTTCATGGCCAGGTAGTAGATGTGCCGGATATCAACCCCCGCAACAGAGAGCGCGATGAGCGCCCCGGCGACCGTGACCTTCCTGCCGGAGGTTATGTCGATCGCGGCGTCATACCCCTGCTCTATGAAGTCGACTGCGAGAGAGCGGATCGTCTGCCCCGACCGGACGAAATCTGCTTCAGGCAGGATCTCCACCCGGACGGCCGGAGAGAAACCATACCCCTCCGAGACTATACCGACCGCTACCGCCGCGATGGACGCCGCCTCTGCATACGGCTCTTCGGTGACGATAACGACCTGTTCAGGACGCAGGCCTCTCTCCCGCACCACAGCGTGATACGCGTTTACAAGCGCCCATGTCGAGCGTCCGAGAAGCGTTATATAGGCATCGCCGGCGGCGGGTCTCCCGGGAAGGTTCACTGTCTCAAGACTCAATCCCGCTGCTATATAGGCTTTGTCGGAACTGGCCTGATGACGATATCCAGTATAAGAGGCGATGCGTGATGATGACACCCCCAGAACTACGGACTCACCCTGGTAGAGCTATGCGGAGATGTTTGGACACTCAATCCAATCCACACCACCTCCTATCCGAAGAGACGCCATCCGGGGCTCCCGCCAAATTCACGAGATTACCTCCAGTTTAAGTCAGCGCTATGTGCCCGGGCCGGATCATCCAAGTGGGAGGGCAAACAGCGCCGGGCAGCGAGAGCACCGACACCATAAAATAGATCGCCTCCCATCTAACGATCGATAACCATGGCTGTAGAGATGATGACAACCCAACGGAAATACGAACTTCCGCCGCTGCCCTATGCGGCAGACGCACTCGAGCCACAAATATCAAAAGAGCAGATCACCATCCACCACGACAAACACCACCAGGGCTACGTGACGGGGGCGAACGCCAACCTTGAGAGACTTGAGAAGGCGAGGCAGGAAGGCGCCGAACTCGACATGAAAGCGCTGCTGAAGGAACTCTCGTTCAACATCGGCGGTCATGTCCTGCACACCCTCTTCTGGCCCACGATGGCGCCGGCCGGGAGGGGAGGCGGCGGGACACCCGGCGGCGCCCTTGCCGACCTTATAGAGAGAGAATGGGGTTCCTTCAACCGGTTCAAGGCCGAGTTTACAAAAGCGGCCGCAAGCGTCGAGGGGTCGGGCTGGGCTGCCCTCGCCTGCTGCCCCATAACCGATCGGCCCATCATAATGCAGATCGAGAAACACAACACCAACGTCTACCCCTCGTTCAGGATCCTGATGGTGCTCGATGTCTGGGAACACGCCTACTATCTCGACTACCAGAACAACCGGGGACAGTTCATCGATGCGTTCTGGAACGTTGTGAACTGGGATATGGTAGACAAAAGGCTGGAAAATATCTGAAAAACCCTCTTTTTCCCGGCAACCTGCATAGACCGCTCCCGAACGGATATGTACCATAACGCACCATGATCGTCATCGGTGCATATATATGCAGCCGGTTACAAGATCATCCCATGTGGGCTGACATCTCACAGGAGTTTGCCGACTCGCCGTCACAGAGCAGGGTGGTTCGTTTCCTGATTGAGAACGGGTTTGGCATAAACGAAGAAGGCCGCATCGTCTGCAATGGCATCGAGATCCCGGCCACACACATAGGGAGGGCTATAGAGACCGACCGCAGGGTTGTCGACGCCACCGCCCGCCGCATCCTTGAGAAACCAGAACTGCGGGAGATCTTTACACGTATGCGGGCCGTGCCCGACCTCTCCGGGGTTGCCGAGGGGCTCGGCCTCTCTGTCATCACGCTCTATCCAAAAGACGCACACCAGAAAGGGATCGTCGGCGCAGCGGTCGGCGTCCTGGTCGATCATGACCTGCCTATCCGGCAGATCTATGTCACCGACCCCTACCTCACAGAAGAGCCAAGACTCGTTATGATCGTGGATGAACCCCGGATCCCGGCATCAGTCTACGAACGCCTGCGTGCGCTCCCGCAGGTGAAAAAACTGGTTATCTGAAGAGTTCCACCTCAAGTCCAAGCCTGTATATTCGCCGTCTCTGCCCCACCGGAAGGTCGATCGCGTGCAACAACCGCTCATCGAGCGTTATAACACGGGTTCCCTTCACCAGGTTGTCCGCGTGGGCAACGATCTTCTCCTCCGCCGTCCGGGGAATGCAATCGCGAGGAAGAAGATTCAACAACGAACATTCGTCGGCCGTCAGCCCGGCACCGATATGCCGCTCGACGATAGCGACGACCGCCTCATCCAGGCCAAAAGACCGGCAGATCTCGGCACCCACTTCGGCATGGTGGATATCGTGCGTCACCCCGCGGCCGATATCATGAAGGAGAGCACCGGCCTCGACCAGGTCACGGTCTATCAGGGGATCGGATGCGTAGGTGAGCGCAAGGTCGCGCACCGCCCGACAATGCGCGATGACTCCTGGAGAAGATCCCGCCTGCCGGAGGAGGGCGATACAGTCCTCTTCACGCACTCCCGAGGCTCTCCCTGATCTTCTCGACCCTCTTTCTGAGGGCGGCTACAAGAAGTTCGTTGTCGAAGTGTTCAAGCGTGGCGTCACAGTTCGGGCATGTAAAACTCCAGTCTGCCGCGTCTGCAAAGGTGTAGATGACGCTGCAGTCCCTGCACATGTAAAAGTCGTTCGTCTCCTCATAGGCGAGTCGGGCGCCAAGTTTCTCGACCGCATCACGGAGATCTTCCTCGATCACGTCATAAATGCGGTCCAGTCGGAGATGCCAGAGATAGGTGAGCCAGCCGGTCTCGACGTTCTTCAGCCGCCGATACTCGGCAAGACGTTTCTCGTAGAGAGTGTAGAGGGTGTGGCGGACGGTGTTGAGGTTGATCCCGGTGATCTCTGCAAGTTCCTCATCACTGTGTTCCTCATCCCCTGGAAACCTCCTGAGAACCTCGATTCCATCATCTCCGATCATACGCCGTAGGTAAGCGTTGATCGCCGGATCATCCAGCAGTTCGGCTACAGACACCATACTCAAAATCTCTCCCGGTTTAACCGTAAGTATGTGTACACAAAAGTCTTGATACCCTGCATAGTCTCTCCTCCATACCTTAACACTATCCCTTTTGCTCCCCCAGACGTCTCCTGACGAGCGCGAGTGTCCTATCAAGGTCGACATACGCCTCGTCCTCCGATCTACCGCGGCCGTAGACGCTCAGTACTGCCTGACCCTCCTCAAACTCGGCTCCCGGCCAGGGGATGTCAGCGATGCGGGGTGCAAGGTCAGAGAGATCGGCATCAAGCCGCATATCTCGTTTTGCAAAAAGGATCTGCCTGACCGCAACCTGCCGTGCAGGAGGCCGCATTGCCGCTATAACCCCACAGCAGGCGTTCATGTGCATCTCAAAGACGCTCTCTCCTATCGCCATCTCAACGGTATCCAGGGTTGCCTGGAACCGGGGATTGATCTCGATCGCCCACGGCCTCTCGCCTGCCACAAAATCGATCCCGACCGAACCGACAGAACCGCTTGCAGCGGCAATCTTCTCCGCCACAGCGATCATCTCCCCCGCAAGAGGGTGGAAAAACGGGGTGAGCGAGCCTGCAAACCCGTGAGCACTCTCTCCCTCACCCCGCAGGATCTGGCGGTTGACTGCGATGGCCCGCGCACGCCGGCCGTCCGTGATGCAGGAGACGCTTGAGGGGAGACCGTCAACGAGCGTCTGGACGACGTAGGGGACGTCTGGCCAGGCCTCCTCCCAGCGGTGGAGTTCCTCCTCTGCCCTCACAACCGCGTTCCTCCAGCCCCCTGCTCCACGACGCGGCTTGACCATCGCCGGGAACCGCCCATCGGCAAGCGGCGGGACCGGAACGTCCAGCCCCTCAAAGAATCGCTGGATCTCAAGTTTGTCCAGCAGTCGCTCCACCTTTGCGGGAGGGGTTCCGTAGAGGGGGATCGTCGTCCCCACGGTCTCGGCACCCGAGGTGACAACCAGCGCGTCAACCGGGTGTCGGGATGCAAGTTCAACGATCCTGTCAGGGAGGTCGGCGAGTTCATCGAAAGCCAGTGAATCTCTCGTGTACCAGGAGAGGTCCTGATCACAGTAATGATCTACGGCGTAGACAGTATACCCCGCCCGGTATGCCGACTGCGCCACATGCCGCGTCGCAAACCCCGCAACAAGCACCCGCGGCTTCACCGTTCCACCGTCTTCTTACCCGCTTTCGCCGGTTCAATCCGGATCTGCGCGTCCGGGTATTCCCGGTTGAGTTCCTTACCCTCAAAGAGGCGGTCAAGGAATAGAGCAAGACTCGAGATCTCCGAGTGAGGCTGTGTGGTCACCGATACGTTGTAGTCAGCAAGCCCGTAGATCTCGCCCGGGACCTTCTCCGCCCCAACCACGACAAGCACACGGTCAAGGACGCGGATCTCTTCAACAAGATCGGTCATCGGAAGGCCGTACATCGTCAGGTGGACAACACTGCCGCCAGAGGCCTTCCAGTCCCGGATACACTGCCTCCACTTCACACCGTCCTCAACGAAGAAGTCGCCTCCCCAGCGGGATACCACGTCCCGGATGCTCGTAACCACCCCCCGGTCTTCCGCCGCGAGATACATGCCACGGGCTCCAAGCGCACGCGCTGTAAGCCCGACATGGGTCGTCACCCGCTGGTCGCGTTCCGGACGGTGACCTATCCGGAGGACTGCTACCTCGGGCATCCCGCTCACTCCTTCTTAGCCCGGATTACGCCGTTCTCTATGACGAACGGGAGGTCAACCCTGCTGTGGCGGGACCGACACGCGATCAGCGATTCCTGGATGGAGAGAAGACGTATCCTCCCACCCGACCGCTGTATCAGGAGATAGTGCTCAAGACGTTCGAGCGATGCCATGACCGCATCGGGTTCAAAACCGGTGACAGATATCAGATCTTCGACCGTTATGGTGCCGGTTTGTGGAATCCCGTGATATACGGCCCAATCCAGATCCTCCTCACGCACACCTACTCTTTTTTCCGGCGAGACCGATATAGTTATTCATACACCCGCCGGTCGTATGCAGGGAGGAGTGAGGTATGGTCGATTACATAGAACTTGCAGAACTCGCCGATACCCTGTTTGAGGCAAGCGATGATGACGACGAACTCCTGGCGGAGATGCTGGAGACTCTTGATGAAGAGACGCTTAAAGCGCTCATCTCTTCAGATCTCCTGAACGCCTATCAGGTCTTCTACTACTTCTTCCGGGAGACCCCGGAAGACCTGGCGAGAGAGAGACTCCAGCTCCATGCCGCCTCAGACCTTGCCCGCGGAATCGTCATCGAAGAGGTTGACATCTACGAGGTGGTCTTCCTGGTGGAGAACGGGGAACCGGTGATCCTCATGACCGACGGAGAGACCACACTCGCACGGTTCACCGGCCCGGAGGCCTACGAGAGGATCGGCGTCTACATCGATGAGTCTCTATGAACTTCGTGGACGTCAGAACGGCTGCCTGCCAGCGGTGATCAGCCGTTCGTCCACCCTCGCCCGCACGATCGGCGGCAGGTCGCCCCAGCGGATCACCGTATCCCCGATTATGGCAAGAACCGCGGTAACACCGGATCCATCCAGTCTGTCCAGGACCGATGTATCTTCCGCCGTGATCTGGTTGCAGATCGCCGTTGCCCATGCGTCTGCGACGGCGACGTCAGGGGAAAAAACAGTCACAGCATCGGCGATACCGAAACTGAGGGACGGCCCCACCGTCGCCGATGAGGTGCAGACCCCCAGGATCTCGTCCTGCGGCGGGACGCGGAACGCGATCCGCCCGCTCAAAGGCGATCCGGCCGCGTAGATCCCGATCGTGACGGGGCGGTCGCTCACCAGGGCGATATCCCCGCCGTTATCGATGAGACCAAACGACGCCCCCACCACGACCATCGCCCCCACCCCGGCCATGGCTATGGCGCCCGCCACCGCAGCCATCGGCCCGACACCCGCCTCTGCGGCGGCACTGGCCATGCTCGCCGGGGTCTTTGCGACGCCCTGGGGGGAATACGGTTCGAGCGTCGCCGCGAAAAAGGGGTCGCGGGCGATCTGATCCTCGACCTCCCGGCGGGCGGCCAGCATCCCGGACTTCGCCGCCTCGATATGCCCCGGTTCGTCGGCGAGGATCGTCGCGATCGTCTGGCGGAACTCGAAATGCTCCCGGATCATTCCTGCTGTGAGAGAGCGCCGTGCGGGCATGCCGGGACGCATCTGCCGCAGAGGACGCATCGTTCAGCGTTCACGCATAGCCGCCACTCCGGATCGAAGTAAAAAACCTCTTGCGGGCAGACGCTCATGCACGCCCCGCAGTCGACACACTCCTCCTCGTCCCGGACGATGGCATCAACCACCCCCCGGACGGACACACCCATCTCCTCAAAACGCCGCCGGATCAGGTCAGCATCGCCGTCCGGGACGTCCACCAGCACCTCGCCGGCCATCGAGTCGATGTTAGCCTTCTCGACGTTGATGAGGACGCCGGTCTCTTTTACCACACGGGCGATTACCGGTTCCCTGCCGGGGTCGTGCTGACCCTTCCGGGAGAACGACAGCAGGAGTTTCATCTCCACCGCCTCCCCGAGAGCAGTTTACCGAGATCGATAGCAGAGAGGATGCCAACGACCCTGTTTGAGGCATCAACCACTGGCAGCGCGCTGATGTTGTTCTGCTCAAGTTTCTGCGCGGCTATGTCCACAGGTTCGTCGGGCATCGTCCTGATCACGTTCCGCGTCATGATATCCTTCACCTGCCGGAACCGGCCGTCACTAACCACAGCCTTCGAGACGTCGTATGTGGTGACTATCCCGACCAGCAGGCCACTGGCGTCCACGACAGGGAGGTGGTTTGTCTCGCCTTTCAGGAGTTTTTTTGCTGCAACCCGGATATCCTCGTCCTCCGTGATGCTGATCACCCGCCGGTCCATGATCTCGCGGACACGGGGGGTCACGGCCGTCTGGCGCATGGGTTTTGACCGCCTTTTCGGGTCGATCCTGCGGGTGGGGAGCGCAAGTTCCATCTTCCCGGTCTCGATCCAGGTCTTGAGTTCACGCGCTACCGCCCGCGCACGCCGGTAACTGGATAGAGGTGAGGTTCTGACGGTCTCACCGCCGATCTCGACCGATCCGCTCTTCAGGTCTGCATAACTAACCCTTGCAAGCGACGGCCGATCACGCCGGGGTGTGCCGTAATCGATGATATCTGTCAGGATATCCTCATCACGGACGGCGGTGCTCCGGACAACCTCCGTATCGAGAACCGGTATGGGCACGCCGACACCGATATAAAGCGTCACCCCGTAGCCGCTCATGACAGCGGCACGCAGGAACTCCTGGCGCATCTCTTTTAAGTCCCCGGTAACCATCAGGGTTCCAAACCCGGTGCCCGCTGAGTGCTGGGTGCCCTCCCCGATGATCATCCCCCTGGCACCGCCGAGGAAGATCGGAACGCCGCTCCCGATGACCCTGAAACCCGGGTCGTTGACGAGGGGCGAGAGGGTTCCTGCACCGGAGTAGGAGACGTTACCACAGTGGGGAAGGAGGGTGCCCATGTAGGTGTGGAGCGTCCTGTCCGTTGCGTTCGTCGCCGCGTTGTAGCGCTGGTAGGCGTTTCGCGGGTTCACCATGATCGCCTGGTTCATGTCCTCAAGCAGAAGCTCCGTGGTTATGCTCCTGCGAGGGTAACAGTCGGTACCGTGTGAGGTTGCCCGAAGTTCTACGGTGCTGCCGGAGACAAACTCCTCCAGAACATGTGCACCGCCGTAGGGGCGGTCATGGGTCTCGGACTGCTGGGTTGCACCAAGGTAGGCGTCGACCGCCGCTATTCCGGCGTATGCCTCCACGTCGTTTAGCCAGACGCGCTCCATCCTGATGGGGGGGTCGGCGTGCCCGAAGTTGAAGAAAGCACCGGAAGAGCACATCGCTCCGAACGTCCCGGTCGTTACGACATCGACCTCCTCCAGTGCCCCTTCCTCTCCCAGTTCGTCGACTATTGCCGGCATCTCTTCGGCGGTGACAACACGTGCACTGCCTTCGCGTATCCGGGCATTGATGAGATCCAGGGACTTTTCCATGAACGTATATTCATTCTGGAATA
>Ga0116194_1001272_pt1 | contig 16112 bp, 8 predicted proteins | sample AD_SCU001_MetaG_FD_89887 | JGI IMG/M metagenome (GOLD analysis project Ga0116194, IMG submission 89887) | Active sludge microbial communities of municipal wastewater-treating anaerobic digesters from China - AD_SCU001_MetaG | ecosystem: Engineered > Bioreactor > Anaerobic > Digestate | place...
CAGGTGTACAAAAGGGGTATAAAGTTGTAATTGCTATGCCTGAGAACATGAGTGAGGAGAGAAAGAAAATAATTGCGGCTCTTGGTGCTGAATGTCTGCTTACTCCCGCTGAAGAAAGTATTATGGGTTCTGTTAATGAAGTGAAAAGAAGAGCTGAATCAGATCCGTCCATATTCGTGCCACAGCAATTTGAAAATCCTGATAACCCCAAAATTCATTATCTTACTACTGCGCAGGAAATATGGAGCCAACTGGATGGGAAAATTGACATATTTGTTTCAGGTTTGGGTAGTGGCGGGACTTTATGCGGTGTGGGAAAGTTTCTTAAGGAGAAGAATCCTGATATTGTTATAGCTGCTGTTGAACCTAAGAATGTATCAGCTTTGCTGGGACATGAACCGGGGCTTCATAAAATCCAGGGTATAGGAGACGGTTTTATCCCGCCGGTTCTTGATACATCTCTTGTAGATGAAGTGGTTGAAGTTTCTGATGATGATGCTATAACCACATCAAGAAAGCTTGCAAAGGTTGAAGGACTTCTTGTGGGAACATCTTCCGGAGCCAATGTATGGGCATCAGTGAAAATGGTAGAGAAGTATGGTAAGGATAAAATTGCAGTAACGGTTTTGGCAGACAGGGCGGAAAGGTATTTCAGCACGGCACTGATATGATACGTTACTAGTTTGAGGGTGCATTTAAAATTTTTGAAGAAATATATTCCAGAAGCTATCGTTACGGTACTAAGAGCCTTTAAATTCTGCTACGGGCAAAACCAAACTCACAAAATAATCTGAATAAAAGTTTCATAATTATTTTGTTCAAACACTGATTTTGCTCTTCCTTCGCTCCGATTAAAAGGCTTTATAGTACCTTCACTAATGCTTCTTCCAATAATTTCTTCAAAAATAAAATATGCACCCTTAGTATGATACAGCCTTGACAAACTTTTTGGGGACACTTCTCAATATAAAAGAAATACCCGTTACTAGAGAGAAGTGTCCCCTGATCTTATATACTTGTACTTGTGATCAATACTTGCTACATCAATACTTATACTTGGGAATTTTGAAATCAGTGTTTGTCATCCAACTTTATAGCACTTTATGGTACGACGGGCTTAAATTGGAAGGTTACCTCTTTACCCTGCACTGTTACATGTACATATTTCACCTGGTTTGCATTGGAGGGGTTAAGGTCTTCTATTTCATAACCAGCAGTTGATATATACTTAATACCTCGTTCCATAAAACTTCCGTTTATAGTGCTTTTATAAAATACCCATATATTTCTTCCGGTTTTTTGTCTATACTCTGTAAGTATATCCTGGAAAAGCTCAGTCTCAAGTTTATCACTGAAATTTTGAGGATGATCCGTCATGAAGATAAATACATTATCACCTGTAAATGAGTCAAGTTGGGTTAAGAACCATTTCCACTGAGCGGGGTGACTGACTCTCAATCCTTTTTTACGAGTATCCAGCTGAATTAAACGGCTGTTTTTAATATCGTATGCTTTAAGTGCACTATCTACACAAATTACAGATTTGCTAATTGCTTTAGGGAAATTATAGCTGCTGCTGCCGATAAAAGCAGCAGTTTCTGCATTTTCGTTAATTTTTGTTGCAAGCCTTCTCAGAAGCAGGTTTTGAAGCATATTAACCGGTGCTTTTGATGACTGCCCAAAAGCTATAAATTTGAAAGAATTATTTCCTTCCTGGAAAGATACTGCTTTATTAGCTTCATCGGCAGGTATTGTATCTTGAGGTATACTAATATCTCCGGATTTTTGGTCCGGGATCGAAATAAAAGTAAGATCATCAAGATAAATATGTCCTGCATCAGGGACATCCCTTGTTTGAACCAGGTATATTCTTGCTAGAGTTAAAGGTTTTTCACTAATTCCGGCTACTGAAGTTTCTACATACTTCCATCCGGTCCAGTCCATATTTTGAGTTATATCAATGTAGTGCCTGCCGCCCTTTGAGTCATATATTAAGGCTCTGAGCCAGTTTGGATTTGGATTGCTGTTATAAACCCAAATACCTATTTTTTGAACGTTGTTACCAAGCTTATAGCCCCCATTTGAAAAAAGCAGATATGAAGCCCTGGAACCTGTAGAATCGTTAAAATCATAGGTCAGCTTCCCAGAATAGTTTCCTGAACGCTTCTGTTCCGATGACAGTTCATATTTCCCGGGAATATTTTCTGGGTATGACAAATATGTTCCATTAATCTTTTCAAAGTTGTCAGCAACCACAACTACATCAGCTGCAACTGAAACAGCACAGTATGCTTTTGTATCACCTGAGGAGGCTTCAATATATCCTTTGCCTTCTTTAGCTGCAGTAAAGGTATCCCCTTTAAATGAGCCAATATCGCCTGAAACCGACCATGTAATATCTTCAGGGTTTATTTTTGCATAATAACCGTTTTTGTTTTTACCCTTTACTGTAAAGCGTTTAGTACCGGTTGTCTGCAAAAATATTTGTTTTTCACTAAGAATGAGTTCTACCGGCGAACTTAGCGAATTAATTTCATGCTCGGCAGATATATTACCTATAGTAGCTTTGATTTTCCCCGAACCTACAGATTTGGGATAAAATGTATTATCCTGAAATACTCCATCAATACCCGAAACACTCCATTTTACCTGTTCCAGGTTAACTTCAACAGGATTGTAATAGTTATCGTATCCTCTTATGGTATAAGACCTTGATGTGTTGACAAACACATTTCTATCTTCTGTATCAATAACCAATCCTGCAAGCGGGGATGCCGGAGCTGTGGAAATAACACCTATGGCGTTGGCTATGCTCCTGGGCATACCATCTGAAGGACTGTTAACCACATTAATAATGTTTGTGCCCGGTTTCCTGGCTGTCATTGTTGTAGATCCGCCACCATCAAGGTTTATTGCATTATAGGCACCAAGTTCAGCCATAAGCTTGGCTAGTTCGGTAAGAGTCATTCCCAGGCTTTTTTCCTGCCTGCCATCCACTGTTACTATTATTACCTGCTTTCCATCTTTTGAACTGCCAATAGCTGTTCTTGGATTTCTTCCAGGACTGTCGTGGGAGAATTTTGCAGGTATAGCACCATCTTTTAATATTACTGCTCCACCAGTGACTGCCATGGATATATTATTCCAATCAGGGGTTGTAGCTATTTCCAGATTAACAATATCGCCTTCTTTAAAATTATCAACTATTACTTTAGTATTATTGTTTGCAGCAATAACAATATACCCATTTTCAGGTATTTCAACTGGTGGAAGGTTTTTACGTATTTCAACTACTGTGTTGTCTTTAACAACCATTTCAACAATTTCGGAGTATGTATTTGATGCACTGCCTGCAGCCAGGCCTGCTGTGTTTCCTGCCGAGTCTTCTGCTGAGCCTGATGAAACAGTTTGCTGCGGATCCGCGGGTTTTCCTATGGATATCTGGGACCATTGCCGGTTAACTACTGTAATATCACCATTGCTATTGAGTTGTACATTGTATCTTGCAACAGGGATTGAAGCTCCATTTTCAGATATTAGCCGTATATCCGTTTTCCAGTAATCACAAAATACCCGGTTCATTTCGCCTATGGCAAAGGTTGCCATAGAATTACCATACCTATTGAAATCACTGGAAGCAGTTATAATTTTACCGGATTCTACTATTGGGCCAATGGGGCTGTTTAAACCGGGAGTTTTTGACCAATTGAAGAAGCTGCCATTTATTGCACCTGCAGCATTCCTTGATTTAGTAAGGGAAGGTACTGACATCAGTTTTTGCATTGACTCACCATTTGTTAAGGCATCAAGTTTTACATTGGGGTTGGTGGTATCAACTCTGATAACATTGATGTTTAGCCATCCTTCGGTAGTAAATCTGCGTATATTCTCATATACTGCTCCTGAAGTAAGGGTATATGAGTTCGATGACTGATGAATAATTTCTTGTGTAGAATTCGAATTATCCTGCTGGGCTATAGCTGTGTTATTTGGGTAAATACATAAAGCTAGGGCTAAAACAAGGGCATATACTGAAACTAGTTTGATTATATTTAAAATATTTTTAAATCTATTTTTAGTTAACATTGACATCTCCATCCTTTATTGACAAAATATATCTTGCTGGTAATTATATATCAACCCAGCCATCTTTACCCGATCTTTTAATAGCACCAAAAATGTTATCTTTCATCATAGGGATGTCTTTTTGAAACTCTGCCAGAAAATTTTTCATTGAGTGACGTTTTGTAGTGTCGCTAATTTGGCATTGACTGGGCGCAACTTGAATATTATTAGCATTTATAAAGCCTTTTATATCTTTCTCTTCCGAATAGATTAGCGGCCTAATTACTAAAATATCTTTACGGTCAAGATAGGTAACTGGTGAGAATGTATGTATCCTGCCTTCATAAAACAAACTTAACAGTAGTGTTTCTATAACATCATCCCTGTTGTGGCCGAGTGCAACCTTGTTGCAATTCAATTTTTTTGCTGTATTATGCAGAGCTCCGCGTCTCATGTTTGCACAAAGAGAGCATGGATTCTGGTCAGCCCTTGCTTCAAAAACAATCTTCCCTATGAGAGTTTCTTCAATTGTATAGTTTATGTCCAAATCCCGGCACAATTTTTCCACAGGAGAAAAATCCGGTGTCCCTATGCCAAGAGTGAGAGTTATTGCCTCCAATTCATATTTTTCAGGGTAAAACCTTTGCATATCTTTTAGTGCAACCAGCAAAGCAAGGCTGTCTTTTCCACCTGAAACACCTACGGCTATCCGGTCTCCTTCTTTGATCATACTATAGTCATGAACGGCTCTTCTTACCTGGCCCAATATTTCCTTTCGAGTTCTTGCTTTAGCATCTTTCTTAGTACTCATAGTTGTTTACCTTTTTATCATTAGTATTAATTGTATTGCAATATTTATTATTTGATATTTCCTTTGCCTGCATTTTTCCCTAAATAGATTATAGAATATACGCAAACCAGTATCAAGTTAACGTTTTGTTACAATATTACATGATTATTACAGGAATGTTGCATTACTGTAATAATTGTGCCCAGTAGTGCCCAGTAGTTCTCAGTATAGAATTAGCTAAGTATATATGATAATTCTAGCTCTGTACTTCACTGATGAGATATTCATTTCAAACGAATGGGGTGGTAAAAAAAGTAAACAAAAAACCTGTTGACCTTTCGATTAATATGTGTTAATATATTTTTTGCGGGGTGTAGCGCAGTTGGTAGCGCGCTTGGTTTGGGACCAAGATGCCGGAGGTTCAAGTCCTCTCACTCCGACCAGGTTAAAAAACTTACAGGATATATTGTTCTGTAAGTTTTTATTTTTTTTGTAATCCAAGCTCCTGCATATCAACCTTATTAACTGTAGCATGCCTGAAATTATTTGGAGTCATTCCATATGTGTACTTAAACTTCTTTATAAAATATTGAGATGAGGAAAATCCTGTCAATGCAGATATTTTACTTATACTATAACTTGTAGAAAGGAGAAGTTCACATGCTTTATCCATTCTTAATTTATTAACATAATCTATAAATAAAACACCTTCTTCTGTTTTAAATTGCTTACTTAGGTAGTTTGGACTTATAAAAATGTTATTTGCCACCATATTAAGAGATAAGTCTTGCCTGTGGATATTTTCCAGTATAAATTCCTTTGCTTTATTAATTAATTCATCAGGTATTGCGGAGTTCTTACCGTCGAAGTAATCAATAATTTTGATAGAGATACCTTCAAACCATTTTTTTGCTTCTATGACATTAGTGTTGCTATAAAACTGATTGTAGATATCTTCTTTAATTCCTGTTATTTCATTTATTGTTGTGTTTTTCCCGGAAAGTAAGCTTTCTATTAAAGATATACATTGTATTAATACATTAATGATGTAACTATATTTTAGTTGTTGCTGCTGAAAACAAAAGAATAAGTCATCAAACGCATTAAGTGTGTTTTTTTTATTTACTCCTTGAATACCTTGTATTATTTTTTTCAATATTTTACAATTGATCTCGTTGTCGTTGTTATCCCACTTATCGGATTCCATCACTGTAAACACCATTTTTTCAGGGTAAACATATCTGTATTTTAATGCTGAAATAGATTGATTGAATGATTGATAAAGCAATGTCATATCTTCAACCTGGTTTCCTATTCCCATATGGATTTTTGATGTACTATTATTCTCGTATTCCTTAATTTGAGGTAGAATTTCATCAATAATATTTTGGTAACCGAGTTCACTGTTTATTATAAAAACAAGATAGTTATTATATTCTGTACTTATATTCCTAATATTTTTCCGGTTAAAGCACTTGCATATATCATCTTTAAGGTTAATTTTATTTAATTCATATTCTACAATATTATCATCTTTCTGGCTTGTAAGTAAGGCTGAAATTACATAGTAGTTTTTATAAGGAAAATCTATTTCAAGCATTTCCATCCGCTTCTGTATTTCAATTTTATCTTTTAAGTTGTTTGTTATCATATTTTGAACAAAATTTTGCTTTAGAAGCGGAAGACTTGATATAAATCTTTTTTCCTGAGTATTGATCAAGCTTGACATATTATTAAGCAATGTTTTTATTATGAAGAATTCATTTTTGGATTTTAACTCGGGATTATTAGATATTTGCCTACAGTAGTTAACAAGGTTTTTAACCGGACTGGAGAAATTTCTTGCAGATATTATTGATATAACAAGAGCTAATAGTACAGTTAGCAAAGATATAATTATTATGGTTTTTGTTAAAAAACCTGTAGCTGAAGTATAGTTTGCCATAGGAGTAATTGTAATATATCTCCATTTATTATAATCAGATGTTGTGTATGATATTACTGAAGAAATTCCAGAGATGTTATCTATAAAGTAATCGGATTTATTTCCGGATTTTAGTATTTTATTGCCAAAATTATAATCAATTATGTTTCTGCCAAGGTTATTTTTATCAGAATGGGATATTATTTTACCTTCATCATCAATTACTATAATTTTGTCAATGCCTGAGGGTGTAATACTTTTTATAATATTGTAAAGTACTGTCTCTTTCATAACTATAATAATTGCTCCGCTGCTATTGGGAATACTTATACTCTCAGGTATTTTTCTAATATATAAAATAACATTTGTATGTTCGTATTTGCTGTTGCCGGAATTATATGATTGAGATGCAGTTTCATATGGGTAATTAGTATCAAAGGACCAGCAGGCATTATCATAATATTTTCCTGCTGCAATTAGTTCTTTAAGGTATTTGAGCTTATCATTGCTGCTTATGTTGCTGGTATATTCATATCTAATAAAATCTGTCGAAATCGCAAGATCATTATATTTATAATATAATCCTAACATAGAAATATTGGAGCTTGCATATTTTACTGAAGATAGGTAATTATCAACATTAAGTACATTGACGAGATGACCATGCAATGGATTACGTAAATAATATGAAATGTTAGGATTTATTTTTAAATCCTGCATAATTTTTATGGAAAGCTGATTAACATTATCAAGTATATATGTATCTGCAACATACTTAAATTGTGAGAGCATTTCATTATTAGATTTAATATTCTTTTCAACAATATTCTTCCCTATAAATTTGTATGAAAGTAAGCCCATGCTGGAAATGCAAATAATAATTACTATTGAATATGATAACAGCAATTTTGTTAAAAAGCTAAAAAAAAATTTGCTATTCTTAAAATCAGAATATGGTACTTTACTATATGTAAGATTTCTAACCTGAGATGTAAATTTTCTAATCATATTTATTTCTATGCTCCATAGCTTAAATATTTGAATCAAGCTGCTGATTCATTAACAAAGCAAACCTGCAAAACATGCTTAAGCATGCTTACATAAGAATTATAACATGCTTTACTGCTTTTTTAAATATAGGGATAAAAAAAGCATAAAAAATTTTCATTTTAGCGAAAAAGTATAATATGGATGGTTGACAAAACGATAATTATTTTCACCATTAGCTAAATATTAATATTGATGCCTGTATTTTAAGTTGATATACTCAAAACAAATATTGAGTGCGCATTAATATTTTAGATTAGACTTTTTAATTTAACTTATAGTTTCATAACTGGTTTTACAAGTAATATGCAAATATGTAGTTTTATACAGTATTATATTTAACAGGAGGATGTTTTATGAGATCCAAAAAGTATATTTGTTTATTAATGGCAGTAGTATTCGCTTTATCAGTTTTATTTACGGCATGCTCTTCTAATACAAATAAAAATGATAATGATAATACCCAGGCAAATAAAAGCCAAAATACTGATTTGGGGGAAAAAGCCAAATCAGCGCCTGCAAAAATAAGATTCATGTATAGTGATATAGGATTAGGTATACCAGATGATGTTGATCCCGGAAATAATCCATTTTTGAATAAAATTGCCGAACAGGCTAATGTAGAGTTTACCGAAGTTATAAGACCTCCATATACGGATTATACAACAAAACTGAATCTGGTTTTATCTTCCGGAGATATACCGGACGTATTGTTTCCCATGTGGAGCAATGCTGATGTTGAAAAACAAGGAATGAACGGTGCTTTTTTACCCTTAAATGATTATATTGCTAAATCACGTTATGCAAGCATGTATACAGAGCCTATGATAGATGCTATGAAATCTGCAGATGGTAATATTTATATCTGGATGTCCGTGCCAAGTGGAGATCCGTCAGCTCTAGCAGGCAGGAAGGATCTTATAGATGAATTAAATAATGGTGTAATTCCAAAATCGCCTGATGATTGGTATCAATTAGCTAAAAAGTTGAAACAAAAGTATCCGGAATCTGTACCGTTCTCAAGTGGCTTTGGAATACCACCTACATTCTTTGCTTCTTACGGAGTAAATATTGGAGCCAGTGGAGCAAATTGGCAATACACAAATGAAAAGTATATTAATGCATTTGAAGCACCACTTTGCAGAGACTCTGTTTTGTTTCATAAAAAGCTCTATGATGAAGGTCTTCTGGATAGAACATTCGTTACGAATAAACTTGAGGATTATAATGAAAGAAAATGGAATAAAAAATTGTTGTTTGTTCCTGCATCATATTTAGGTGTAGCGGTTTATGTCGGGCATTATGTAAGGAATAATGTTACTGATGCAATAATAAATCCGATACCTCTTCCTATAGTAGATGATCCCAAAATTGATTCTGCTAATGTATATAGTGGTCTGGGGCTTCTTGGAGGCACAGGTCTTGCAATTGCTTCACAAACTAAGGAAAAGGAAGGTTGTGTAAGGCTAATTGAATCTTTCCTTTCACCGGAAACATTAGAGTTGTGTGCATGGGGAAGAAATGGAGTTGAACATACAATTACTGACGGTAAAAAGGTACTTAATGTAGAAAACAGCCTTAAAACTACCTATAGATTTATATACGGCATTATGAGGTATTATTGGGACCCTGAAGTTTCAGGTGTAAGAGCCCGCCAGGAAATCAGCTTGTTGGACGAATCGGTTAGAGATAAGGTAACTAAGCAATTCGAGGATGTTCTTCCAACTCTTGTTGAAAACGCTAAAAAGAATCCTGCTATTTCTCCTGATAAGTTTGTAAAATTAAGTGAAGATACTATGTCAAGGCAGAGTGAGGCATCAGAACTTTCCAAATCAATAATACTCAAAGCAATAATCGGGGAAATCAGCATGGAAGAATATGACTCACAGGTTACAGCATTTCTTAAAAAGTACTCTTTCATAACAGATGAATATAACAAGAAACTGGCAGAAGTAAAACAAAAATGGAGGTATTAGGTAAAAGCCTAACTTGGGGTTTGGTATCTTGGAATATAAATACAAGGTACTCAGTATTCTGCAATAGATAAAAGAGCAGAATCCGTCGAAGGGAACCTAGGGATGGGGCACATTCTGCAACAAGGAACACCTACGTAGCAGCGGTGTGTCCCCATACCTTATTAGTGAACAAGAAAATTCGCATCATTGCTTAAAGTTATGAGCAAAATTTCTATGTTGAAGTATGTAGAAGGAGAGAGATATGGAAGGTGCTGTTGTATCAAAAAGAAAGGTAGTTAAAATGAAAAAAAACCGATGTATATTTAAGAAAGAAAGGGATATACCTATTTATGCCCTCTTATTTCCAGCACTATTTTTAGTTATTATTTTTAACTATATACCTATGTATGGAATTATTATAGCTTTTAAGAATTTCAGCCCGTATAAAGGTATTATGGGAAGTGAGTGGAAGGGGATAGAAAACTTTAAATATTTTTTATTGGATAACAACTTCTGGAGAGTAATGAGAAATACAGTAGTTATAAACTTTTATAAAATTATATTTGGTTTTCCTATGCCGATTATATTTGCCCTTTCGCTAAATGAATTGATAAGAGTAAAAATTAAAAAACTTATTCAAACATTGAGTTATCTGCCTTATTTTATATCATGGGTTGTAGCTGCAGGTATTTTTATTCAAATATTATCTCCTACAGGAGGAATTATAAATTTATTAATGAATAGATTTTTAGGTATAGAACCAATATATTTTTTAACTAAAAAGGAATATTTTGTTTCTATTGTTATTATCTCAAGCATATGGAAGGATTTTGGCATGGGATCTGTATATTACCTGGCGACACTATCCACTATAGATCCAACATTATATGAGGCTGCAAAAATTGATGGGGCAGGCAGGTGGAAGCAGACAGTGCATATTACACTACCAGGAATAAAGTATATTGCTATAGTACTTTTTATTATAAATATAGGTAGTATGGTTACAATAGGATTCGAACAAATATTTTTACTTTATAACCCTCTGGTTTATGATGTTGGGGATGTTATAAGTACCTATACCTACAGGTTGGGGATAGAACAGACAAGGTTCAGTTTAACTACAGCTATAGGGTTTACTCAATCAATAGTGAACTTCGTTTTAGTTTATTCTGCCAATAAAATATCAAAGAAAGTGGCAGGGTGGGCTCTTTGGTAATTGGCATAATCAAATTTTTTGATAATTCGGTTGAACTCCGACTGGATATTCTTTTTATTATGCCTGAAGTATTTACATTTTGATTCCATGGAGGTTTTTTTATGCAAAAGTCTAATGGTGAAAGGGTATTTTCGGTTTTTAATGGTATTTTTTTATTATTTATAATTTGTACAGTTGTATTTCCACTAGCTCACATATTAAGTATCTCTTTAAGCGAAAAACAGGCAATCATAAACCAAACTGTAGGGTTACTGCCCAAAGGTTTGAGATTTGATGCGTATAAATATATATTTTTGAAGCCTGCATTTTTGACCTCATTGGCAAATACTGTAGGGCTTACGGCAGCTTATGTGTTTACCTCAATTCTGGTTTGCGTTATGGCAGCATATGCGCTTTCAAAAGATTTCTATGGAAAACGGTTGGTTACCTATATTTTTATTATTACTATGTACTTTTCAGGGGGCTTGATACCATCATATCTTTTGATTACCAAGTATTTGAAATTGTATAATACTTATTGGGCTCTGCTAATTCCAGGCCTGGTAAATGTTTTTTATATTATTGTTATCAGAAGCCAGATTGAAGCAATACCACCCAGCCTATCGGAAGCAGCTATTGTAGATGGGGCTAATGAATTTCAGGTATTAATAAATGTAATTATTCCTTCTGTATCAGCTACAATTGCTGCCATAGGGATGTTTCTTGCATTAAGTATGTGGAATATGTGGTTTCCTGTCATGATCTACACAAACAAAGAATCACTTTGGACACTTCAATATTTTCTGAGAGCGGTTATTTTTGATAAGTTTTTAACGGCTGAAAACACCGCAGTTACAAACTTATTTATGGATGCAACAGATATAACACCTCAAAATTTTCAAATGGCAGCAATTGTACTTGTAGCATTGCCTATAGTATCCATCTATCCATTTGTACAGAAATATTTTGTTAAGGGTATTCTTGTTGGTTCAGTGAAGGAATAAAGAATGGTAAATATGAGTGTAAAAAAGATAAAATGAATAATAGTATGGGAATATGATATTTTAGCAATATTATTTGTGGAGGGGTTAAAATGCCGGAATTTAATATAGAGAAAAATGCAAATATTTTATGTATTAGTGGCAGCAATTTTAAGTTTATTTGGAGTATTGATAAAGGAGTACTGAGCCAAATTAAGTTTTACGATGGAATAAAGTGGAATGATGCATTATCACAGGAAGCATATCCGTGCTCACTACCTGCTAGTAACCTTGTATGTTTCAATATATATGATGAAAAAGATGATTTTGTAAGAATTACAACCCAACACAAGTCAGAGGATTGGATTATTGATGCAGAATATGAGGTTTACATCCGGGGATATATCATATGTAATTTTAGTATTGAAGCATTAAGGAATCATGCGAAACTTGATGAACTCAAAGTTGGTATTTCCCTTGATAAAGATGCTGTATTTTCAAACTGGTATAATATAAAAAATAATTTTGATAGCAGTACATGGACGTATGACCGTGCCATATCGGTAGACTTCAGCACTGACGGGAGAAAAGTAACAAACAGTATTGACTTTATTCTAGAATCAGTTACTGTTGGAACTGAAGGCAGAACATGCAAAAAGGTATGTGAAGATTATGAAAAATCTAAGTTTCTGGGATGGCAACTTGGAAATGCAGCATACTTAAAAAAAGGCTTTAAATACAGTAACAGGTGGTGTGTAACTGTATCGGGAATAAACAGTGCACCTAATAAAGTAAGAGCCCAGAGAATTTATCACTGGTATGGATTCTGGCCAACTTACCCTTCACAAGATATTCTTGAGGAAATGGCCGAATATGGTTGCTCTCTTCTTGCATTACACATGCAGGTATTTAAATACATAGATGGAGCCATAGCAATTGATGAGATAGAGCTGATTCGCACAATTAATACTGCACATAAACTTGGGATGAAAGTAATCTTTTATTGCCAACCCTATCTTATATCTATTAATTCTCCTACTTATAATGAGTATAATGACTGCCTGAATGATGGAGGGTTAATGAGGTGGCATTCTCTGAAAGATACCCAGATAGTATATTACGAACCAAATAGTGATTGTGATAATGATGAGCTGTGCTTAAGATGTGAAAAAGCTTTCGAATATATTAAAAGCAGAGTAATTAACTGCTACGAAAAATATTGTTTTGATGGACTATATGTTGACTTTGGATGGCCTGGACAGGCTATATGCAACGATACTTTCCATAACCACGAGCGTGGTCTTTACAATTTCTATGATTATCTGAAAATGCTGCGTGAGTGGAGAAAGGCAATAGGACCTGATGCTATTATGATAGGTCATGGCGGGGGCTTACTAGTATCTAGTGATTTCATAGAAGGGTTTGATGCCTGTCTCACAGGGGAAGCACAAAAGGATATTGAACCACAAGTAATAGGTCAGCAGTTTGGGCTTTCACCTACTTTATGGGCAATGCATAGAAAAAAAGAAAAAGTATTCCGCTCAAAGGATACTATTGCATGGTTGATAAGAGAAGGGCTAACACCTCATGTAGGTGTAGGTATTATGGGTACCTCTGTGCTCGCCTCTCTTGATCCAGCCTATAACATCCCTCTAATTGCATTATGGCAGATGTGGAGGGCTTTCCCTGTACATAAAGCTGCCTTTTACAATTATCTCACAAAGAAAGTAGTATCTCTGGATAATAATGAAGTAACATATAGCTTGTTTGTAACAGAAGAGAAGCAGGTTATGCTTTTGTTATGCAATATGGGAGGAAAATTCTCTGAGAGCATGCCCGCTGTAGGTGTAAATATAAATATTGATACTAAAAAATTAAAATTACCTGAAAAAATGAAATGCTGGCGAATGAAAGGAAACACTTATGAGACCTTTAGAATAGCTCAGATTGATGATATTCAAAAAGGTATAATCAATGTGCCTGAACTTGGAATATCTGAATTTATTGGATTTATTTTAGCTGTAGAAAACCCACCTGATGAAATGATAAATTTGGTTAATCACCTTGATGGCAGAGCTGAACGATTATATGAAATACAAAAAAGGAAGATGACCAGACTTTTGGAATATGATAAGCTAATTGATCGTTTTGCAAAGCTTCCTATAGCGAATAATAAAAAGAGTTATGAGGAATTTATGAAGGGCAGGGTAACAGAGTGAACTCGTTCAGCTAAAGCTGAACATCGGGGAATCAGATGGAGACTCTACTCCACCTGATTTAGGTCCCACCTATAGAGATGGGAGTCTTAACTCAATAAGGTGTAATGATATACAAAGCCATGTAATAAAAGCATTACATGGTTTTTTGCGTACTTTGCATAGACGATAACTTGACGGTGAATGTCCTATTTGAGTTTTATTATATCTTTTTTATACTGAAATTCAACGAATTCCAACGCATATTGAATATTACTATAACATTTGATAGAATGATTGGGTAGTTAAATTATGAAAATATTAGCTTGGATTAGTTGTGAAATGCAGAATATGTGGATTACATATACTGATGCTGTTAATAAGGATAAAATAAATGCACGAAAGGTAGGGAGCGCATAGTAAGGCTTGCATACGTTTATAGTTTGTTGCATTACAGTATTGGGGGTGTAGAAATCAATGTACCGTGTTATGATAGTTGAAGATGAGAAGTTTGTTCGGTGCGGTCTTAGGAGTATGATAAACTGGGAATCTCTTCACATGGAGGTCATAGTCGATGCTAAAAATGGTGTAGAAGCGTACGAATATTACTTACAGTACAAACCTGATATAATTTTGACTGACCTTCGTATGCCATTGATGGACGGTATTGAGCTTATAAAGAAAATAAGGACGCAGGATAAATATATAAGGTTTATTATAATCACTTGCCTCGATGAGTTCGCCTTAGTGCAGGAAGCATTGGAATTAGGCGTGTCCAGTTATATTTTAAAGCATTCTTCCGGCGTAGAGGAAATCGAAAATAAGCTCATGAATGTCTACAATGAGCTTGAAAGTGAAGGGATAACAGATAATTTATGTAAAATGACAAATTCCCAATGCTGTCATCCTAAATTTACTGCTGCTATGGATTATATACGCGAAAACTTTTATAAAAATATAAGCTTGCAAAGTACTGCCGACTATATTGGTCTCACACCTAACTACCTTGGACGGTTGTTTGTTGAATATATTGACGAAACATTCACTGATACTCTCAATCAGGTACGTATTGAAAAGGCAAAGGAACTGCTATGCGACTTGAAACTGCCGGTGTACGCTATAGCAAAACGCACAGGATTTTCTAATGCTACATACTTTATACGTGTATTCAAGCGAATGGCAGGATGTACACCCAGTGAATACCGTATGAGGGGGATGTCTGATGGATAAGCAGAAAAGCAGCAAGCTGCGCCGTATTTTTGGAAGCATACGCTCGAAATTCCTGTTTTTTTTTATTGCTGCCATGTCCTTCGTGCTTGTTTTTGCAGTGTCCCTTACCTACAAAAAAATTTATGAAATCATTACGAGGACAAACGAGCGTAATGCAAGATCTGAAATTAAACAGATATCAACGAATTTAAACACTCTCTATAACGATTTAACAAGACAGACAGATATCATAATGTATAGTGATTATGTGAAAGTGATAGGGGACTATGACTCGTATACACCTTTAAATTTGGTATATTCAATAAAGGATTTTTATGCTTCAGTGCGTGAAATGACGATAAATTTTCCATATATACAGTCAGTCTATATCTTTTTGAAGAATAATTATGTTCTTTGCGCGACAAGTGAGAACATGCAGAGGTTTATGGAAGTGGATATGAGTGAATATAATTTGATAAAAGAAAAAATAATCTCTCAAAACTCACGAAGTATTACTTTTGTTGGAGGAATGTTAGCGAAGGACTTTCCTTTTCTTTTCAACCTGAAAAAGTATTCTACTGAAAGTAATAGAAGCTTAGTATCGGCAGTGCGTAATACTAAAGATTATATCATTGTTGTAAACATATACGAAGAGCAATTACAATTGGCATACGCTGGAATTTCTGAAAAATCAAGCTGTTTTGTTCGTATTCTTGATTTGAACGGCAATATAATAAGTTCGAAAAACATGC
>Ga0116194_1001284_pt1 | contig 16039 bp, 15 predicted proteins | sample AD_SCU001_MetaG_FD_89887 | JGI IMG/M metagenome (GOLD analysis project Ga0116194, IMG submission 89887) | Active sludge microbial communities of municipal wastewater-treating anaerobic digesters from China - AD_SCU001_MetaG | ecosystem: Engineered > Bioreactor > Anaerobic > Digestate | place...
AGATCGTGTCCACTCCTGCCCGCATTGCGGGCTGATGATGGACCGCGACCAGAACGCGGCGATCAATATTATGAGATTGGGGCTGCAATCTCTGGGCTGAAAAACCCTGGATGCCCCCGACGAGAGGAGGGGGAGCAGTCACGTAGACCGATGGCGTAAAAAACGATTTTGCTCATAATCCGGGTATGACCTCCGGCCAGAGCGAAAATGGTGTGGATCGGATCTGCACCTGTACAACACGATCTTACCCGGTCTTCTCCCGCCACCGGTATGGGGTGGTATGTAACTGAACCCGGGGCGGTGATAATGACCCTTACAGACCGCCGGGAAGGTCGAACTATGGCGGGTGAGAGCGGTATCGTCACACCCACCTCCACAGATGCGTATTTGACGGATGATGCCCCAGGTATTACGAAATGCCTGAGGAACGGGAGTTCAAATGGAAGCAGTGTCTTATTGTGCGCACCGACATCAAGATGACCTGCGGTAAGAAGTGCGCCCAGATAGCCCACGCCGCCGTAAGCGCCTTTGAGAAGGCCGATAAAACGGCGAAGAAAGCCTGGCTTGACGAGGGCCAGAAGAAGGTGGTACTGAAGGTGCCCTCCGAACGCGCCCTCTTTGAACTCAAGACGATTGCCGAGCGGGCGGGGATCCCGGCATCGATCATCCAGGACGCCGGGATGACCGAGATCCCGCCGGGCACGGTGACGGCACTCGGTCTCGGGCCCGCCCGCTCCGAAGACCTGGACAGGATCACCGGAGATCTTCCGCTGCTATGATCCCATCAACCCACCCCCTTGAACGCGATCTCGGGATGAGGTACTACGCCTCGGATACTCCAGGGATCGGCGGTCGCCTCCGCTCCACCCCCGCAGACTTCGTCGTCGAGGAACTTCCCCTGCCGGTCGCCGACCGGGAGGGGCCATATCTGATCTGCAGGCTCACCAAGACTAACTGGGAACTCCAGCGTGCGGTCAGGGAGATTGCAAAGCGTCTTGGTGTCAGCCACCGCCGGATCTCATGGGCGGGGACGAAGGACAAGAACGCGGTGACAACCCAGTTTATATCCATCTACAACGTCTCTCCAGAGGCGGTCGAGCGGGTGCATCTACAGGATATCTCGCTTGAGGTCGTGGGGCGGTCGCAACACCCGCTCTCTCTGGGGGATCTTGCGGGTAACCGATTTGAGGTCATGATCCGTGAATGCCAGGATGAGGATCTTCCGGCACGGGTGCAGGCGGTCACGAAGGCGGTCTCTGCCGGGATACCGAACTACTACGGGTTGCAGAGGTTTGGTGTCATCCGGCCGGTCACCCACCTTGTGGGTGAGAGGATCCTCAGAGCCGATTACGAGGGTGCTGTGGTCACCTACATCGGTCGGGCGTATCCTATGGAACCGGAGGAGGTGCAGCAGGCGCGAACGCGATTTCTCGAGACCGGAGACGCGCGGGCGGCGCTTTCCGACCTGCCCGTCAGGCTGACCTACGAGCGGGCGATGGCAAACCACCTGGTCGCAAACCCCGGAGACTACGCCGGCGCGCTCCGGGTTCTTCCGCCGAAACTACTATCGCTCTTTGTGAGCGCGTTCCAGTCCTGCCTCTTCAACCATGCGCTCTCCGCCCGCATCGATACCGGTCTCTCGCTAACAGACCCGGAGGTCGGCGATCGTCTACTCTTTGAAAACGGCCGTGAGGATATTGTCACAGCACAAAACCAGCAGGCGGCCAGACTGCAGATCCGCCGTGGACGCTGCCGAATCGCCATCTTCGTCCCGGGTTCTGAACCGGTGGTGCGGCACGGGCCGATGGATGAGACCCTGCATGACCTGATGCAGAGGTGCGGTATCGACGCTGCGGACTTTGAGCGTGCCTCCAGGTTTGTGGAGACGGCTTTCTCGGGGGCTCTCCGCGCGATAAGCCTCTCGACCGGGGTGGAGGCAGAGGTCTATGCCACCGACGTCAGGCTACGGTTCAGCCTCCCTCCCGGCCACTACGCAACGACGGTCTGTCGGGAGTACATGAAGGCCGAACCGCATATGATGATATAGGGGCAGAGCATGAAGACCAGGTGCGCAGGGTTCTTCACCACTGTCACGGGGTGGCCGGGAGGGTTTTGTCCTCAGGAACTGTAGAGGACTTCCCACTCGGTGACCAGGTTGCTACCGCACATGTAGTGCCTCTTCAAGGATAGACGGATCATCTCCTCCTCGGTCTCGATGTGCATGCCGCCAACGAGCGAGGGGGTGTCGGCACCGCCGACGATAAACGGAAGGTGGATCAGGCGTATCTCGTCGACCAGATGGTGGTGTAACATCGACCAGTTCAGAGTCGGCCCGCCCTCGATCATCATCCGGTCCACACCGTAGTCCTGCTTCAGGATCCGCATCAGTCGCGGGAGGTCGACCTGACTCGTGCCAACGACGAGGACGTCGACACCGGCATCCCGGAGCCGGGCGATCTTATCCGGTGGCGCGGCCTCGCTGACGACGATAAGGGTTCGGGCGTCTGAACCCAGGACGTTTGCACCCGGCGGGATCTCTCCACTGCTGGTCGGGATGACGCGGAGCGGGTTCTTACCCTCGACCAGCCTGACTGTCAGGAAGGAGTTGTCTATCCGGATGGTGTTTGCCCCGACCATGATGGCATCGCACTCCGCCCGTGTCCGGTGCAGGAGGACCTCCGTCTCCGGGGCCATGTACTTCATGAGGATCTTGCTTGATGCCCCGCGTTTCAGGGTGAGTTTCCCGTCGACGGTGATCTCTGACATCATGAGCACTTGCGGCCTGTCGTCTTCTGGCATTGGACTCGTTCCCGGTGATCTTATCTGGCGGGAGCGGTTATGAATCTGGTGATTCCCCTTCAGAAGGTCTATTCAGTTTCGGGGTGTTTGCGGGATCACATCACAGAGCAAAGGTTAAACTCTTCATCGATTCATAGGATATGAGATGAATATAACCTCCCTGCGGCCGAAATTTGTCAAATACACGGATCCAATTGCGTCGTTTTTCATCCGGCTCGGTATTACGCCAAACCAGGTCTCCGTGCTCTCCTTGCTCTTCGGCTTTGGGTGCGCCCTTGCTTTTGCAGGTCACCACTTCGTGACAGGGAGCCTGCTCCTCCTGATCTCGGCCATCCTTGACCTTGTGGATGGCAGCGTCGCACGCAAGAACAATACCAGGAGCAGGTTCGGCGCGGTATTTGACTGGATCGCCGACAAGTACGTTGACGCGGCGGCCATCCTGGGTGTGGGGTTCTCCGGCATCCCGATCGTCAGTCAGATCTTTGACGTTCCGGCGGTTGCAGATTTCGGCGTGGTGGGGCTGGCTCTTGCAGGGTCGCTGATGAATACCTTCATCAAGCCGGTCACTTATGCCGAGATCGGCTATTCTGAGCGGATTGCCGGGAAGATCGAGGACCCCCTGGAGGGGGTCGGGTTTTTCGGAAGGCCAGAGACCATCCTGGTGCTGGTGCTCGGCGGTCTGACCGGTTTTCTCTGGGTTGCGGTGATCCTGATCGCGGTCTGCACAAACCTCTCCGCACTCCAGCGGATCGTCTACCTCTATCGGCGGTATTCCTGAACAGTTCAACCCTCCTGTGTGACCATCGCCATGCGCTCTCCCCCTTTTCAGGGTTTTTCCCGTGACAGGCACCTTCCAGGATTTCAGCCGGGTTGATGGTGGCCGCCGGATACAGTAAGCGATGACGATGGTAGAACTCCACGCCAGGCGGGAAGAGGTATACAGGGGTTTTTCAGGTGCCGGCTTTTGCGGAGCCCCGTCGGAGGAGCTGTTCTACCTCGCCACGATAGAGACGATAGAGGTCATCGGCAAGTGCGGCGAGTTCGGGGATTATGGTGAAGAGAGCGTAGGCCAGGGCCACAAGAACAACAAGAGCGCCGAGTTCTGCCATGACGTTGTGCGCCCAGAAGAAACTCTCGTAGCCGAACTCGCCGTTGCTGGCGATCTCGGGGAGGTAGGGGAACCACTGCTCGGTGTAGGCCGTGATCACAAAGACGTTTCGGATTATGTTGAGGATGTAGATCGTGGGAGCGACGAGGAGGAAACCTTTTATCTTCTGTTTCAGCGTCGACTCCACGCCCCAGGCAACGCCGAGCATGATCGCGATGCTCTGGATCCCGGTGCAGGCCAGGACTATCTCGGTCTGGAGACCGTTACGCTCCAGCAGGTTCCAGGCCTGGAAGGTCACAGGATAGCCGACCGCCGCAAGCACTGCAGAGGTCTGTCCGGCGACCACGGTGATCAACCAGTTCCCGAGCGCGGGGATGTAGCCGAAAGGAGCGTAGATCAGGAACGCGATGGCGGCGATCATCGAGACCTGGATCACCCGGGGGTCGTCGCGGAGGAGGTATTTTATGGTGATATAGAGGAGTGGCAGCGAGATGACCGCCAGTGCCGGGTACACGAAGTTATTCAGTGAGATGTAGTGGGGGATCTCAGCGAAGAGGTATCCAACGATGCTTACCCAGCCAGCGATAGCAAAGTAGTTCCGATACCTCCAGGGGATGAGGAAGACAAGAAAGCAGATGCAGGAGATCAGCACCAGGTAACCATTCATCTTTTAACCTTCTGTTTATCCGGCAATAAAATCATTTGCGCTTCCGATCTCAACTGCTCAGGATTACGGGTCGCGATCATGCAGCATGACCAAGATTAATTGTGGTCGCCGCCCCATGACTATACGATGATATTCTGTCCGCAGTGCAAAGGTCTGATGATATCCTCCGCTGGTCAGCTGAAGTGCAAGAAATGCGGCTATATCCGTGATATCAACGCGTCTGACCGGTTGAAGAAGACAGACAAACGTCTGGAGAAAGAGATCACCATCGTCGACACGGAGAAGGAGATCGCAACCCTTCCGACCGCAACCATCAAGTGCCCCGATTGTGATTGCACGACGGCATACTGGTGGCTTCGGCAACTGCGTGCGGCAGATGAGAGCGAGGTTCGGTTCTTCCGCTGCACGGCCTGCGGGAAGACCTGGCGTGAGTACGATTGATATTACTTGCTTTTGCAGGTCACGAACCTGCGATGGCTGATTGAAGGTTCTGGGAGTAGGCAAGAGACGAGTCGCTGCTTTTCCGTCCCGGGAGAATTCAACAGGAAGTTATATCACTCCCGGAAATCATTTTCAGGCATATGGCGCCGGCATCGCCTGGAAATGCTGTATGTTATCTATTCGTTGATATGGAAACGACCGGGACGTTCAGGTTCGGTCGTCCACCTTCCCGTCCTGTTGAGGTTGCCTGCCTGGTCTGTGAGGTGAGTGGGGAGGTTGTGGAGAGGGGCGAGCGGATCGTTCGCCCGGATGACTTTACAGTTCAGGCAGTTGCCTCCAGGATCCACGGTATTACCACAGGATACGCCCGGTAAGCCGGTGTATCTGTCCTGGAAGCTCTTGAGGCGCTATGCCTCGCCGCAAGCCGGAGTTCTACTGTTGTTGCGCATAACCCCAGGTTTGACCGTGCGGTCATTGCTGAGGAGGGCAGGCGCAACGGGGTTCCAGATCCGCTCTCGAACCTGCCCGGGATCTGCAGGATGGGGTCGACGGCATCGGTCTGCGGGATTCGACGGGTTGGTGGCGGGGACTATAAGTGGCCTGCGCTCTCCGAACTTTATCGGAGCCTGTTTGGAGTAACTTACGAGCGGAGCGTTCACCGCGCGGCTGACGGTGTAGAGGCATGCGCGTGGGCCTGGTCCCGGGAGCGCTTGATAAAAACCCCACCAGATCACCCCAACAGACCCCCACCGCCGGGTTGGGAGAACCTGCGCACAAACCCGCCACACCCCCCGGCCCCGGCCACCCCCCCTCGCCCGCATCAGAACTCACTTTAATGGCCTCCGATCCTGAAAACTTTCAGGAAATAGGTTATCCCCAACCCCACCGGCCCCGACAGATTCCGGGCGCACCTCCGATAACCCTTTCCCTGCTGCAAATCAACACTTAACCAGAATATTGATATAATATTCATTATTAATAGTGATCAATACGGGGTAACCGAATGGCTGAGAAATTTGATGTCAAACTTGAAGATGCGAAATATTATCTGCCCGATGCCAGTTACAAAGAACAGTCCTGGTTAGGCGACTACAACCGTGCCTATCAGGAGTTCCTGGCCGACCCCGATGGATTCTGGGACAGGATCGCCCGTGAACTCGAGTGGTTCCAGCCCTGGGACCGGGTGAAAGAATGGAACTACCCCTACGCTAAGTGGTTCACCAACGCCAAACTCAACATCACCTACAACTGCCTTGACCGTCACGTCAACAACCAGCGTCGTAACAAGGTCGCGATCATGTGGCGTGGTGAGACCGAAGGTGACGAGGAGGTCTACACCTACCGCCAGCTCCTCCAGGCCGTCAGCCAGTTTGCCAACGGCTTAAAGAGCCTCGGCGTCGGCAAAGGCGACCGTGTCTGCATCTACATGCCGGTCGTGCCCGAGCAGATCATCGCCATGCTCGCCTGCGCCCGCATCGGGGCGATCCACACAGTTGTCTTTGGCGGGTTCGGCGTCAGCGCACTCAACCAGCGTATCGTCGGCACAGATGCAAAGGTCATCGTCACCGCCGACTTCACCTACCGGCGCGGCAAGGCAATCCCGCTCAAGAACATCGTCGAAGAGGCCGTCGTCAACGCCCCGAGCGTCGAGCGGATCGTCATCCTCAGGCGTGACGAGAAAAAGCCCGTAGAACTCCACCCCGAGATGGAGGTTGACTTCTACGAACTGATGGAAGAATCAGACCGGGAGTGCCCTCCAGAAGCCATGGACGCCGAAGACCCCCTATTCATCCTGTATACCAGCGGCACCACAGGCTCCCCGAAAGGCATCGTCCACACCTGCGGCGGCTACATGGTCGGGACCTACTACACGATGAAACACGTCTTCGACATCAAGGATAACGACGTCTATTGGTGCACCGCAGACCCGGGCTGGATCACAGGCCACAGTTACTGTGTCTACGGCCCTCTCCTGAACGGTGCCACCTGCCTCATCGCCGAGGTGACGCCGGACTACCCGACCAACGGCACCTACTGGGACATCATCCAGGACTATGGTGTCACCATCTTCTACACCGCCCCGACCGCCATCAGGATGTTCATGCGGGTGGGTGAAGAGTGGCCCAACCGCTACAACCTATCATCGCTCCGCGTACTGGGGTCTGTCGGCGAACCGCTCAACCCCGAAGCGTTTGAGTGGTTCTACCACGTCATCGGCAAAACCCGTTGCCCGGTCGTGGATACCTGGTGGCAGACCGAGACCGGGATGCACATGATCACAACAATGATCGGCGAACCCATGCGCCCGGGGTTCGCCGGAAAACCGATCCCCGGCGTCGTCGCCGACATTGTCGACCGCAGTGGCAATCCGGTCCCTCCCGGTACCGGCGGTTTCCTCGTCATCAAAGAACCCTGGCCCTCGATGATGCGAACAGTCTGGAACGACGACGAGCGCTACCGGAAGTACTGGTACACCATCCCCGGATGCTACACAACCTCCGATCTGGCGGTGAAAGACCACAAAGGCTACATCATGGTCCTTGGCCGGTCTGATGACCTGATAGTCGTCGCCGGACACAACATCGGAACCGCAGAGGTCGAGAGCGCACTGGTCTCCCACGATGCCGTGGCAGAGGCCGCTGTCATCGGAAAACCCGACCCCCTGAAGGGGAACATCATCAAGGCCTTTGTCATCCTCAAGAACGGTCGCGTGCCAGGCGAAAAACTGAAGAATGATCTCGTCTACCATGTCCGGATGACCCTTGGACCCATTGCCATACCCTCCGAGATTGAATTCGTCGATTCACTCCCGAAAACCCGGAGCGGAAAGATTATGAGGCGCGTCCTCAAAGCCCAGGAACTCGGGATGGACCCGGGAGACATCTCGACCCTGGAGGAGTAGAAAGCCAATTATTTATATACCTTTTTAAATATGCTCTATATATGTCTGAACACAGACCAGAAGAGTCCCTCAAGATAGAGAATATCGTTGCTTCCGCAAAAGTGACCGACTCTCTTGATCTACCCTCTCTTGCTTCGCGCCTGAAAGATGCAGAATACAATAAAAAACGGTTCCCGGGCGTTGTTCTCAGGATGCAGGACCCGAAGATCGCAGCGCTTGTCTTCGGTTCAGGGAAGGTTGTCCTTACAGGCGCAAAGAGCATCGACAGCCTCTCGCGGGGCCTGCAGATACTCACAGACCATCTGCGAGCGCTCGGCATAGAGATCCCGGGAAACCCGGAGTACAAGATCCAGAACATCGTCACCTCAGCTGATCTTGGAACGCCGATCAACCTCAACAAGATCGCCGTCGGTTTCAACCTGGACAGGATCGAGTACGAACCAGAACAGTTTCCGGGACTCGTCTACAGGCTCGACGATCCGAAAGTGGTTGCCCTCCTCTTCGGTTCCGGCAAACTGATCATCACCGGCGGCAAGGTGCCCGACGACGCACGTAGGGCGGTAGAGCGGATCGTCTCAGAACTCTCGAGTCTCGGCCTCCTGTGATCACTCCACTGGATGCTATATCCACATCTTTTTGCGGTGGAAAGAGCATTCACAGTTACAGAGCGCCCATAAAAAAGGCAATTGCGAGGCCACTCACAGCCAGTACAGTGGCTCATTGAAATAATAATATTTTTATAGTTAGATTTAAAAAAGTAGATTAAATCTGATGGTGAATGGATGGGACCGGAGACTACGAAGAGTTTTACCCCCCGTGATGAAGAAGTCGCCGAACTGTTGATGGACATCGGAATCAAGAGAAACGTCGCCAGGGTGCTCGTATTTCTCACAAACAATGCAGAGGCGACGTCAAGAGAGATCGAGCGAGGCACCGACCTCCGCCAACCAGAAGTCAGCATCGCCATGCGCTACCTCAAAGAATGTGACTGGATCGATGTCCGTGAGAGCAGGTCGGAGAGCAAGGGAAGACCTGTAAAGATCTACAACCTATCCCGACCGATATCAGAGATCATGGACAAGATCGAGTACGAAAAGAAGAAAGAGGCCCGACACCAGCTGGATCTCATCCAGAAGATGCGGGAATGCATATCAACGCAGTGAGAGAACGCGACAACCGTCGCCATCACCAAGAATAACCGTTATCTTTTCTCCGTAGGCCGAAAAAAGGCCGCATTCGATCACACCAGGGATCGATATCATCTCCGCTTCCAGTCGATCCGGGTTCGTCACAGGTCCAAAGTTACAGTCGATGATGAAGTTGCCGTTATCGGTGATTACCGGCCCGTCCTTCCTCACCCCTTCCCGCAGGACGGGATCGGCGCCGAGTGCTTCAAGCCTCCGCGAGACAGACCCGGCCGCAAACGGGAGCACCTCTACAGGAACAGGTGCGTCCAGTCTCTCCACCATCTTTGAAGGGTCAACGACGATCAGGACTTCCCTCGCCGCGTCGCATACGCACTTCTCACGGAGGAGCGCCGCTCCCCGTCCCTTGACCAACCGGAACCGGGGGTCGACCTGGTCGGCACCGTCGATTGCCAGATCGAGTTCGGGGTGTTCATCGAGGTCTGTGAGGAGGACACCGTAACGGCGCGCCCGCATGGCCGCCTGGTAGGATGTCGGCACCCCGGCAATGGAGAGACCTTCTTTTGCGATCCGCTCACCAAGACGCTCAATCGCGAAGAAGACCGTCGACCCCGTACCAAGACCGACGACCATCCCATCGCGTACCTCCTCCGCCGCCCTGCAACCCACCATCCGTTTAGCTGCAACCAGATCGAGTGGGCTCATAGATGTATCTCCTCCCGTCTTACAGTCAACCCATCAAAGATGCACTGGAGTTCTCCTACGGCAGCAAAAGCCGTGCAGTCAAGCGTGATCGGCGTTATGGAGATGTTGCCCTGCTGCACCGCATGCACATCGGTCCCCTCCTCTGCATCCTCGTAGAGAGGGCCGTCGATCCAGTAATACGGGCGGCCACGGGGGTCGAAACGCTCCTCCACCCCAGTGTGGAAGAGCTTTGCGGCAAGCCGGGTGACCTCGTAGCCGCCGCGCACCACCGCCGGTATGTTCACATTGATAACGTGGGCATTCTCCGGAAACCCTGTCTCAAGCACCCTCCCGCAGACCTCGCGGACCACCCTTTTCGCATCGGAGAACCGTCTGGTGATCCCGGAGGGCTCGTCGAACTTATCCCCCTGATCCTCCACCTGGAGCGAGAAGGCAAGTGCCGGCACCCCCTGGTTAGAGGCCTCGAGCGCGGCCCCGACCGTCCCCGACGTCATTACAGACTCAAACGAGAGGTTCTCCCCGATGTTGATCCCGCTAACCACAAGGTCAGGGTTCAGGCGCAGCGCAAACAGCCCGATGATCACGGCATCGGTGGGTTTCCCGCCGACCGAGTAGGCGGTAACGCCGTTCATCACCACCCTGTTTGCACGGATAGGCTCAAAGATGGAGATTGACCGCCCCACAGCGCTCTGCTGGGTGGCCGGCGCAACCACGGTGACCTCGGCAAACGGTGAAAGTGCATTGTATGCCGCCCAGAGCCCCGTGGACGTGATCCCATCATCGTTTGTGAGCAGAATCCTGGGTTTCATCCTTGTATATACGGATGGTTTCCCTGAAACAAAAACCTGCCCGATCGTCAGGGTCATGTGGTAGGCAACCAACCATATACTGGAATGAAGGTCTTTCTCGCCGAGTACACTGTATGTAACGACCCCGACCTTGCGCCAGAAGGTGCTGCAATGCTTGATACGCTCACCGGGAGTTTTGAGCGTTGCGGCCACGAAGTTATCACGCCGGAGAGACCCGATTTCGAGGGCGAGATCCGGAGACTCGCCCCGGAATCCGATGCCGGACTGGTCATAGCACCTGACCATCTCATCTTTCGCTACACCCACCTTCTCGAGCAGTTTACCCACAACATCGGTTGCGGGAGCATGAACGCAGCGGTCTGTGCAAACAAACCGCGGACGGCAGCGATCCTTGCCAGAAACGGTATACCCGTACCCCCTCCTGCCGTCAGAGGGGGACGCAGGGTCGTCAAACCGATCATGGGCTGCGGCGCCAGGGGGGTCAGGTTAACGGAGGAGGAACCGGGCGAAGGAGAGTTTGCCGAGGATTACGTGGAGGGGGAGGCGCTGAGTGTGAGCCTGGTGGGGAGCCGGGTGACCGGGAACGTCTGTGAGTTCTACTCGGGCGCCCCTCCGCTCCCGCTCGCGATCAACCGCCAGGAGATCGCCATCAGCGACGACGGCCGGTTCCACTACATGGGAGGCGAGACCCCTGTTCACCCGGAGAGGGAGGACGAGATTATCGGGGTCGCAATCAGGGCGATGAACGTTCTCGGATGCCAGGGGTATGCAGGAATCGACCTCATCGCCGGTGATCGGATCTACGTCCTGGACGTCAACCCGAGACCCACAACCAGCCTTGTCGGGATTGCGGCCGTCATGCAGGAGGAGATCGCCGATATCCTCATCAGAGCATCGCACGGCGAGGCCCCCGGAGAGGTGCACCTCTCCGGCAGGGTGAGGTTTGACAGGGACGGGAGGATACAGAGGCTATGATCGGGATCGATATCGGGGGAGCAAACCTCAAGATCGTCGATGACGATGGGGTGCACATCCACTACTGCCCCCTCTGGCAGGGGGCACCGCTGGCCGACCTCCTCAGAGGTTGCAGGGGTCCGGCTGCCGTGGTGATGAGCGGGGAGCTTGCCGACTGCTTCTCAAGCAAGATGGAGGGGATCCGCTGGATCGTGGAGACTGTACAGAAGGTCATCCCGGACGCCATCTTCTACGGCATCGACGCTGCCTTCCATACCCGTCCTGTCCTCGAACTTGCGGCGGCCAACTGGCTGGCCTCGGCCGATTACCTCAGAGAGGACTACCCTGACGCCGTTCTCCTCGACGTCGGGAGCACAACCGCCGATATCATACCCCTGAACCTTTTTGACGACCTGAGAGGGCTGACCGATACCCGACGGCTTCAGGAGCAATACCTCGTATACACAGGACTGCTCCGGACAAACGTCGCAACCCTCCTTCGTTCGGTCACACTCGATGGAACGGTGACCCCGGTGAGTACCGAGTACTTTGCTTCAAGCGCCGATGTCCACCTTGTGCTCGGTCATATCAGCCCCGAGGATTACACCGTCCCAGCAGCCGATTCCGGCGAGAAGACCATCGATGCGGCGCTTCGGAGGCTGGCCCGGGTTGTCTGTGCTGATCTTGACGAGATCGGTAGAGAGGGGGCGCTCGAGATCGCCCGGCAGTTCTGGGATTGCCAGCGGGCGATGATCGCATGCGCTCTGGAGCGCGTTCAATCCAGGAGCGGTGCCGGGAGAGTGATCACGGCCGGGATAGGAGCGGATTTATTTGCCCGAGAACTCGGCGGTGTCACGCTGAAAGCCGGGATCGGGGAGGCAGCGGACGCGCTGCCGGCATACGCGGTGAGGGAGGTGGCGCTCCGGTGAACCGCTGGGGACTGAGCCTGCTCCTGCTTGCTGGATCGCTTGCCATCACACTCGTAGCGCTGGCGCTGGGGTTCCCGTTCTTCTTTCTCTTCCTATTCATACCGCTGATACCGTTCTTCGGCCGGCCGCCTGGCGTGAAGCGGTGTCCGGTCTGTGGCTGGGAAACCACAGGCAGCGAGCACTTCTGCCCCTACGATGGAACCCCCCTTATGGTTGAGAGCGAGGGTGGCCAGGTTCAGCAGGGAGAGCGGTAACTGTAGACCGAATAGATCCGCTGCCGGTATGTCACCAAACTCGCGAGAGGCGTAGTTACGGATCGTCCCCCGGTCGACTACTATACTCATCGCCAGGAGGTATTGCGCCACCCGGTTGAACGGCATCTGCCGGCCAAGGAGGATACAGAGGTCGACTATGGGCGAGGCAAGGCGCGTGTCAGGGTAGAAGGGGGCGTTCGCATAACAGATGGCGCCGCAGTCATGGCAGTGGAACCGTTTCACCATAACCCTGATGGTACGTCTCCCCCCGCCGTCGAGTATGACGGCAAACCTTTTTGCCCGCATATCATAGCCGGTCACCTCGCCACCACAGTATGGGCAGGCAGGCAGGTCGGTGAAGGCCACGCCGTCCATCGAGGCGAGTGCGTTCACCACCAGGTCAATAAGCATCGGTGAGATCGGCGGTCTCTTCTTCACGAAAGTAACTCTCCCATGCAGGTTATGTATGATCGGGTAGGAAGCCACCGATATTAACACCTTTCCACAGGCCCCTGTATGGGTTCCTCTGCGGCAGCACAGAGTTCATGCCCCCTCCTCAACCTGCCGGGAGGGCGTGCTGGATCACTAACCGCCGATACGGTATAATCGGGACCGCGATCCAGGAGATATTTCTAAAAAATAAGCCAGATGAAGCAGGGAATAACGCTACTGCCGGTCTTCGACCGATGAAAAAGACATTAAGTGCAATTGGGGGCAGTTTTGGTCCATGGGTCGAGGGACGCAATAGGTCAAACCCACATTTATTCATCAAAAACGCCGATGTTAATCACTATAATTAAATATCACTAACCCCGTATTTGTATGTATCCGAGGTTTTTACCATGGATCTCAAGTATGTACAGACGACATGCCCGTACTGTGGTACTGGCTGCAGTTTTAACCTCGTCGTCAGGGACGGAAAGGTTGTCGGCACACAACCTTACGACCGCACACCTGTTAACGAGGGAAAGGTATGCCCGAAGGGCACCTATGCTCACGAGTTCGTGAATAGCCCGGACCGTCTCACAAAGCCGCTCATCAAGAAGGACGGCAAGTTTGTCGAGGCGACCTGGGATGAGGCGTATGACCTGATTGTGGAGAAGTTCAAGGCCTGCAAGCCCGACGAGTTTGCGGCCCTCGCATCGGCCCGTGTCTCTAACGAAGAGAACTACCTTATGATGAAGTTTGCCCGCGGCGTCATGAAATCCCGGCACATCGACCACTGTGCCCGACTCTGCCACGCATCCACCGTCGCTGGTCTTGCGGCATCGTTTGGCTCAGGTGCGATGACCAACTCAATCCTCGACATCCCCGAGGCAAAATGCGTCTTTGTAATCGGGTCCAACACCTTTGAGCAGCACCCGCTGATCGGGCGCAAGATCGTCCAGGCCAAAAAGAACGGCGCAAAGGTGATCTACGCCGACCCACGATACACCCCCACCGCCCGACAGGCCGACCTCTACATGCCTTTCGTCTCCGGAACCGATGTTGCGATCCTGAACGGCCTGATGCAGGAGATAATCAAGAACGGCTGGGAGGATCGGGAGTTCATCGAGAAGCGCACGAAGGACTATGAGAAACTCAAGGAGGTCGTCATGAAAGAGACCTACAGCCTTGAGAACGTCTCGAAGATCTCCGGCATCCCTGTCGAGAGTCTCAAGACCGCGGCCGAGTGGCTCGGCACCAACAAGCCCGGCGCCATCCTCTACTCGATGGGCATCACCCAGCACACCGTCGGCGTCGATAACGTCCGGTCGGTTGCAAACATCCAGATGCTGCTTGGCAACCTGGGCAAGCCCGGCGGCGGCGTGAACGCGCTCCGTGGCCAGAACAACGTCCAGGGCGCCTGCGATATGGGGGCCCTGCCAAACGTCTTCACCGCATACCAGAAGGTCATCGATGAAGCCGCCCACAAGAAGTTCGCCGACGGATGGGGTTTCCCTGACGGGATCTGTGAGCCAAAGAACGGCTACGAGGTCACCGTCATGATGAACGTTCTGGTCGATAACCCGGGAGAGCTCAAGTGCATGTACATCATGGGCGAGAACCCCATGCTATCCGACCCTGATATCAACCACGTCAGAGAGGCGCTCGAGAACCTGGAGTTCCTGGTCGTCCAGGACATCTTCATGACCGAGACAGCCGAACTTGCCGATGTCATCCTCCCGGCCGCCTGCTATGCCGAGCGTGACGGCACGCAGACCAGCACCGAGAGGCGTGTCCAGCGCTGGAGGAAGGCGCAGGACCCACCGGGCGAGGCGAAGCAGGACTGGCAGATCATCTGCGAACTCGCTGCACGGATGGGCTACGCGAAGCAGTTCCCATTCCAGAGCGCGGAGGAGATCTTTAAAGAGATTGCAACCCTCACGCCTTCCTATGGCGGGATGAATTACGAGCGGCTGGAGCGGCCTGAGGCGCTGCACTGGCCCTGCCCGACCGTGGAGCACCCGGGAACCCCGATCCTGCACCGTGAGAAGTTTTCCAGTCCGGATGGGCTTGGAATCTTTGCTCCCATTGAGTGGAAACCGCCGGCGGAGGTCCCCGACGAGGAGTATCCGTTTGTGCTCACGACCGGGCGTATCCTCTGGCACTGGCACACCGGCACGATGACCCGCCGGTCTGCGACGCTTGCTAACGAGGTCCCGACGGGGTGGATCGAGATCAACACCGAGGACGCAAAGGCACTCGGTATCAAGAACGGGGAGATAGTCCGTGCGGTCACCCGCCGTGGGTCCGTCGAGGTCCCCGCAAAGGTGACAGATGACATCATGAAGGGAGTCATGTTCATGCCGTTCCACTTCAGGGAGTGCCCGGCGAACGTGCTGACAAACAACGCGCTCGATCCGATCGCAAAGATCCCGGAGTTCAAGGCCTGTGCTGTGCGGGTCGAGAAGATCACGGAGGCCTGAAGATGGCAGCAAAAGGCGATATGTTCTACGCATGGGCGGCCGACGCCGCCTGCCAGGAGAGAGGCGAGTGCGGTGGCGCGGTGACCGCTCTTCTGACGTACGCGCTCAGGTCGGGTATGGTGGATGCCGTCCTTGCCGTAAAGAGGGGGCAGGACATCTACGATGCCGTTCCAACGCTCGTCACCGATCCTGAAGAGATGGCTGAGACGGCCGGTTCGCTCCACTGCGGGACGCTCCTGCTCTCGAAACTGCTCAAGAAGTATCTTGACGGCGTCGAGAATATGCGCATCGGGATCACGGTTAAGGGTTGCGATGCGATGGGGCTCTACGAGCTTGCAAAGCGTAACCAGGTAAACCTGGACAACGTTCTGATGATCGGTGTGAACTGCGGTGGGTCGGTCAGCCCTGTGACCGCCC
>Ga0116194_1001292_pt1 | contig 15953 bp, 18 predicted proteins | sample AD_SCU001_MetaG_FD_89887 | JGI IMG/M metagenome (GOLD analysis project Ga0116194, IMG submission 89887) | Active sludge microbial communities of municipal wastewater-treating anaerobic digesters from China - AD_SCU001_MetaG | ecosystem: Engineered > Bioreactor > Anaerobic > Digestate | place...
ACCGTTCTTCAAGCGAACAACACACCACACCTTTTGCTAGACCGAAGCATCGCGATTTTAAAGACGGCTTCAAACTGCCGGATAATTCGACAGATAAGTCGGTCGCCTTCGCTTTACACAAAACAACTATTTCCCCAATAACAGACGGAGATAAAATCACCAATCAACGGCAGGCCTGTAAACGGCCACTTCCAATCAGGGAGCGACCGTTCTCAAGCGAACAACACACCACACCTTTTGCTAGACCGAAGCATCGCGATTTTAAAGACGGCTTCAAACTGCCGGATAATTCGACAGATAAGTCGGTCGCCATCGCGTTTACAACAATTCACCATTTAGCTAATTAACGGCGTGTAAATTATTACAATTAACAGAAGGCCTGTAAACGGCCACTTCCAATCAGGGTGCGACCGTTCTTCAAGCGAACTGGTGCAAGGGGAGGGTGCCCAGAATGCTGCAAAGACTTTTTAATATCAACACGGAGGCTGGCGCGGGCGTGTTACAAAATAGCGTTGATTCGGCATTTAAAATGGTGGCTGTAGAAGAGCATGTATGATACCCTTGAGGCAAGATAAAAAATATACATGATAGGGGGCAGGATCTACGGAAAGACTCAGCGGAAAAATAATCAGCCAAAATGACCTCAGACGGAAAGTCGTGCTGCTGGCCGCACCGGTTGCAATTTTTTCCGGGGTGGTTTTTGGTTCCGAATGCCTGCGCATCGGAAAAATACCGCTTGCGATCATCGATTTTTCGATGGCTGTGCTGTATCTGGTTGCCTGGTATGTGGCTTATCGCAAGCCTGAGAGCACTTTCCCGTGCAATTTTTCGGCTGTCTCGACTTCGCTGTTCTTTTTCTATCTCTTTGTCTCTGGCGGAATCGAAGGGCTGGGGATTCTCTGGAGCCTGGTAATTCCGCTGATTGCCTTTTTTCTGACCGGTTTCCAGGTGGGAGGCCGCATCTGCGGCGCTTATCTGCTCATGACTGTCGTTGCAATTTTTTATGATTGTTATTCCCCAGGACTCTTGTACCATTACGAGTATCCCTTTCTTTTGCGCTTTTATGGCGTTTATCTGCTTATCCTGATAGTTGCCGGAGCCTATGAATTCCATAAGGAAAAGATCGAGCATGCCCTGCTTGAGCTGCTTTACGCCGCCGAAGAAGACAAAAACCGCATTGCCCTTTCTGAACTGCGCTACCGGGCGCTGTTTGAGGGCACCGGCCAGGGTGTTATCGTTGCCAGCATCGAAAACCCCACGATACTTGAGGCCAATCCGGCGGCACACGAACTTTTCGGCTATGAAATGGGCCACCTCAAAGGGATTCCGATCAAGAATATCCACCCTGATGAACTGGCCGACAAGATTCTTGACCTGTTCCAGAAAAATGCGTCGAGCCATAGAAGCATGGTTTCCCAGCTTCCCTGCCGCAAAGCCGACGGCACGATTTTCTACTCTGACCTCTTCACCACCGTGCTCAACATCGACAACCACCCATGCGTCGTTGGCTTCTTTTCCGATGTTTCCGAAAAGGTTAAGGCCGAAAGAGAACTGATCAATGCCCGTAAAGCCGCTGACGCCGCCAACGAGGCCAAAAGCTTCTTCCTTGCCAATATGAGTCACGAGATCAGAACCCCGCTCAACGGCATCATTGGCATGACCGAACTGCTCAATCTCACCAGCCTGACTGACGAGCAGCAAAAATATGCCGAAATTATCAGGCAGAGTGGCCAAAGCCTGCTGACGCTTCTCAGCGATGTTCTCGATTTCTCAAAAATCGAATCCGGGAAAATGGCTATCGAAAATCTTTCGTTCGACCTTATCGCAGTCGTCGAGGAAGTCTGCAGTCAAATCCGCTTCAAGGCCGAAAGCAAAGGTCTTGAACTTAAAACCGAAATTTTTGCGGGCTGTCCGACAAAGGTCTTCGGCGATTCGATCAGGGTTCGCCAGATCCTTATCAACCTGCTCGACAACGCGATAAAATTTACCACCAGCGGCTCGGTCCGGCTTAAAATTTCCGGCAATGGCATGACTCATGGCAGACAAAACCTGCTTTTTGAGGTTATAGATACCGGAATCGGTATTCCCGAAGAAAAAATCCCGTTCCTGTTTCAAAGCTTCTCTCAGCTCGATGTCTCAACGACAAGACTTTACGGTGGTACCGGGCTGGGGCTTTCAATCTGCAGCAAACTTGCCCACCTGATGGGCGGCGATATTGGCGTAATCAGCACTTTCGGCAGCGGCACCAACTTCTGGTTCAGTATTCCGTTCGCTGTCGAAAAGGCCAAAACTGACGCAGACGCCGAACCGACCGCAGAAAAACCGACCGGCAAACGGGCAGTCGAAAAAATACCGGAAGTAAAGCCAGAGCAGCCAGACAAGAGCGTGCCCCGGCAGGAAACCTGGCAGATTCTGCTCGGCGACGACAACAGCACCAACTTTCTCGTGGTTCAGGCGATGCTGGCAAAAATCGGTGCCCGTGTCGATTTTGCCGAAAACGGCCATGAGATAATTCTCGCCCTGAAGCGCAAAAAATACGATCTGGTCCTGCTCGACCTGCACATGCCGATGCTCGATGGCTTCGAAACATACAGCCTGATTCAGCGAAACATCAGAGATGGGTTCTGCTACTCGGTTCCGGTGGTGGTAATCACTGCCGATGCCTTTGCCAAAACCCGGGAAACTTGCTTCGAGATGGGAATGCAGGATTTCATAAGCAAACCCTTCAATATGCCCGACTTTCTCGCAACCGTTAAAAAATGGCTGCCTGAGAGATAGAGCCTATTTGATATCCTGGGTGACGATGTTTTCCCAGCCCGGTGGCGGTGGCACGATCATGAAGCCCTTAACCTTGCTGTGCAGCGCTTTTGCCGGGTGATCGCCCGGGTTTTCCGCCAGATATGCCTGAAGAATCTGCTCGGCAGCAGGGAAATTGCGGTTCTGCAGCTCGGCCGACGCGGCGTGGTAAGCGTCGCGTGCTCTCTCGGCAAGCGTTATGACCGCCCGATCCGGGTCGTTGCGGTCAGCGAGAACCTCATAGACATTGACCAGATTGGTTTTGCCGGCAACTTTCAATTTGGCGAGACAGCGTGAGATGATAACCGATTCGGCGAGAGTCGCGGTTTCTTCGCTGACGAGAATTTCGGTGCCAAAAAGTTTATTGCCGGTTTCAAGGCGCGCAGCGAGATTGACGTTGTCGCCGATAACCGTGTAATCGAAACGCATGGTTGAGCCCATGTTGCCGACCACGACAATACCGGTATTGATACCGATTCTGGCTCTGATCTCGGGTTTGCCTTCCTGTTTCCATTTTTCGCGCAGTTTTTTCAGGGCACGCTGATTCTCAAGCGCGCAGCGGCAGGCCCTGATCGCGTGATCCTTCTGGTCGACCGGTGCCCCGAAAACCGCCATGATCGCATCACCTTCGTATTTGTCGAGAAGCCCGTCGAACTTGAAAATAATATCGGTCATTGCCGTGAGATATTCGTTGAGAAGGCTGACCACATCGAGCGGTGACATGCCCTCAGAAAGGGCCGTAAAGCCCTCGATGTCAGAAAAGAAAATCGTCAGATTGCGCTCTTCACCGTGCAGATTGAGCTTGGCCGGGTTTTTGAGAATTTCATTGACGACCGAAGCGGTAACATAGTGCTGAAAAGCAGTTTTGATGCGCATCTTTTCAGAGAGTTCAAGATAATAGCGATGGCCGATCGAGAACATGAACGAAGCTGCCACGGCGAGAATGGCCGCCGACACGTCGGCGGGTTTCCCGTAAAGGGTCAGCGAGATGAACGAATAGCACAGAAGGGTCGCGATGGTCGCCGAAGTCAGCAGGAGCGAGCCAAAAAGCTGCAGATGGTTGAGCAGCAGAAACATCATGACCAGAGCCAGGGCTGCTGCCAGAACCAGGCCGGGCCAGGTCGGCGACGGAACCAGCCAGCTGCGCCCGAGCAGGTTGCGGATCGCCACCGCGTTCATGAACGGCGAGAACTCGTTGCCGCTGACCGGCGTGTAGAGCTTTTCTTCGGTCATCGAGCTGGCGGCGCCGATGATGACAATTCTGTCTTTGAGCGCCTCGGCGGGGATATTGCCGTGATAGAGGTCATAGAAAGAAAAAGTGCGGAAACTGCGGCCCGGGATGTCGTAGTTGAGCAGCATATACTCGCCGTTCAGCAACGGAACCCGCATTTCGCCGGCCGGCAGCTTGAAAATCAGCTCATTTCCGGCGGTCTCGACCTGGTCTGGCTGCAGACCGTAAAACAGCCGCATGATCTCTGTCTGAAACGAAAGAACCGTTTCTTCGCGCTCGTTGGTGAAAGCCACCGAGACTGCCCGGATCGCTTCATCTCTGAATTGTCTGAAATAACTTGGTGCGGCAACCGTGGCGCGTGCCAGTGCCGGAAACGGCGGTGTCATGCGTCGGTCATCGCGGCGAAAGGCTCTGACGACGATCTTTCCGGAGGCTTTTGCCGCCTCGACGAACTCTTCATCGATTTCGGGCGTTTCATCGCTGGCGGCGGCGAAGAACACGTCAAGGCCGACAGCTTTCGGGCCATGGCGGTTAAGCTGCTGCAACGCTCCGGCATAGATTTCTCGGTTGCCCTGGTAAAGGCCCTGAATACCGAGAATCGAGCGGTCGTCGATGAGGACAACGGTGATCTCGGGGTTAACCGGGGGCACCGGGGTGAATCGGCGCAGAAAAGCCAGGTTGCCGGCGCTCGAACTGTTGATTTTCAGCCGGGCCGCGAGCCATAAATCGGCAAGCCAGGTGTCGAGACCGGCAAAAAGCCCCTGAAAGAAAAAGAGGCAGAGCAGCAGCACTCCGGTAAAAACCAGATTGGCTGCGACTCTGCCTCGGTTTTTCAGATAGGTTGGCAAGTTGAATTAACTCTTAGGATTGTGGGGGCCTTATGGGGCACCGATAGGAGGTTTGGTGGGAATGGGGGCGCCACTGCCAGAGCCGGTCTTGCCGGATATTTTATCATCGTCATCATCATCGTCATCATCATCATCATCATCATCATCATCATCATCATCGTCATCGTCATCATCGTCATCATCCGGGCGTGCAGAACCGCTTCCGGAACCGCCCGACGGCATTTGGCCAAGGCCGGCTGCGTCAATCGGATCGACCGACATTGGTGCGGCCGGCAGGCTTTCTTTGATGGCGGCGCGGATAGCTTCAGGGCTGGCGCCTGATTCGACAAGTTTTTTAACTTTTTCTCTGGTTTTTTTGGCCGCTGTCGAGGCCCACTGGCGCTTGTGGCCCTTCTGTTTCTGGTGTTTGCGGTTGTATCTGCCGGCGGGATTTTTCGGTTTCTGCGGTTCATAAAGCTTGTCTTCGCGCATCATATCGAGAAAGCGGGCATAGGCTTCGCGATACTGTTTCATGTATTGCACCATTTTACCGCGCACTTCGGGATCGGTTGACTTGCGGGCAGACTGGTAGGCTTCAAAGGCGAGCATGTATTCCATGACCGCCTGCTCGATTTCGAGGGCCGGTCGCAGTTGAATTTCGTCAACATTCACCTCGACGGCACTTTCGATTTCGGGGGCTTCGTCGTCGGCCAGCGCGGGCTGGCTGGTCATCGGCAACAACAGGGCCAGAACCAGAAACAGAAACAGTTTTTTCATACGCCTCTCCTTATTGACACGTTTAAATCAGTTTACTCCGAAAGCTTTTCACTCACAAGGGCTGTCACCATCGCATCCCAGTCGGTCTGCAGCGGTGCCGGCAGACTCGACTTCTTGCCGCTCATCTCACTTTTATACTGCTGCTCGGTCGATTTGCGCTCAAAGGTGCGGGTTTCTTCGAGGCGCAGCAACTCCATGCCGCGGTAGTTCTGCATGCTGAGCACGTCGGCCATCAGACTGATTTCGTAAGGCTCGACGGTGTTCCAGTAGTCGCGCGAAATGACGAGAACCGGGGGCGCCGGCTCGGGCTTGAACTGTTCCGCTTCAGCCATCATGATGTAATTGTGGGTTTTGATTCTGGCGCGGGTCAGCAGAAAATACATGGTCTGACCAAAAAAGCCGGCCCCGGTCGGCCGCAGATTGAGAGAAAATTTGTCTTCACCCGAAGTTTCGTCGGGTAGATCCTGGTAACCTCTGATGTTGCCCTGCAACCGCGATAGTCCGGCATTGCTGCCTGAGAAGGCAACGGTTTCGGCGACAAGATTCTCGTGATACTTGACCGCGAGCTGCGTCTGCGAACCGCCGATTCTTGACAGCATGAAGATGATCGGCATCATGATCGCAACCAGGCCGATCACCATGACCATCGCCACGCCTTTGCGGGGCGCTTCAGGTTGTCGCAGCTCTGTCAGCAAAATGGTTCTCCTGATTAATTGTAGCATTTTTTCAGAGTTTCAGGCCTATTCATTCAAAAGATACACAGATTCAAGGCCAACTGTGCCGCTCGATTCAAGATAGATGCCGATCAGGCGGTTGCCGACATCGTGCGCCGTGAAGGCAACCTTATCGATGCCACTGCCAATAGGCTTTTTGTCGACCACCGGCACGCCCGGCCCGTTCGGAACGAGGCACCGCCTGATCTGGCCCGTTGCCGCATCATGAAAATAGCAGACGATATCGCCGGCAAAGTTCTTGAAAATGGTCTTGGTATCGCTTCTGATCGATTTGTCAGCGTTCAGACGCGGATAAATCAGGTTTCTGGCGGTCCGCAGTTCCTGAATCATGTTCCAGGAAGCCTGTCTGATGTTCTGCTGCGCGTCGCTGATCGCAAGTATGCGACTCTGATACTGCCGCTGCATGACAAACCAGTGTGCCACCATGCCGCCGATAACGGCCAGAATAGTGGCACCGACCATGATTTCAACCATGGTGAACGCGGCCCGCTTCCGGTAATTTTTAAACAGACGAGACATAGACGTGGGTGCGGTAGATCATATTTCTACCAGCTTCTTTCCAGGTGATGAGAATTGAAATGCTCTTGATTTCGTCGCCGGCGCCAAAACTGACGTTACTGACCGACAGCGCATATTTGAAGTCATTCTGCACAAGAAAATCATACAGAGCCGGCATGTCAGAGGCGGTAATCTTCTTTACGCCGCTCTGCGAGGTCGAAAAGTTGACAATCGGGTTGAAAAAGACATCATCGGGTGAATCATGCAGAGCCTGGCCGGGCAACGGCACTTCGACGATGTTTTCGAATGGCATGGCCATGAGATGCTGGGAAATGCGGCGCGCCAGCCCGGCGGCGAAACTGAAGTTCCTGCTTTTCTGCACCTGCTGCCCCGATGTCGAAAACATGCTGGTGACCGGAACCATGACCATTACAGCAATGGCCAGTGCGATGATGATTTCTGACAATGACAGACCGCGGCGCATCATGGCTGATCACCTCCGCGTTCCGGTTTGTTTTCGCTGCCGGTCGGAGCGAGCACCAGCATTTTGCCGGGGTGCTTTTCCTGGAGTTCGGCAATCAGTTCCATCGCTTCGTTCTGCTTTCCGGCGCGGTTCAGGAAGTTCGCGAGTTCCATGCCTGAAGTCAGGTCGGCAGAAAGCTTGAACTCGGCACGGAAATGCTTTTCGGCAGCGGCATTGTCATTGGCAGCCAGATGAATGCGGGCGAGGTAGAGATTGACGCTTGAAAGGCCTGAGTCAGCGCTCAGCGCCCGCCTGAAAATTTTGGCGGCCTTTTTGTTGTCGCCAAGCTGCATGCGGCAGTAGCCACTGCGCACCAGGGCCTGCAGATGGGCAGGCTCGACTGCCAGTGCGTCTTCAAAGAGTTTGAGGGCTTCCGCAAATTTATCGCGGGTAAGAAAGAGCTCACCCATGCGGAAATCCTTGTCGGCGGCGAGGTATTTGGCGGTCACCGGCCGCTGCGAAACGGCATCTACCCATTGGCTCGGAGCGCGGCCGGCAGTGGCGGGCGTGGTCGAAGTCATCACCTCAGGGTCACTGAAATACCAGGTCGAATAAATGATTCCGAGAGTTAAAAACAGCATGGTCAGACCAACCGGCAGCAGCAGTCTGCGAATGCTTTCAGGAATGTGCAGAGCCACGTCGAGACTGTCTGATTTTGGTTTTGCCTGGGCCTGAGATTGGTGCTGAGACTGGGCCGGCCGCCCGGGGCCTTCGCTTTTTTCAGCCGGCACTTCGGTCGGCAGCGCTTCAGGAATCTTCTGTGACAGATTCGGTTTTGCGGCCGTTTCTGCCCGGTTTGTCTGAATGGGTGCCGAAACCGACGGTGTCGACTGGCTGATCGGTGCCAGGGGCTTTGCTGTGACTGGCGCTGGCTGTGGCGGTCGCATGGGCTCGCCGGCCCGGGCCGGGGCAGAGGGTGGGGGTGATGTTTCCCCGTCGGCAATCTCTGGCAGCATCGGCTCGTGGGCGAGATGGTTCTGCACCGCATAGCGGAATTCATTGATGTTGTCGCGAAGAACTTTCGAACCGTTGGCCGGAACGAACTTTTCGAGGTGCGAGCAGAGCGCCGAGGCCTCTTCCGGCTTAACCAGAAGGCTGAGGTTCATCAGATCGGTCGGTGACCAGGCTCTGGCACTGAGGAAATACTGAAAAGCCTCGGTGGCAAGGGTGACTTTCAGGCGGGCGGCGACAAAACAGGCGACCGAGCCGCGCGGGCCTGATTCGTAGACGAAAGGCAGCAGGTTGTCTTTCAGCTCGGCCTGCGAGAATTTGCTCATCAGTCTGATGAAATTGTCGGAAGGCAGGCGGGTCATGGCGGCGCCGAAAAGGCTTTTCAGCAGGCTGTCGCGCTTTGCACCGGTAAAAGTCGAGGCAAGCAGAAAAATCAGCGCAATTTCGGGTTCGAGCGAGGTAACGGCGTTTTCGGCGACCGGGGCCAGGCTGATGGCGCCGGCCTTGACGATCTGCCAGGCGGGGCGCTTTTCGAGAATGCCTGGTTCGTTGAGAAGGGCCGTGGCTCTTCTGGTGAATTCGTCAAACTGCGCCTTCATCTTTAAATGACCTGACTTTGCAAATTGGTTTCGTTTTTTCTGGTTGCGGGCCGTTCTCTATTTTAAAACAAATCCGGGCGAATTTCCAGCCTGTTGATGCAGTTGCGGCAGGTGGCAGGGTGCAATTTGTGCTATACTGTGCAAAATTGCACCGGAGGCGATTGCCATGTCGTGGGTCATTCTCTTTGTCGCAGGAATTTTCGAAGTTCTCTGGGCAACCGGTCTGAAATACTCAGAAGGTTTTACCAGGCTCTGGCCGGCGGTTTTTACGCTGGTAACCCTGGTTTTGAGCTTCGTGCTGCTGTCGGTGGCAATGAAAGATCTGCCGGTCAGCATCGCTTACCCGATCTGGACCGGCATCGGCGCTATCGGCACCGTCATTGCCGGCGCCGTGCTGCTGAACGAGCCTTTCGATATTTATCGTCTGGCATGCGTAACCATGATCGTCACCGGCATCACCGGCCTGCGCCTGCTCAACTGACCAGATAGCTGCGAAACCCGACTCTTTTCCGGTCCCTGAGCCGGCCCTGGCCGGTCGAAGGAGGCCGGTTAAACGGCTCAGCAGACGGCAGTCGGCGGTTGCAGCAGGCTGATTACTTCGGCTTTGATGCCGGCTGCGTCGAATTCCTCGCCCTGCACGAAAACGCCGGTTTCGGCGCTTTCGTAGATCAGTTCTGAGGGCAGCACGCGCTCGGCGCCGGCGCCTTCGACGAACGACCAGCGGCGGCCGATACGGCGGCAGAGCCAGATGCGCACGCCGTATTTTCTGGCCAGCCGTTCGAGATCAAATGTAGAGATCGCGTTCGCCATTGCTGATCCTTTCGTAGTAGCTCATGGTGAGGTCGTAAAGCTTCTTTGAGAAGATGGTTGGCGTCTTTTTGCGAACTTCTTCGATTTCTTTGCGGATAACGGCTTCGCCGAGCTTTTTCGTTTCTTCGCTGGCGAAGTCGTCGAGCCATTCGCGGTAGGTGAGAATGGCGTTGAGCTTGCAGAAATGCTTTTCGTGGCCTTTTTTCAGCAGGTCCATGATCTGGTCGCCGGTGCGGCCGCAGCGGTAGCCGGCGGTGCAGAAAGAGGTGATAACGCCGCGTTTCGCGAGGTCACGGATCAGTTCTTCGAGTGAGCGGGTATCGCCGAGCATGAACTGCTGTTCGTCGATGTCCTGTTTGCCGGTATTCTTTGCGTAGCCGCCGATACCGATGTTGGTCGAGGCGTCGGTCTGGGTGCAGCCGCAGAACATGACGTCGTCGCGGACTTCCTGACGTTCGCGGGCGGTGATGATCATGCCGGTATAGGGAACGGCGAGTCTGATCAGGGTAACGAGCTTTTTGAAATCTTCGTCAGAGACGAGGTATTTGTTGTAAGTCGGGTCGGTGGGCAGCGGTGAGCCGCTCGCCGGGTTGATGCGCGGGAAAGAGATCGTGTGCGGGCCGACGCCGAAGCGGGTTTCGAGTTCGATGGCGTGGTAGAGCAGGCCCATGACTTCGAAGCGCCAGTCGTAGAGGCCGAACAGGCAGCCGATGGCGACATCGTCGATGCCGGCTTCATAGGCGCGGTGGTGCACGTAGAGGCGCCATGGGTAGTTGCCCTTGATGGTGTCGGCCGGGTGCAGTTTTTTGTAGGTATCGTGGTGGTAGGTTTCCTGGAAAACCTGATAGGTACCGATGCCGACTTCCTGAAGTTTGCGCAGATCGGCGACGCTGAAGGGTGCGGCGTTGATGTTGACGCGTCTGATTTCGCTGTGGCCTTTGCGGGTTTTAACGCTGACCGAATAAATGGTTTTGATGCTTTCGGCGATGAAATCGGCGTCGGTTTCGGGGTGTTCGCCGTAAACGGCGATGACTCGCTTGTGGCCGATGCGGCCGGCGATGGCTTCGGCTTCGTCGCGCACCTGGGCGAGGCTGAGTTTGGTGCGTTTTTCCTTGTCATTGTCGGCACGGAAACCGCAGTAGAGGCAGTTATTGACGCAGAAATTGCCGCAGTAGATGGGTGCGAAGGTGATGATGCGGTTATCGTAGATTTTGTGTTTAACTTTCGCGGCCATTTCGTACATTTCCTGCCAGATTTCGGGGTCGCGCACTTTCATGAGGGTGGCGAGCTCGGTCGGGTCGAGGGTCTGCACGTTAAATGATTTGGCGAGGATTTCGCGCACGCGTTCGGGGGAAGGCTCGACGCTGTCGTTGATCTGCTGCCAGATTTTGTCGTCATCGATAAAGTCTTTGCCGTTGTCGAGGTATTTTTCGTATTCTTCGGGTTTGATGACGTTGTTGATCCAGGCTGAAGCCGAGAGTTTGTCGTTGACCATGTGCATTAGAGGCCCCCTTGATGCTATACGCGAGTCAGGACCGCCTTGACGCTGACATCAGGAAGCTGGCCGATACGGCCGGTCATGGCACCGATTTCGTCATTGGTTCCGTCGACGATGAGCGAGATTACCGAAACGCCGCGTTCTTTGTAGGGAATCCCCATGCGGCCGACCAGCAGGCTCGCGAACTGGTGGAGAATGTCATTGAACTCATGTACCGCCTTGTCGGGGCTTTTGAGAATGACCGCCACCACGCCGAGCCGGCGCTCGTTGTTATTAGAACCAGACGAAGAAGCCACTAGCTTATCTCCTCGATGTCAGGCATGCGCCCTTCAACTCAGAAATATTGTGAAAGCGAAAAGTTTCACAATGAACACTTATATTATACCTTTTTTGTGGCAAATTGCAACCCTGTTTTTTTATGCAAACCCCGGTATTTTTTTCAGGCTGTTTCAGCCGGTTGCCGCCTCGTTTTTGACAAGATTTTTAACAGCTTCATCTGACCAATAAAGCTTATAGCCCATATTTTGCTTTTACTTCGTCATGGGGAATAGTTCTACCATCGTCAATGTCTTTTAAACCTCGCATGATGCCTTTTTTCTGGTGCTCAGGCAGGTCGTTCCACCAATCCTGGTTTTTTGCCACAGCGTCTTTAATTTTTTTTAAATATTGAATAGTATCGCTGTCATTGAGTTTTGCCAGCCATTCAATAAGTTCCAGTTTTATCGCTTCTTGTTTCATAATTTTTCCGATTTCCAATTCTTAGTATCTTCACACTTATTCTACCACTGGAATTAAGTAATTTCATTGCATTTTGGGGTTTTCAAACACCAGTCTTGATAAGCTTAGACGCACATAGTAGTCATGATTTTAGCGGTGGCCCGATTTGCTGGTCAAGTTTTTGTGATTTATAAATGATGCTTATGCTGTCAGTCTGGTTTGCCAAAGTTTATCATGCCTGATGCAATTTGTCTTCTTTGGGGTCGAACGCTGGTCGTGAGCGGCCTCATTTTCCGCGTCGACGCAAATGTCAGGCTGTCTTTTTGTCTAGTATTGAGTTTTTCAAAAGATTTTCGCACAATTGATTAAGGCTTAAATTTGATTGCAAAGCCTTTATGGATAATAGTTTGTGTAGTTCTTTATTTACGCGAAGCACAAATTTCCCTGAAAAATTTTTATTTGTCGTTTTTTCCGGCAAAGGAATTTGATCGTTTTCATGGATCTCTATCCATTCGTCCAGAATTTTGCAAAGCTGTTTGTAGACCTCTTGCTCATTACCCCCATGGCAGCATGGCCCCAGAAATCCTGGAATAGAACCAATGTAGCAATTGTCTTCATCTGACCACTCAACTATTTTCAGGTATCTATCACTTTTTTTCATTTTCCTGGACCTCCTTTACCATCTTTTTAACTTCCTTTTCCTGATAAGGTTTTGCGTCATCACCGAGTTTGCCTGAAATTGTAATTTTTGCCCCCGAAGGGTGTAAGAAATTACGATGACTTCCTTTGCCCCCGCGATCAACAAAGTCATTTTCTTTTAAAATTTTTATGAGCTCACGAATTTTAAGAGGCATATTAATATAGTATTAAATTGATACTATTTTATCAACTAAGCCATAAATCTGCCATCATTGTCATATTTTGTCTTGAAAAAAGACCGTCTAGACCGTTCATGATCGACCTGCCACGCCTGAAAGAGGTTGGCTCATGGAAATGCTTTATGGTTATGATCGTAATGGCCTGTGACAATCGATTTCAGGCCCATTGTAGAAGGCCCGGCCAGGTAAACGAAGTTGAAGAGCGAAGAAGTGCAGTTTTTCTCGAAAAATTATTGCCAATTCGGCGGAACAAAATTGGTTGCCTTGATCATGACAGGTGCTTGTCTCTCAGGTAATTTAATTTCTGGGTTGCTGCATCAAAATCAGTGCTGCTGATTATGCCTTTATATTTTTTCGCGATCGGCGAACGAATTTCTGATTCTGAATTCTCAGGATTTTTCAGAAGAAATGATTTATACAATTCTTCGGTAAGCTCGCTGAGAGACTTCTGCTGCTTTGAGGCGTAGATTTTTATGCGCTCGATTATTTCCTTATCGAGTCTTAGAGTAAGCCTGGTATTCATACCAACCCTCCGGGTGACGTATCTGATTTGATTAGACGCCATAGTCTGTGGTTGTAAGTTTGGTTAGGCTTCTTAATATAATTCAATTTTTATGATTTTAGAGTATTGCTGGAAATCATTATCACAGGTGAAAATGGGTATCTTATTTCTGGAGGCAACTGCACAAATCAAGAAATCAATGTGCCCGCCCTGGATTCCATTTTTTCTGCATTCGTTAGAAAATTCTGCGGCTAAAACATAGTCAGCGTCAGTTATTGGCAGATTCGGAAATGCAGCAAGTCTATCTTTGAGCTTTTTGAATTTTCCTGGATCTGAGTAACCAGATAAAATCTCTTGCCTTATTGGCCCGATAATCAAAGCATCATTGTTCAAGATCAATTCTATTAACTTCTTCTCAATTTCTTTGCCGGCAATTTTGTCACGTCGCAAAACAGAAGACCAGATGCAGGTGTCTACAAGAGTTTTCATGCTTTTCGTCTGGATTTGTAGTCATAATCTGGATCTGGATCGAATTTACCAAACAGTTCAATAATCTCTTTCTGTCTCCTTTTTTCAATAAATTCTTTCAGGGCCTGATTAACGGTTTCTTTTTTGGTTCGCAGCTTTCCAACTTCAAGAGCAAGTTTTAAAAGATCGTCATCAATTGCGAGATTTGTAGGCATAATCTTCACCTCCACACATATTATACCACATACAGATGTGTAATATTGGTCTTTAACTGCGGGGTTTGGGCATCTTTTTTCGAGCATGGCGGCATCGCTGGCGTAGCGCTGAAGCCGTTACGATCGAGAATGACGACCGTGGCAAAGGAGTTTCTGATAAGTTCTGAGAAGCGGCGTTCGCGGGCCTGCAATGATTTTACATTGCAGTTTTATCTGGCGCGTATTCTTAAGTATTCTAACACCGGCCATGCAAATCAGCCAAAAAAATTCCGGCATTCCGCCAATGTAATTTTTGTGGGGCGTGTTTCATTGGCATACCGCAGCTCTGGCAATGCTTATTCATGTTTTCCCCTTATGACTCAGGCTTCTTTTGCTGGTGTCGAGTCTGTTTTTTTGCCATAGCGATAATCATGGCCATTCTTGTAGGCGGTGAAATCTGTCGGGCTGTTAAATTTTACATCAAAAGCATCGGTCAAAGAATTCTGGTGGAATATTATTACAACTCTGATCGTATCACCGGACCTTTTAAACCAGGTTCCACGCCATAAATCGCCGGCATAAACCTTGCCGTTCGGCAAAAATACCCAGGGAACCGGGTGGTAATCGCCGTTTCGACCATTTATGGCATCTTCGACCCGCCACAACGAGTTGTTTACATATAATTGCGCATGCAGCGAAGTTGCCAGCAATACAAATACCGCAAGAGTTACAAATATTCTGTGCATTTTCAGAGCCTCTCCATGAATTTTGTCACTGGTAATATTACAGCTTTTTAGTGCCGCTGTGAAATTGAGATTCAACCAGAAGATTCTGCAAACATCTGCATTTGCTGCCGTGACAGGCATTTGAACCGGGCAGGGAATGGCTGGCAGGCGGGTTGGCGACAGTGACTATTGAAAAAGCTCAGACATTGCGACGCCGTTTCCCCCATGCTCATTGAGAATGGTTGTAAAGCAGTTGATTATTTTTACTTTACGGGCTAGGATATCGGGGAGTTTTTTATGCATTTTCTGAAAGGAAACAGGTATGAGCGAAGAAAGAATCAAGAAATTTGAAGCACGCCGCCAGCAGCTCAGAAAAATGAGCGATGAGCAGCTCAAGGAACGTTTCTGGGAACTCTGCAACCAGATGGTAGAGCCAATGGTTGAATATGGCCGCAAATACACTTCCATGTCGATCGAACGCTCGGTTCTGCTGCGCATGGGCATCGACAGCGTCACCTCACAGGGCGTCGTCAGCCGCGTCAACGAAGCCGGTCTGCTTGGCAAAGGCGCCGGGCACGTGGTGCTCAAGCTCTCTCAGAAACTCGGTGTCGATCTGCGTGAAGCTGCAAAGCGCGTCAACGAAGATAAAAACGCGCTGCAGGGCCTGTTTTAACCACTGAAAGACAAGGAAAGAAATAACATGAATAAACTCGATATCAAAAAGAAAATCGACGTAGAAGAAATTCTCAACGATCTCGAAAATTATCACCCCCGGCGCAAAGGCTGGACCTGGCGTGAAAAGGTCGAGGGCGGTTACAAGGTCGAAAAGTTTCATTTTAAAGAAATGAGCAAGCCGCTCGCCAATTCTGTGCCGCTGCCCGCTGCCAAATATTTCAACAACATCGATCCGCAGCCGATGCCGGTTATCACTACCGAAATCGCTTCCGGGCGTTTTGAAGACGATATCAGACGCATGCGCATGGCCGCCTGGCACGGCGCTGACCATATCATGGTCATCAGAACCACCGGTCAGAGCCATATCGACGGGCTGCTCGAAGGCACACCCGAAGGCGTCGGCGGCGTTCCGATAACCCGCAAGCAGATCAGAGCCTCGCGCAAAGCCTGCGACCTCATCGAAGATGAAGTCGGCCGCAAGATCAATTTCCATTCTTATGTTTCTGGCGTTGCCGGCCCCGAAGTCGCCGTTCTCTTCGCTGAAGAAGGC
>Ga0116194_1001293_pt1 | contig 15937 bp, 10 predicted proteins | sample AD_SCU001_MetaG_FD_89887 | JGI IMG/M metagenome (GOLD analysis project Ga0116194, IMG submission 89887) | Active sludge microbial communities of municipal wastewater-treating anaerobic digesters from China - AD_SCU001_MetaG | ecosystem: Engineered > Bioreactor > Anaerobic > Digestate | place...
GATTGACTGCGAGGGCAGCGGAAGTACGGTTTGGCTTCGGGCGACTTCCGTCAAACTTTCCTCTTTACTCTTCACTCTTTACTCAACTCATTACCGCGCAGAAGCGCATGATGCAGGCAGCGAGACAATTTTCAGAGCAGATAGCACGGATTTCACACGGATTAGCACAGATGAATCGTGGAAGTCCGCAAAAATCGGTGTGCGGGATGGGAAATCATCCCACGCCGTTTTCGAAGCCCGGCCAGGTGATCCAATCACTCCAGCCGCCGGCGTAGAGGCGGGGGACGTCCAATCCGGCGGCGCAAGCGGCAAAAGCCACCGCGCAGGCGGTGACACCCGAACCGCAATACAGTATCGCCCTTTCGTCCAGGCCGGTGAGCTGATCCGCGAGACGAGCGAGCGGGAGCCAGTGATTTCTCTCGTCCACCATATCTCTCCACGGGATGTTGATCGCGCCGGGAATGTGTCCGGCCACAGGGTCGATGCTTTCGTTCTCGCCGCGAAAACGATCTGCCGCTCGGCAATCCACCAGCAGCTCGCCGCGCTCGCGCGTGCGTACATACGCCGCGTCGACGAGCATGTACTCGCGCGGCACGGGCTGGAAGCGGGTGGGTGCGGCATCGGGAAGCTCCGTCGATATGGCACCTCCCGCTTCGATCCACGCGGCGAAGCCGCCATCGAGAATACGCACCCTGTCGTGTCCGAGATAGCGCAGCATCCACCACACGTGGGCCGCGTAGCATCCACCTTCATCATCATACAGCACGACATCGCTCGCGTCGCGTTCGATGCCGACGCGCGAAAACAGCGCGACCATCGCTTCCACCGACGGCAACGGATGGCGTCCACCATGCTCCCGCAGTGGCGCGCAGCAGTCGTCATCGAGGTGCAGATACAGTGCGCCGGGGATGTGGCCCTCGCTGTAGCGGCGGAATCCCGAGGCGGTGTCCGCGAGATCGAAGCGGCAATCGAGCAACAGCGGCGGGCGCGTGTCGATGGAAGCGTGAAGTTCGCTGGTGGTGATAATGCACGACATGAACATTCTCCATGGATGAAGTATGCACAATGATCGTGAAAATGCGGGAAGCGTGAAAGCTGATTTCGGTGAAATCCTTTAAATTCAAACCATTTTGCGCGGGGATGGAAATTTGCACTGCATTTTACCAAAGCTCTGGTAACATTTTCCTAACGTAAATCGTTAAGGAACAAGAGAGTGCGAGGTGGCAAGTCCCTACCTGACCAATGATGGATAGACTCAATACCCCACCTGTGAATAGGCTCAGTAACGGCACCTCTCGATCAAACGGCTTGTCACATCGCCTTTCGTTGAAGAAGATCCCGGTTCCCCTCCTCTGACCGGGATCTTCTCTTTTTTATTAGGGCGGATGGGAGACAGGGGGAAAACCACAGATTGCACAGATTTCACACAGATTAGCACAGATTATTCGAGGAAGTCCGCGAGGGTTCGCACAGATTGACACCGGGTAAGAAATCCAACGCCCCCTGTCGGCGGCGACGCGAGTCGGCGTCCATTGCCTGCGGTGGTTGAAATAAGCAAGGGGCAGAAGAATTATCAGAGTGGATTCCTACGATTGAATCTGTGGAAATCCGTGTGCAATCTGCGAAATCCGTGGTTTGAAGAATCAGCCGGATGTGAGAACTGCGCGACGCAGGACGCGCGCGAATAGCGTAATGAAGGAAGTTATCTGTACTTTGCACATCGTGGAACGCACATGGCGGAGAGACTTCCGGGTGTGGTGAACGAAGTTTACCGGAACGAACATGGCAGAGATATCGCAATACCTTGATCAACGTCCCGGACACGTACGCACGCTGTACGCCTTCATACTTGGCGTGGTGTTGCTGTACGGCGGGGTGTGGGTGTTTCGCTACGCCTCCATCACCACCGACGAGAACTGGTACGACGATGTGAAAGGCCGCGTCACCATTCTCTCCGTCACACCCGGTGGGGCGTCGGATCGCGCGGGCCTGCGCGTGGGCGACACTATTGTGGCGGTGAACGGCAATGTAGTGCGCGATAAATACGAGGCCAACGATTATCTGATCCGCGGCACGGGGGGCGCCGTGTTGCGCTACACCATTGTGCGGGACGGCCGCAGCATGGACATCGATGTGGTGATCGCGCAGTACGGACTGCCTCTGCAATATCTTGCCGCGGTGATTACCGCTTTGCTGCTCATCCTGCTCGCATCCTATGTGGTGTTCAAGCGTCCTTCGTATCGCGTGGCGCGTCTGTTCGCGCTCGCGCACTACAGCTTCGCGCTGGCGCTGCTGGTACACAGGCATATCGGCGTGACGCAGGTGGCGGACGGACTCACACTTGCCGCGCAGATTCTACATCCCTTGCTGTGGCCGGTGACCATAGCATTGCAGATGCACACGCTGCTGTATTTTCCCGTGCCGAAATACGTCCGCCCGATTCCGCCGCCCTTGCTCACCGCCCTGTATGTGATTCCTGCGGGAACCTCGCTGCTGCTCATTCTGCTCGGAACAGTCATCGGCACGAAACTGTTTTCCTCGGCGCTGCTGCCCTTTATCACCGTTACCGCCGCGCTGCTCGCCGCGCGCGCGCTGCTGTTCAAACGCATGCGCAATGCCGAAAATGCGGAGTACGCTGGCAAAGCGAAACTGGTGCGCATTGCGCTGCTGCTCGTGCTCGCCTTCGTGGGTGCGCTGCTCCTGCTCGAACCGTCCTCGCTGTGGCAGGCGTTGTTCCTGCTCGGTGTGGCGATTCCCGGCATGCTGTTCACCACCATCGTGCGGCAGCGCGTTTTCGATCTGTACATCGTGCTGCGACGTCGCTCGCTGTACTCCATTCTCAGCATTTCGCTCACCGCGTTTATTATCGTGCTGCTGGTGACCGCGCTGTTCGTGGTGCCCGGGCATTCACCGGACATTCCCGTCCTGAGTGTGAGCGGTGGACAGGTGGAATTGCTGCGGCTTTCCTCCCTGAGTGCCGAGCAGCGCATGGTGTTCGAAAAGCGCCTCACCTTCACCATCGGTGTGTTTCTCGCCGGTTTGCTCTGGTGGGCTTACAGCGAGGGGCGCCGCATGCTGGACCGGCGCTTTTATCGTGGCACGTACGATTACAAGCAGGCGCTGAAGGCGTTCAGCGAATTGTCGCATGGCCACAGCGATATGCATGCCCTTGCCGACAAGGTGGTGCGCAGCGTGGTGGCACTGATGCACGTGCGCAGCGCGATGTTTGTTCACCGCGTGGACGGGCGTTTTGTGCTGCTGGCCTCCCATGGTGTACGTGTCGAGGACGAGGAACTCGGTATGTCGCTTGCAACACAGCGTCATCTCGAGCAGTCCTTCGCGAGAAACGCGGCGTTCCCGGTGAATGATTTGCCTTACCGCGAGCTGTTTGCGCGCAAGGGGATAGAGTTCCTCGTCGGCATGCGGCTCAACGGCAACACCGAAGCCATGTTGCTGTTGGGCGAAAAGGCCGCCGATACGAATTACTCGCGCGAGGATGTGGAATTGCTCGAGAATCTCTCGATCAACGTCTGCGATGCCATGCTGAGCATGCGCTTTTATGATGATGCCCGGGAAAAGGAACGCATGAAAAGCGAACTCGACATTGCGCGGCGCATGCAGATGCAATCCCTCCCCACGGAATTGCCGGAATTCCCCGGCCTCGATGTCGCCGCGCTGTCATTACCCGCATACGAGGTGGGTGGCGACTTTTTCGATGTGCTGCCGCGTCACAACGCGGCTACGTTCCTTGTGGGCGATGTGTCGGGCAAAGGCACGTCCGCGGCGATGTACCTCGCGCGCATGCAGGGCGTGCTGAAAACCATCGAATCGTATCAACCATCGCTGTGGGAATTGCTGGCCCGGCTCAACACGCAGATGCTGGATAATGCCGACCGGCGGAGCTTCGTGACGCTCGCGGCGCTGCGCTTCGATTTTCTGAGCAGCGATGTGCAGTTCATCCGTGCCGGACATTTACCCCTGCTGCATTACAACGCGCTGGCGGGCGAAGTGAATGTGCATCGTCCCGAGGGCATGGCGGTGGGTCTGGATCAGTATGCATTCACGGAACGCATGCGCGAGGATACGCTGTTCGCGCGCAACGGCGATCTGTTCGTGTTGGTCACCGATGGCGTGACCGAGGCCGTCAACGCGCAGGGTGAACAGTTCGGCCTCGACGGTGTGGCCGCCTGCATGCGCGCCCACGCGCATCGAAGCGCGCATCATGTGCGGGATGAAATTCTGAATGCCGTCGAGCAATACAGCGGCGGAAGCGAGCGTCAGGACGACGCCACCGTGCTGGTGGTGAAATGCCGCATCGTGGCAGGATGAGCGTCGGCGCGGCGCGCTATTTCACGAGAGAACGATTCCACACATAGCGCATGCGCGCGTCCATGTACGTGCGGCTGTCCACATCCTCGATGATGGAGAAGGAAGGGATGTCCCAGGAGCCGGTCATCTTGCGCAGCAACCGCTCCAACTGGTCGCGCCGCTCGCGCGCCTCGCTCATGGTTTTTCCGTACACCTCGATGTCGATGTCACTCACCTGTGATCGCGGAGCCGAGCGCAGGAGATGCAGCAACTGCAAGAAGCCCTTCGACGACTCGTCCACCTGATTTCCCCGGATGAATATTTCCGAGAACATCCAGTTGACACGCTGCACGGGATTGACGTCGGGCTTGCCGAGCGGCGAAGCATCATTGCCGTCCAGTATGCCATCGCCGTCGGTGTCGGGATTGCGCGGATCGGTCATCAGGCCGTAGTACTCGGCGTAGTCGCTCGCGCCGTCGTTGTCCGTGTCGGGTTTTTTCGGATCGGTGCCGAGCAATACCTCCACGCCATCGAAGAGCCCGTCGGCATCGAAGTCCTCGTCGTGCGGCCGCAGCAGGCGCGCGCTTTCCTCCGCATCGGCGATACCGTCGCCATCGGTGTCGCGCAGCAGCGGACTGGAGGTGTTCTCCAAGCCGTCGGGGAGCCCGTCGCCGTCGGTGTCCTGAAGCAGGGGATTGGTGCCGCGTGACAGCTCCACATTGTCGGGCAGGCCGTCGCTGTCGCTGTCGACGCGCACGAGATTGGTGCCGAGCTGGCGCTCGGTGAAATCATCCAGGCCGTCGCCGTCGCTGTCCTTCTTCAAGGGATTGCTCCCGAGCACATGTACCTCGTCGCCGTCGCGCAGTCCATCGCCGTCGGTGTCGGGGAAAATGGGAGACGTGCCCACGGTCAATTCTTCTCCGTCGCGCAACCCGTCACCGTCGGTGTCCGGATTGAAAGGATCGCTGCGGTACACATGCAACTCGTCGCGGTCGAGCAAGCCGTCGAAATCGCTGTCCTTGTCCCGCGTCGGGAAGGAATACGCCAGCCCGATGCCGGTGGTGAGAAAGGCGTCGGCCATGTCGCCGATGGACAGGCCGTCCACATAGTCCGAGAACGTGGGATGCATGGTGGCATGCACGGTCAGTGCGAGGTAATCGGAGACGAGGTAGTCGAATTCCGCCGAGAGGGGAATGCCCAGTGTCCATTTGCCATAGCGCTCCTGCGGACGATCCAGAGCGTCGCCATTCGCATTCATCGGCGAGTAGTACACCGCTTCGAGACCGGCACCGAGGAACAGCTCGGCCTGCGGACCGATGGTGACGCGCCACAGTGCGGACAGCGATATGGGCATGACGAAGCTGCGATTCACCTCGTGCATCTCAAGGCGTGATGTATCGAAATAGCGGTACATGGTGGCGTTGGTTTTCCACTGCACGTCGTGAAATCCGATGCCTCCCTGCATGTACAGCGCTCCCGGCGTGCCCAGCTTCAACGGTTGCAGATAGTGGCGCAGCGTGAGCGCGCCGCCGTTGGAAAAGCGTGTGTCGGGAAAATCGTCGAAGGTTTTTGTCGCATTGGCCTGTATGGTCAGTATCCACTGCCGCGGGGTGAGTGGCACACTGGATTGCGCACGCAGCGCGTGCGGGTCGCAGAGCGACAACGCGCACAGCAGCGCGTACAGCATGATGGAGCGCGCAACAGTGTGCCGCTTGGTCTTGCTCATTCCTGATCCTCCTCGCGTCGCGCCATCCAGCGCATTCTTCTCCTTTCGTCCCATGCCGCGATTTCCTCCTCCTGCATAATCAGTGTTTCGGGGGAATGCAGACGTGCGAGCGCCTCGAGATGTTCCGGCGTACTGCCGCAACACCCACCAATGAAGCGTGCGCCCAGCCGCACCCATTCGCGCGAGGCCTCGGCGAAGCCATGGACATCCACGTCGCCGCGCAACACGCCGTCCGTTTCGGGACCCGGGGCGCCGATGTTGGCATAACATCCGATGGTGGCGTCCGGAATATCCGACAGTATGCGCAGTGGTGTGGCGATGTGCGCCGCGGAGACGCAGTTCACCAACAGCACAGACGCCCCCGCCTCCAACACCGCGCGGGCGGCGTCGGCGAGGGGTTCACCCGAGAGCAGCGCGCCATCCTCGCGCGTGACAAAGCTCGTCATGACCTCGCGGCCCGTGGCCACGCAGGCCTCGGTGGCGATGCGGGCTTCGCGGGCATGCATCATGGTTTCCACCAGCAGCACATCCACACCGAGCATGGACAGCAAACGCGCCTGCGCTCCGTGCTCGCTTCGCAGTTCGTCGTCCGATGGCACCAGATCCGGCCGGTAACAATCCTCGACCGGCGCCAGGCCGCCCGCCACCAGCACGGGACGCGCGGGGATGTAGCGCTCGCGGGCTTCGTGGGCGAATTGCACGGCTTTGAGGTTGAGTTCCTCCCAGCGATCCTCCATGCCTGCGCCGCGAAGCGCGCGGAGATTGCTGCGGAAGGTGTTGGTGGTGAGAATGTCCGCGCCCGCATTGAGATGGGAGAAATGCACGTTGCGCACCACGTGGGGCGCGCGCTGCAGCGCGTTGGCCGACCACAGCGGAAGCCCGATATCCACGCCCTGGCGCTGTAGTTCGGTGCCCATGGCGCCGTCGAGAATGATGATGCGTTTTGTGCTCAGAAGGTCGGAGAGGTGCATGATCGGATTCGGATGCGGGAACGATGAAAAGGGAATCACACGTCGGAATTGCGTGTGGCGGCGCTGACGCTGCCGGAACGAAAGGCGCGCTTCGCCACGGCCGCGAAGCCCAACGCCAGCAGCGGCGGACGGCACAGCGCCAGATCGAGTTCCGCGAGCCGGGTCTCGTCGATCTCCACCATGGCCGAATCATCCGGCATGTGTCGCACGCGTATATTGCAGCGCGCATCCAGACGGAAGAGACTGCGCAGCAGCTCCTCCGCCACTTCGATGCGATGCACGTGCTGCTTGGTGGCCGGTACACCGATGTGCAAGCGCGAACGCAAACAGGGCGAGGCTGCGGCGTCCCAGTTGGGCAAACCCACGAAGCGCGCGAGTTCGCGGATACGCTCCTTGTCGAAGCGGGAAAGGGGACTGAGCACCTGATGCTCGCGTGCCGCTCGCAAACCCACGCGTGTGGGATCGGCCAGGTCGTCTTTGTTGCTGCCGTTGAACACACGGATGTCGTTGCCTTCCACATCGTCCATCACGGCTTTCATCGCGTGATAGATCGAGTTCTTGCACACATAACAGCTCATGCCTTCATTGGCGATGTACTCGGGGTTCTGGAATTCGTCGGTGAACACGAAGCGCAGGGGAATGCCGATATGGGCCGCAATGCGTTCGGCCTGCTCGCGCATGCCGCGACCCACCGAGGGCGAGAGCGCCATGATCGCGCTGCTGCGTGCGGCAAACACATCGAACACCGCCTTTGCCACGAGACTGCTGTCGAGTCCGCCGGAAAAGGCCACCGCATTCATACCCGACGCCGAACCGCCATGCTCAATGTCGAGCAGCAGCGAGCGATACAATGTCGCCAGCTCACTCATCGCCACCGCCTTTACCAGGCACACTGCTTTCGCCCAGCATGTTGATGCGATGCGCCGCCGCCGCCGCGCCGATGCCGTTGTCGATATTGACCACCAGCACGCCGGGAGCGCAGCTTCCAAGCATGGAGTGCAGGGCGTTCCAACCGCCCGCGTTCACGCCGTAGCCGGCGGAGATCGGTACACCGATCACGGGAGCCGACACCAATCCCGCGAGCACGCTGGGCAGCGCTGCTTCCATGCCCGCGAGACACAGGATCACCCGCGCACTGTTGAGTGCCGGGAGAATATCGGTCAGCCGATGCAAGCCCGCCACACCCACGTCCGCGAAGCGCGTGGTGCGGCTACCAGCGTGCGCGCAGGCCACCTCGATTTCTTCCGCCACCGCCAGATCGCTGCTTCCCGCCGTCACCACCGCGATGTCGCCGCGCGCTTCGGGCAGTGTCGAAGGAAGAAACACCGCCATGCGCGAGCGGGGATAATACCGAGCATCGGCATCGACCGGATGCAGCAAATCGAAGCGCTCCGCTTCGAGACGGGAGACAAGCACATTGACCACACCGGCATCGCGCAATGCGGTGATGATGTCCCGCAAATCGTCGGTGCTCTTGCCCGGCGCGTAAATCACTTCGGGAAAGCCCGTGCGCGCCGCGCGATGTGGATCGAGCCGTGCGATGTTTTCGACGTGTATGGTCTGATCGGAGGTGGATGTCATTGTAGGGAAATTACCGTCTGTGTCGCGTTGCACGGGTGAAGCCGAGGGCCGAAACGACGCCGCGTATGGACGTCGTGCGGAATAATATACGGAGGGCACCGGGCCGGGACAATGAAGAATGTCGGATGCGGGGGAGTCCGTATCAAGCCGTCACGCGAGCGTCGTTGAACCCCGGCGCGTTTGCCGCTGTTGTGCTCCTGAGTCGAAAAATGCGCAATTTGCGGTAGGACATACTGAGAGCACAATGAACATTTGGCATACCATCCCCGCTGCCCAGGTGGCGCAGCAATTCGGAAGCGATCTGGAACGCGGTTTGAACTCCGACGCGGTGAACGCATCACGCGCCGCGCATGGCGGCAATGAATTGCCGCAGGAAAAACGCAAACCCGCCATTCTCCTCTTTCTCCAACAGGCGAACAATCCCATCATTTACATTCTGCTCGTTGCCGGTGTACTCACCGCGCTGCTGGCGGATGTGGCCGACTCCATTGTGATTTTCGCCGTGGTGATTGTCAATACCCTGATCGGCTACTATCAGGAGACCAAGGCGGAAAGCGCCATGCGCGCGCTCAAGGACTTGACCGCCCCGGTGGCGCGCACCTTGCGGCATGGAGTGCAAACCACGCTGCCCGCCACCGAACTCGTTTGCGGCGACATCGTCTTCGTCGAGTCCGGGACGAAAGTGCCCGCGGACATCCGACTCATCGACACGCGCGAACTGGTAGTCGACGAGTCCATGCTCACCGGCGAGAGTCTCCCTGTCACGAAGCGGGCCGAAGCCGTTATCGCCGAACACGCTCCCCTCGGAGACCGGCTCACCATGCTGTACTCCGGCACAGTGGTGCAGCGTGGACGCGGTCGTGGCGTGGTGGTGGCCGTGGGTGTGCGCACCGAACTGGGTCAGATCACCCAGAACATCATCGACGCCGAGGCCACCATTTCGCCGCTCGAGCAGCGCTTGCAGCGCTTCGGGAAAAATCTGAGCATCGCCATCGGCATTGCCATCGGTATCATTTTTCTCGCGGGATGGCTGCAGGGCAACAGTCTGCTCACCATGTTCCTCACCTCCGTGGGCATGGCCGTGTCGGCAATTCCCGAGGGACTTCCCGTATCCGTCACCGTCGCCCTCTCCATCGGTGTGTACACCATGGCGAAGAAAAACGCCATCATCCGCAAACTCTCCGCCGTGGAAACACTCGGCAGCACCACGGTGATCTGTACGGATAAAACAGGAACGCTCACGGAAAACGCCATGACCGTCACCCGCATTGCCACCGCCGATGGCGACTATCAGGTGAGCGGACAGGGCTACGAAGGCAAGGGGCAGATCACCGCGGCGGACGGCAGCACGCGTACCATTGAAAGCGATCCCGCCCTGAACATGACCTTGCGCATCGGCGCGCTGTGTACCGAATCGCGCCTGGAGCGCGAGGAGGGACGCGTGCAACTCGTGGGCGATCCCACCGAAGGCGCCTTGCTGGCCAGCGCGATGAAAGGCGGGGTGGACATCGATGCGGTGCAAAAGGAATGGACGTTGACGGGCATGCAGCCCTTCGAATCGGAATTGCAGTACATGGCCGTCACTGTCAGCGATGGCACGCGCACACTGCTTATGGTCAAGGGTTCGACCGAGCGCTTGCTCGACATGTGTACGCACATGTATGAAGGCGGCGTGGCTGTGCCGCTCGAAGAGCCGCGGGTACGCGCTTCGGTGAACATGCTCTCGTCGCAGGCGCTGCGTGTGATCGCCTGCGCGTGGCGCGAGGTTCCCGCCGACGCCGACGCGCTCGACGCCACGCTGTATCAGAGTCTGACGCTCGCGGGCTTGCAGGGCATGTACGATCCGCCTCGCGAAGAAGTGAAGGCCGCCATTGCCGACTGTAAAACCGCCGGCATCAAGGTGATCATGATCACCGGCGACCATCGCGACACCGCCCGCGCCATTGCCGAGCAACTCAAGTTGAACGACGAACAGATCGACGTGCTGAGCGGCGCCGAACTCGATGAAATGTCGGACAAGGAATTGCGTGCCAAGGCGGATATGACGGAAGTGTACGCGCGTGTCTCGCCGCTGCACAAGCTGCGCATCGTGCGCGAATTGCAGCAGCGCGGCCATATCGTCACCATGACGGGCGATGGCGTGAACGACGCGCCGGCATTGAAGGCCGCCAATATCGGCGTGGCCATGGGGGCTGGCACCGACGTCGCCAAGGAGGCGTCGAGCATGGTGGTGCTGGATAATTCCTTCGCCTCCATCGCCGAGGCGGTGCGCTACGGCCGGGTGATTTTCGACAATCTTCGCCACATCATCCTCTTCGTGCTGAGCACCAGTTTCGGCGGAGTGCTCACACTCACCGCGTCCATACTCGCCGGCATGCCATTGCCGCTGCTGCCGGCGCAGTTGCTGTGGATCAACCTCGTGACCGACGGCATTTCCACTTTCCCCCTTGCCTATGAAAAGGAACACGGCAATGTGATGCGGCGTGCGCCGCGTCCGGCCAACACCGGCCTCGTGCCCAAGGAAATGCTGCTCACCATTCTCTTCGCCGGCATTATCATGATGCTGGGAACGCTGGGCGTGTACAAATGGGCGCTGGTGCATTACGGCTATGAGTTCGTTGCGGAGGAACTCAAGGGACTGCCGCTGATGAAAGCCCAGAGCATGGCCTTTGTCACCTTGGCCCTCTTCCAGATATGGAATGTGCACAACTCCCGCTCCGTGCATTCATCGCTGTTCAGCATCGGACCGTTCAGCAACAAGCCATTGCTCGGCATCATGGTCGTATCCCTCACCTTGCAGGTGGCCGCGATTCACTTGCCGGGACTCAACGATCTGCTGCGCGTCACCCCGCTGACCCTGCAGGAATGGTTGATCTGCATCGGCACGTCGCTGTCCATCGTGCTGCTTATCGAGGTGAAAAAGCTGCTCACAAAGAAGTGGTCGAAAGCGCGGAGTTATTGATGCTCCGCGCCGACGAGCCTCCGCGGGCATCCGGCCCCTCCAGCCGCTGCCCGCGTGATCGCTCGCGGACATTTGAGCTTCCGCCACCATGTCCGTATATTAAAAATTTACCCTCGTTCCACACTGCTTTACCATGCGCTTCGAAGACATCGTCCCCCACCTCGAGAACATCCCTCACATGCCGCCCGAGCGCGGTAAGCTCATCTACGAATTTGTGCGCGCCCAGCGGCCCAGCGCCGTATTGGAATTGGGTTTCGCGCATGGAACATCCGCGTGCTACATGGCTGCGGCCATGCAGGAAAACGGCGGTGGAAGCATTCTGACCATCGACAATGTGAATGCGCGCAAGCGTGAGCCGGGCATTCTCGATCTGATGCGGCGCACAGGCCTGGAGTCCTTCATCACGCCGGTGTTCGCCGAGCGCTCCTACACCTGGGAGCTGATGAAGCTGCTCGAGCGGCAGACCAGCGATGCTCGCACCGAACCTTGTTTCGATTTTGTGTTCATCGATGGCGGACACACCTGGGACAGCGATGGCTTCTCTTTCCTGCTGGCGGACCGTCTGCTGCGTCCGGGTGGTTGGGTGCTCTTCGACGATGTGACCTGGACTCCTTCCGTGTGCGCCGGCGATGCGTGGGTAGACTCCATGCCCGCGGAAGAGCGCGAAGTGGCCCATGTGGAGAAGGTGTTCAATCTTCTCGTGATGACCGACGCGAACTACGATAGTTTCGAATTCGACGGCGTCTGGGCCTGGGCCCGCAAAAAGCCCGATGCCGCCAGCAGCGAAGCCCGCCCCGATCTGGTCTCGGCCGTCTACGCCAAAACCAACGCCGCCCGCCGCTCCTACTTGCTGCGACGCTATGTGAAGCGTTTGCTCAAGCTCAAGTAGGTTGTGTTTTTTTAGGGGAGGGGTGAAGCGTTAAGCGTTAAGCGTTAATCGTTAGGCGTTAATCGTTAAGCGTTAAGCGTTAATCGTTAATCGTGGATTCCGGATTGGGACCCTGGTTGATCAACACCAACAACGTCCCCGCCTTACCATTTCCTTCGCGCCTTCGCGTCTTCGCGTGAGGAATTTACCTCGCGTCCTCGTCACAGTACACCACGTAATGCTCCGTGCCGAAGTCGGGAAGCGGCAAATCTTTCGCCACCGCGCGGGGCAGCACAGTCAACCCTGTCCGCCGCCACTGCGCCACACTGTCGGCCAGGGCCATGTCGGGAAACGCGCTGTCGTGATAACTCACAATGCGATGCTCCGGATAGTACGGTGTGAACTGCGGTTGCAAACTGCGCGGTAGATACATGGTGGTCGTGGCGTGACCCTCGATGAAACAATGCAGCACGCGCAACTCGCTGTAATCCGGTTTCGCCACGGCGAAAGCCGCGATGCCGAACAGCAGTGTCGCCAATGCCATGACCGGCAGCGGACGCCGCAGCGCCGCCAGCGCCCGCTCGCGCGAGGCCACATCCATCAGGAAAAACAGCGCAATGGCGAAGCCGGGAAAAAGATACCACCGGTACACCAGCGCCGGATTCACCTGCAGGTACAGCAACAGCGCCAGCACTCCCGAGGCAATGAACAGACTGCCTCGACGCAGCACCTCGCGCCAGCGGTACACAAGATACACCAGCAGCACCAACAGGATGAGCAATTCCAGCGGCGAGGAATTCCATTTTTCCAGTATCAGCGAAAGCCAGCCGTCGAAGGCCACCGGCTCGTCCTTGAGACGAAACAACGCGATATACATCACGAAGGCCCAGGACTTCAGCATGTTCAACTTGAGCACGCCCGCTGGCCAGAGCACGGCGAAAAAGAGCAGCGCCAACCCGGCATACTTGAGCATACGCAGCGCGCTGTGTCGGCGTCGGGTGGACCGCACGAGTTTCATTGCCATCCATACCGCCAGGAAAAAGAGCACGAACATGCCGTATTCCACTGTGGCCATCAATCCCGCGCAACTCGCGGCAGCCCAGCGCAGATACACCTCGTCCCGGAAACGCTCGTACAGGTACAGCGTGTACAGAAACAACGAGAGCAGCAAACCAAAGGGAAGGTGCATGTTGAATCCCACCACCGCCATGGCCATGGCCGCGGACGCGGGTAGCAACAGCATGACGGGTGAAGCGGCCTCGGGGCGACGGTAAGCCAGCAGGAACAGCACCGCGGGCCACAGCAGCAACCAAAACACATTTGCCAGACGCAATTGCCAGTGCAAGGGAAGCGATGTCACAAAAGGCTGTAGGGCGATGGCGGGATAGAATGCCAGCGGCGGGTGGTAATGACGCAACAACATGGTACTGCCGGACGCGCGGATGTAATCCGACAACTCCGCACGCGAACTGCTGTCGCGCACGGCTGCAATGCCCATGGAAATGAATTCCGGCAGCGCGATATCGTCCGCGTCGGTGTAATTCACCCAGAATCCCCGCTGCACGGCAAGGTAGTAGTCGCCCTCGTCGTAGGTGAGGGGATGGTCGGAGCGATGGAGCACGAACGAGGCCACACCGAACATCACCGTGAGTATCGATACCGCTGTCAACCAGCCGCGTGTCATCCTGCGTCCTTGTTGTCGCTGTGAAAATGTCTGGATGGAAACGCCGCCGCAGGGCGGCGGAGCGAGGGCGAGGTCGTGTCAGATCATCTTGATTTTCCGATAGGCGTACGCGCACATGCGCAGCAAAATCCATCCATGGCGGAAACGGCTGATATTGGTGCTGCCGTAGGTGCGCTCTCGATAGCGGATCGGCAACTCCGTGATTTTCAAATTCAACTTCGCCGCGCCGAAAATCAGATCGAAATCGCCGAAGGGATCGAAGTCGCCGAAATAATGCCTGTTCGCGGCCAGGCGCAGATAATTCTCGCGTGTCAGCACTTTGGTACCGCACAGCGTATCCTTGAAACGCTGGTCCAGCAGCCAGGTGAACATGATGCTGAAAAACTTGTTGCCGAGCACATTGAGAAAGCGCATCGCGCGATCCTCCATCGGATACACCATGCGCGAACCGTTGATGAATTCGCCCTTGCCCGTCACCAAGGCTTCGTAAAATTTCGGTAGCTCCTCGGGCGGCACGGTGAGGTCGGCGTCGAGTATCATCAGTATGTCTGCCGTGGCTTCGGCGAATCCCTTGCGCACGGCATCGCCTTTGCCTTTGCTGGGCTGGGTGAACCAGCGAATGTCCAGCTCCGGATGCAATGCCGCCTGTGCCTGCACTTCCTCGAGCGTGCCGTCGGTGGAATGCCCGTCCACGAAAATAATCTCGGTGTGCGTGCCCAGCTTCGGCAAGCGCTGCAGGGCCGGCGCGATATTGCCGCGCTCGTTGCGCGTGGGAATCAGTACCGTCACGCTCTGTTCGCGCCGCGCGCCCATCGGCTTGGGATGCGCCGAGACGATTTCCAGCAGACACAGGCGCCGCAGCAGCGGCAGATTCGCCAGCACGTAATTGAACAACCACGACAGCAGGGGAATGTACACCGGCAGCAAGACCTTGAGATTCTTGCGCACGATTTCGTAGTCCGCCAGACGCAGCAGGTTCGCGATGTCGTCGGGTTCGAGCCAGGCGAAAAACGGCGACGAGAGTTTCAGCCGCATTTTCTCGGCGAGCAGCAGGGGAAATTGCCAGTAAATGCTGAAATACGTGATCATGACCCGCGTTCGCTCGTTGCACACGGATCGCACGCGCTCGAAGGTGCCCTGAATGTCGTCGAGATACCCGATGACATCGGAAAAAATCACCACGTCGAAGGTTTCGTGCAGGTCGAGCTGCTCCACGTCCTGCACGTGGAATTCGTATTGCGGAAATTGCCGCCGCGCCTCTTCTATCATGCCCGGACTGATGTCCACACCCACGCCGCGCGAAGGCCGCAATGCATGCAACAACTCGCCGGTGCCGCAGCCGATGACGAGCACCGAGGCATCGTCGGGAACGAAAAACTTCAGATAGGCCTCGAGCATGCGGTAAAAGTACCGATGCCTGCGCCTGCCGCGACTGCGACGGGAAGAAACGCCGTCAAAGAAATCGATAATGGTCTGCTTTTTCGGACTGGCCATGCTGCAAGATACGGGTTTTTTGTGTAACGACTGTGGCGGCAGAGTCTTCTCCTCGGGCGGAGGGGGAAAACCACGGTCTATCATGTTCCTCCGTTACACCCGGGGGAATGAAAATGGTGTAGGTGCCTTGATTACTGTCAGAGTGGATCAGCAGAGTTTCAAAACCACAGATTGCACGGATTTCACACAGATTAGCACAGATGGATCGTGGAAGCCGACCAGGTGCCGAGCGAATCTTCGCAGATGAAGCCATCCAACGTCCGCTGACAGTAGTGATGCGAATCGGTGTCCCTTGCCTGCGGTGGCGGAGAGAGTACGGGTTGGCTCCTACGACTACCGTCAA
>Ga0116194_1001294_pt1 | contig 15924 bp, 10 predicted proteins | sample AD_SCU001_MetaG_FD_89887 | JGI IMG/M metagenome (GOLD analysis project Ga0116194, IMG submission 89887) | Active sludge microbial communities of municipal wastewater-treating anaerobic digesters from China - AD_SCU001_MetaG | ecosystem: Engineered > Bioreactor > Anaerobic > Digestate | place...
CCGCAGAAGTTCAAGAACAGCTTTCATTTTATATTCCGGTGAATGAGAATTTCGTTTGTTCATAGTAGATTCATTCTACCTTATTATTTTCATTTTTTTGTCTCATCATCGGGGAGCATTATAAAAAAGCAGACCAAGCACCACAAAAATAGACTTTTGATATCAACGAGCTGAATAAATGAAAATATAAAGCCAGTTTTGAAACCTTAAATTTGAGTAATAGAAATGAAGAGGGAAATGTAGTTATAACTAGCCAGATATAAAAAACAAAACTGCCTAAAAACGCTAGGCCGACCAACATAAAGCTGGAGATGCCATTCCCAAACTTTTTTATACTTGCTAAGCCTTCTTTTGCTTCTTCTAGATGCTGATTCACCGCCTTTTCATACCAAAACTTGGCCTGATTTAAATCAATTGGAACTCCTCTACCGTAATAGTATGAATTAGCAAGGTTGTGCTGAGCTTCAGGCAAGCCATTTGTCGCGGCTTTACGAAACCACTTAGCGCTTTCGCGAAGATCTTTTGGTATAAATTCACCTTCAAAATAAAGATTGCCCAATGTATTAAAAGCAGCATTCATACCAAGATCACCGGCTTTAATATAATACTCTATTGCTTTATCAACATCTTTTTCAACACCGCTGCCGCTAATATAAAATGCCCCGACATTGAAACAAGCATCAGCATTTGAAGGATCTTTATCTGCCAATTTTTTAAAAATACGAAATGCGGTTGCATAATCTTTTTTATCTAGCGCAAACCGAGCTTCGTCTAATGAAGCGCTTTCAGATGCCTCCGAAATAATTGATTGATTGTCGTTTGGCCTACTGGCAATACTCAGTTTTGAACAAACTGGACTGTTTTTAATATGTTCATTGAGTTGCCCGTAATCAAAGGCAGTCTTGCCAAAAAAGTCTTTTGCGTATATGTCTATGCCTAGATCCAGCAATTTTGTAATAATTTCAGGGTTCGAATTACTTATGGCTGCCGAAATCAATGCAGTTCGGCCGAAATCACACTTAGCATGCACATCTACGCCTGCTTTTACAAGAGACGTAATGATATCTATGCTAGGATTAAATGATGCAGCCATTAAAAATGGCGTAACGCCAATATTGCTCTTTAAATTAACATCAGCGCCAGCTTTTATAAGTTCTTCAAGAACAGCTGGATTTGAATTGAGCGTAGCAGCAAATGCAAAGGCTGTAACACCCAGAATATTTTTTGCATTTATATTTGTTGTATTTTCTGCCAAAATTCTTATTCCCAAAGTGCTTGTGCAATAACCTGCGGCAATCATCAGTGCAGTAGTTCCACTTGCATCGCTCGCGTTAACATCCGCACCTGCATTAATAAGAGCTGAAATTATTTCAGAATCAGAATTGTGCTCTGCTGCTAGCATTAAAACCGTAACCCCAGAGCTATCTGCTTCATTAACATCAGCTCCGGCTTTTATCAATTCTGTAATAATTTCAGGCTTTTGCTTGTAAGCTATTGCACATTGTAAAACTGTATCACCAAGCAAATTCCTAGCATTTACATTTGCCCCGGCCTCTATTGCAGATCTAATTTGCGTAATAGATGGTGATCTGGGTTTCCATTCTTTTGTCATAAGTATATTAAAAAGGTTGGGAACATCGGCTAATACATAATTCATGGATAAGAAAAATAACAATAGTAAAATTTGACAACGTAAACCCGTACCTTTTGCGATGTATGCTGGACAAAAATTAGTAGCTGGCTCTGATTTTAATAGACTCAAAAAAAACCTCACATTTCGGGAATAATTTGTAGAAAGCAATATAGAACATTGTTTCTTAAAACACAAAAAATATAACTGACTCTCTTATTCTATTGATCTTCCATTAAATATAAGCTGTAATCATCATTCAGTGCTTTTTATTGCTTCGCGCGGTATCGCTTTGAAGTTGCTGTGCCCACAACTGAAATAACTGCGTACAGATAACACAACTTTGTTTATGCATCTAATTCTAAGAGCCAGTGACACGCCGGTTCCTTATTCGGTATTGACTTTGCGGGGTGCTGAAACTATCATGAGGCCTGACAATTCAAGATATGGAGCAACATCGACATGGCAGAAAAATACGATCCGCAGAAAGTTCAGGCCAAATGGCAGCCGAAGTGGCGCGAAATGGGGCTTTACAAAACCTCTGACGACCGCAGCCGCCCGAAATTCTACTGCCTCGACTTCTTTCCCTACCCGTCGGGCAACGGTCTTTCGGTAGGGCATCTGCGCAACTACGTGCCGACTGATGTTATTTCCCGCATGAAACGCATGCAGGGTTTCAACGTGCTACACCCGATGGGCTGGGATGCCTTCGGTCTGCCGGCTGAAAACTTTGCCATCAAGATGGGCGTTCACCCGGCGATCACCACCGAAAAGAATGCCAGCAACTACCGCCGCCAGCTGACTCTGGCAGAATGCGGCTACGACTGGGATCGCGAAATCAATTCTACTGACCCTGACTACTACCGCTGGACCCAGTGGTTTTTCCTGCTGCTCTACAAACGCGGCCTCGCCTACAAGGCCACCGGCGCCCAGTGGTGGTGCCCCGAATGCCGCACGATTCTCGCCAACGAACAGGTCGAACAGGGCCAGTGCTGGCGCTGCGAATCACAGGTCGAAAAGAAAGACCTCAACCAGTGGTTCTTCAAAATCACTGAGTATGCCGACCGCCTCATCGACGATCTCAAAACCGTCGACTGGCCCGACCGCATCAAAAAAATGCAGGAAAACTGGATCGGCAAAAGCATGGGTGCCGAAGTCAACTTCAGGGGCATCAACCCGGTCAGCGGCGAAGAATACGATATTCCGATTTTCACCACCCGCGTCGACACCATTTTTGGTGTGACATTCATGACGCTCGCCCCCGAACACCCGCTCGTAGAAAAGCTGACACACCCCGATAACAAGGCAGCAGTCGAAGCTTACATCAGCGACTCGCGCAAAAAATCAGAAATAGACCGCCTGTCGACCGAAAAGGAAAAGACCGGCGTCAACCTCGGTGGCTTCGCCATCAATCCGTTCAACGGCGAAAAAGTGCCAGTGTTCATCGGTGACTACGTTCTCTATGGCTACGGCACCGGCGCGGTAATGGCAGTGCCGGCGCACGACGAACGCGATTTCGCCTTCGCGAAAAAATACAATCTGCCGGTCAAAGAAGTCATCACCCCGGCCGGCAAGGCGCAGGGCGACCTCAAGGCAGCCTTCACCGAATACGGCACGCTGATCAACTCAGGCCAGTTCAACGGCCTGACCAGCGAACAGGCAATCGAAAAAATGATCGCCTGGCTTGGTGAAAAGAAACTCGGCACCGGCCGCATCAATTACAAACTGCGCGACTGGCTGATTTCCCGCCAGCGTTACTGGGGAGCACCGGTTCCGATAGTTCACTGCGACTGCTGTGGCGTTGTGCCGGTTCCCGAAAACCAGCTGCCGGTAAAGCTGCCAGACATCAAAGAATTCAAGCCCGGTTCAGACGGCAAGTCACCTCTCGCCTTCATCGACGAGTGGGTCAACACCAGCTGCCCGAAATGTGGCAAACCAGCCCGCCGCGAAACCGACACCATGGACGGCTTCGCCTGTTCATCATGGTATTTTCTGCGCTTCATCAACCCGAAGCTCAACACAGCCCCATTTGATGCCGAAGCGGTCAAGTTCTGGGCCCCGGTCGACCTCTATGTCGGCGGCGCCGAACATGCGGTAATGCACCTGCTCTATGCCCGCTTCTGGACAAAAGTCATGTATGATGCCGGTCTGGTTCCGTTCATCGAGCCGTTCATGAAACTGCGCAATCAGGGCATGATGCTGGCCGCTGACGGCACCAAGATGAGCAAATCGAAAAACAACGTCATCACCCCCGACGAAATCGTCGAAAAATACGGTGCTGACACGTTGCGCGCCTTTATTCTGTTTCTGGGCACATTTGAACTTGAAGTTTCATGGTCAGATGAGGGTGTGCGCGGCATGAACCGCTTCGTTAACCGCGTATTCGATCTGATCAGCGAAAACCCGGGCGGCAACGAAAAGGCCGAAGGCAAAGAAGCCGAAGACCTCAACCGCATCATGCACCGCACCATCAAGGCGGTCAGCAATGATATCGAAAATTTCAGCTTCAATACCGCCATCGCCCGCCTCATGGAACTCACCAACGCCATGGCCGATGCGGTTAAAAAGACCAGCCTGCCGAAAACCACGCTCTGGAAAGAAGTGATTCAGAACATGCTGAAGCTGATGGCCACCATCACCCCGTTCATGGCCGAAGAACTCTGGGAAACCATCGGTTTCAAGGGCTCAGTGCACCAGCAGAAGTGGCCGACCTGGGATGAAAAAGCCCTGATCGAATCGACTGTGACACTGCCGGTTCAGGTCAATGGCAAACTGCGCGATCAGATCGAGCTGCCCGCCGACATCGACGAAGCCGGCGCCCGCAAAGCCGCTGAAGCCAGCGAAAAGGTGCAGAAGTATCTCGAAGGCACCCAGATCATCAAGTTCATTTACGTTCCGAAGCGTATGATCAGCTTTGTTGTGAAATGAGCTGACTGCTTAAAAAAAGTGCCGTGACCGATCATGTCGGTCACGGCTTTTTTTTGGCCATGTGATTACTCTTAGAACAGGGGCTTCAGCCATCCCATCTTTGAAAGAAACTTGATCAACCACATTTTCTGGGGATTCTCGACATTGCCGGGACCGAATTCAGCCTTATCAGCGGTAGCGAGATGGTACTCGACGGATTTGCCGATATCAAAAACCACTTCATTACGCAGTTCGGTGGCAAATTCCCGCGATTTAACGGCAGCCACCACCTCAGAATTCACCTTTTCACTGAGAAAGTCAAAGTTATAGGTGCCGACCACCCCGATTTTGCGGTCAAAAACGAAGTTCTTGCCATGCAGCTGCCCCTCGTTCACCCTGGCAAAAATGCGCATGGTCGGCATGTCACGCAGAATGCTTCTCCAGTCGCGGTAAAGCATCGCCTCGGTAGGAAAGCTGTCGGAAGTCTGCGGGCTGTTGGTATGAACCAGAATCGGCACCTTTCGGCGGGCGGCACGTTTAAGAGCCGCTTCAGCCCTTGGGGTAAGAACAACGTAAGGATTCTGAATAATTATCTCGCGACGGCTGCCGTCAATGTATTTGACAATGTTCTCGGTGATATCGTTGCGGGGGCCCGAAATCGAGTTGCTGTCGAGGATATGCACCGGGCAGTTGTGCGAATTTTCAGACAGATCAAAATCGCTAAAGCCCGTCATATTCTTGTAACCGCTCAACTGGTCGTTAAGCTTTTTCAAAATTACCGCCTGGGTGCTGAAGCGACTGGTTACCGGAAGTGGCCCGCGCAGGTTGAGCGCTGCATCCATGGCGGCATAGCCGATTTCCATCTGCAGAGTTCGATAGCCGGTCATGCCAAGCAGCGATTTGCCAATTTCAAAAGCTTTCAGAATGTTAAACTCTTCTTCGAAGGCAGTCTGCAGCTGTGACGCCACCGTTTCGCTGTCGATGAGCACATCGGTGTCGCGCCAGGCTTTTGCGTCATCGATAGCGTCGACCAGGTATTCATCTGCAATGTTACGACCACCGATAATCGCATACCGACCGTCGGCGATAAGAATCTTGTCGTGATTGCTTGAAATAACGCGGCGCAAATCGGTTATAGCACCGATCAGACTTGCCTGAAAAGGATTGTAGACTTTTACTTTAACATTGGGAAGTTTGGCGAGTTCTTCAAGATAGCCCTTGGCCATAACTTTCAGGCTCAGCTTGTTAGAACCGCGCACATCGACCATAAGTCTGATTTTTATGCCTTCTCTGGCTTTTTTGAGAACCATGCCGAGCAGACCCAGCCCGAAGGGGTCGTTTTCGATAATGAAATACTGAATATCAAGGCTCTGGCGGGCTTCGCTCATGATTTTCCAGCGCGCATACCATGACTGGTAATTGTTGTAGATGAGTCTGATTCTGGCATTATTTTCAGGCTCGCTTCTGGTGGCCTGATACTGTGCAAAAACCGTCTCAACATTGCTGACGAAAGGTGCCTGAGCCGATTCAAATGCCAACAGAAAATCTTCATGTTTGTTCTGGGTGTTTATGTATGAAACGGATTTCGCCAGATAAACCGAGCCTCTGACCGCCTTAACCGGAAAAGCCAGCCAGCTTGAACTGTTATAGCTGTTGAAAGCATTGGTCATCTCGGCAAACTTGCCGGCCATTACCTGGCTCCACTGCGTCTTGTATTGCTTTGCCTTTAAATAATTAAGAGCCAGGCCGCCCCAGCTGGCAATCTTTTTGTCGGCAGAGTTTTTGCTGACTTCGGTGAAAAGCTGTTCGGCTTTTTTCACGTCAATGGCCAGGCGATCGAGCGCCGACGCCATCTCATACTGTAAAAGCGCTTTGTGATTTGACTGTGGTCGGGCTTCAAGATACTTCTCGATGCTGGCAACGATACCGGCGGCTTCTGCCTTTGAGCTGGTGCGCTTAAGAGTTTCGACCAGAGGCTTTATTTCGGCGGGCAGAACAGCGACAAGTTTGGCCAGACTTCTTTCAGAATCTGAACTGCCAACTTCTTCAGAGTCATCAACGCCGGCCGAGCCGGAGTCGAATTCAGAAATTTTACTGTCAGATTGCTTTTCAGATGTATCGGCAGCAGAACTTTTGTTGAGAAAAGCTTCGTAAGCAGTTCTGGCGCTGCGATATTCAGAGAGGGCCGCATCGATTTCGGATTTGGCAAGATTTGCCGAAACAGCGTTCTGATATTTTTTATAGGCAGAAACATAGTTCTGATAGGCACTATCGAGCGAACCAGCCCACAGCTGAACCGACGAAAAGATCAGAAGCAGACAAAGCATTACTGACAGACGGTTAGTTTTCATATTTTGTTCTTCCTTATCTGTACAATCATATGAATTACCGGGCCATCTGTCCAGATCGTGGCACCGAATAACGGGGAAATTGCATTCAACTCTTCAGAAATGCGAAGCCCCCGCGATCTGCGGGGGCTTCTGATTCAGAACCGGGCATGAACGAGATGATGCAGGTCAGTTAAGCCGACAAAAGCCTTACTGTGCACCTCCTTTCATGATATTGAAAATTTCTATAACAAGGCGCAGAGAGAAGTCGGCTGATAGGCTGCGCCGCCGAATCGGTGAGAAATATTCAGTTATATACTTACGAAATCCCTTGTTGAAAACGATCAGGCTGCGGCCTGAACGGTTTCGGGCTCGGCCTCAGTCTTTTTGTTTTCGATGGTGATTACCTGAGCTTTTTTCACAAAGCCGAGAAAACCGTCTTTAATCGAGTCCTGAGGTGGTTTTGGCTGGTAGTGGTAGAGCCACATTTTGGCTTTCACTTTTTCAGGCAGACCGTTAAGATCGTCGTAATGTGCGTGAACACCAGATTTGAACGGTGCGGTCTCACAGTCATGCAGAATCAGATCGGCCTGGTCGTAGAATTTGCGCATCTGATAAGGAGCGAACTGGGTGTCAGTGGTCAGAAAGACACGATGATCAGAGCCGATTTCCTGAATCATCAGGCCGTAACTGTGCTGAATCTGCATGCCGCTGACGACATGCACGGTCTGCACCGGAGTGAAGCGGATGTTTTCCCAGACGAACGAGTTGTTGATGCGCACCGGGCGGCATTCGAAGTAGTCGGTCAGGTTCGCGATTTTCCCTTCGAGGGTTTCAAGGCCACCGCGCAGGCTTTTGTTCCACAGGTCAGACATCAGCGACTGGATACCGAACAGCTTTGGTCTCGGGAAGGCCGGGTTGAAGTAGGTCACCAGGGCCAGCCACTCGAGCGAGCCGATGTGGTCGGCATGCAGATGCGAGATGTAGACGCCGTCGATCTCTTTGCCGAGATTGCTGTTGTTGATACCGAGTTCTTCAAGGGCGAACTGGGCATGAGTGCCGCAGTCGATCAACAGTTTCTTGCCTGAGGAGGCAATGACGAGTGCGTTAGACTGGTAGTATTCACGAGTGGTAAAGGCACTTCCGACGCCGATGAATTGAATCTTGTACATGATGGACTCCTTTTCATGTTTGCTGCCAGGCAGCAACAGAAACCTGTTAAATTGTGATTTTGCGGTCAAAAAGACACAGACAAGGTTTCCGGGAGCCGACATCATCGATCAGACCGATCAATGTTAAGCGACAGGCCAGGCCGCTGAGGTTATCAGACTTAGCGTGAGCTGCCGAAAGCTGATCGGGGCGAGCACGATATCGTCACGGTTACACGTGAAACATTATAGCAACTTGCATGCCAGATTTTTCGGCAATGGCCGTAAACAGTAGTCACAAAGGCTATAACGCTGGTTTTCTGACCAGCAGCATTTCATGAAACCATGCCTTTATGTCTGATTCTGCAAATTTTTAACCGCCTGATACTGCGTCATTTTTGCCACAGCCGCGACAACATTGTACCGACAGTCAGATTCTATTCGCACGACCTGCCTGAATAGTGCAAACGCATTCATGAATTCCGCGTTTATTGCCCGAAACGGGTAAAGGCAGAAATCTGGTCCAATTGCAAACTAAGATATTTTAGTGCGTTTGCCCTGCCCGTCTGAAAAAGCCTTTTTATTTTATCAGCCGCCGAGGCCACACAAAATTGTTTCGGCGTTGCGAAAGGCGGTATAAGCATCTTTATCGAGGGGAAAATCCCAGGTGCCTGAGCGGTGAATCATCTGACCGCCGAAACCCGATTTAAAACTATACAGGCCGTAAAACGGGTGATCGGGGGCGACTCCAGGTGAGACGCCACCCATGTCATATTCGGTGCAACCACGGGCACGGGCCTGTCTGATCGCTTCCCAGTGAACGGCGTAGGAGGCCATATAATTACGTTTGTTGTTGGCAGAGGCGCCAAATAAAAACAGGGCGGTGTTTTCTGAAATAACCATGATGACACCGGCGAGCAGGTCGCCGTTGTGGCTTGCCAGCAGAAACACCACCTCAGTGTTCTGATTGTTCTGCTCTATTACCGAGAACAGGGCATGAAAATGCTCGTAATCGCAGACGAGAAATTTATTACGACCCGCAGTCTGCAGATAGAGCTCGTAAAATGCAGGCAGATGCTCGATACTGGCCTGAAAGGTCCGCACACCTTTGCGTTCGGCGAGACCGATGTTGTATCTGGTTTTCGGTTTCATGCGCGCCAGAATTGTCTTTTCGTCGGGGGTGATATCGACGATCATGCACGAAGCAACCGTCATATCATTGACCGATTTGATAAAGTTGTACGAAGAAGTGCCAAAATTCATGCGCATTTCCTGAATTCTGGCTTCAGGAATCGTCGGATGCAGAAAATCATCACCGGCAAAGGGCGAAAGCCACGGCAGATCGAAACGAATAAAGGCAGTTTTCGCGTCGAGATGCGGAACCAGTTTTTCGGCGAGTTCTTCGAGGTAGATACCGTAATTTTCTGGTGGTGGTGCGTATTCCGGGCCCTGTGGTATGTATGCGGCGATGCGGTTGCCGGCAAAGGGCTGATTCAGCAACAGAACATCGCTTCTGCCGCCAGCGTGGCTGATGTCGAAGGCTCTCGGTTCCCAGCCGATGCGCGCCTTGACCTGCCCCCAGAATGTCGTCTGAAAAAGAATACTGGTAGGGAAAAGGTCTTTCAATGCCTTGGGTGCCAGTTTGATTGTCACTGCTGCTGCTGCTCCGCATGGTAGCAGGGCGGCCGCGAAAAGTCGCCAACCCCGACCGCCCTTTCCCTTAAAGGGATGAAAAGTGCGACAAAACCAGGGTTTTAAACCTGCGAGCCAGCTCTGCTGTTAATGTTGTCGTCAATCAGTATATTTAATTTCAACCATTGTATCACATTTTCACAAGCGCGCGGGCTTTAAAACGTTGCAAATCCGGCGGGGGTACCATTGACGCTTTTTCAAAGCGTTCTTATAATCAGGATTATGAAAAATCTAATCATTGCCTGCCTTTTAATCATCAGTGTTCTGACAGCCGGCTGCGGTGGTGGCGGTGGCAGCAGCACAAAACCGACAGTGATTGTTACAGCCCCAACCATAAGCGAGGTGGCTACTGAGACCACTTCGTCTCACACCGTTGCAACCATTTCAGGCATTGGTTTTGGATCGCCTGTATCTTCAAGCTATGTAACCTACGATGGAACGCCATATTTTACAAAAGACTGGTATGATAACAAGATTGTAGTTATGATACCTTCTACTACCATTGATCCTTATAAATTAAGGGTTGTAGTTAATAATGTCACTTCTAATCCGCCGCTCAACGCAACAAGCAACATGCGTATCTTCAGCATCACCCCATCGAGCGGCAACCCGGGCACGGTCGTTACCATCAGCGGCCAGGGCTTTGGTTCGTCGCAGGTTCAGGGTGCTTATTATGTAACATTCTACGATATGGCACAGCAAAGTAATTACCAGACAGCCGCAGTTTCGAACTGGACCGACAGCAGTATCACCTGCACGGTGCCGACCAACCTCACCCTTTCGCAGTCAAGTTCAGGCCAGGTCGGCGTCACCGTCTGGAAAAGCAGCAGCACTTACGTAAGCGGCACCTTCAACCTGATCCTGCCATCGATAAACTATGTCGACCCCACAAGCGACAATATCGGCGCTACCATCTCCATAAGTGGCCAGGGCTTTGGCAACAGCCAGGGCACCAGCTATGTAAGAATCGGCGGCAGTACCGCACCGGTAATCAACTGGTCTGATACCCAGGTCAAAGTCAGGGTTCCCGACTTCACCGCCGCCGGCCAGAAAACCATCGAGATGACCATCAATAACCGCGCCATCAGCAATCCGAACTTCTCTGTCGCCGGCCCCGAAAACGTGCAGGGGTATTACCCGGCCGGTCAGAACAATATTGGTGAGGGCGAGACATTTACCATCACCGGGCGGCACTTTGGTGCGGCGGCAGATTTTGACGGCAGCTATGGCTATACAAGAAGTATTCAGGTTACCGCCTCTGGCAACCTCTACAACGTCAATTCCGTTAACTGGTCAGATACCCAGATTACCTTCTCATGGCCGGTTCCAAATTCACTCATCAACAAAACCGCAGCCGTAACAATAAATATCGGCGGCCTCTCAGCCACCATCTCAAATATCCAGGCACAGTAAGGCCTCAATTTCTGGACAACCAGAGCAAAGTCGCACAGCGGCTTTGCTTTTTTCTGCCGCCAGCTTCACAATTGCTTGTTGCTCTGCAAAAAACCTGATAGCTAAACTAAAAGTCTTATTACGCTTTCTTTTCTGAGCGGACCGTTGGAAATTTGATTTCGCCCGTATTTTTCTTGATATTGATTCAAAAGAGTGTAGACTGTAAAAAAAAGACTGCGGGGGCCACTATGAGAAAGAAAAATACGTGGATAGTTTACTTTTTAGTTGTATTGACATCTTTGTGCCTTGCCCTTTCGGGATGCAATTCTCAAAACAACAACCAGAACCCTTTGGCCGTTGATGATTCAATCAATGCAAATAGAATCGCAGGGCCAATTACATTTAAGCTTTTAATGCCGGACTCTAATGCTTCTGGCCAATTATCGGCGGCATCTATTCGCTCAAATAGCTCAATTGAGCCCACGGTAACCTTTAAACTTGTATTGGTAAATATCGGAAATTCTGGAATTCCAACCAGCACCTTGATTAGAAAGGTTCCAATAAACACATTATCTGGAACAGCAGAAACAACTTTTTCCAATGTACCTGCAGGGCCATGTATAGGCGACATTCATATTGAAGGCGGCAACATCAATGGCCAAACCGACTTTCATGGCGCAACTGACCTTGTGGTCGGGAACCAGAATACCATCTACGTAGCCCCCAAGGGTTCCAGATTGCAGCAGGACTTTGTTGCCTACGTAATCGAACAAATAGTCCTATCGCCTGCTCTATTCGGCAAGGCACTTCCAAATTTATCGAACCAGGTTACACAAGCAATTTCACAACTTGATAAAAGCTTAGCGACCGCTTACGATGACGCTGTAGCCCTTTTTGCAAAATCAACAAATGTTGTCATTTCAGTTGCTAAAATTCCATCAATCAGCTCTATTTCACCGGTAAATGGTGATCTTCAGTCTATTATAACAATTTCTGGACTTAACTTTGGCAACATACAGGGAAACAGCTACATTACCTATGCCGGTTTTAACCTCGCAGTGCAAAGCTGGTCGGATTCGCAAATCACTGTTAAGCTTTCTGAAAGCATGCCCGAACAGGGAAAATTTGTAGTTACTATTGAAGGCAATCCTTCAAACGAAAGCGCTACCTTTACATTAAATAACAAGCTAGTAATAACAAGCCTTAGTCCATCGAGCGGCAACCCGGGCACGGTCGTTACCATCAGCGGCCAGGGCTTTGGTTCGTCGCAGGTTCAGGGTGCTTATGTCACTTTCTACGATATGGCACAGCAAAGTAATTACCAGACAGCCGCGGTTTCGAACTGGACCGACACCAGCATTACCTGCACGGTGCCGACCAACCTCACTCTCACAAACTCAGGCCAGGTTGGCGTCACCGTCTGGAAAAGCAGCAGCACCTACGTGAGCAGCACTTTCAATCTGATATTGCCATCTATAACCTATGTCGATCCGACAACAGATAACATCGGTGCCACTGTTTCTATCAACGGGCAGGGGTTCGGCAGCAGCCAGAATACAAGTTATGTCAGAATTGGCGGCAGCTCGGCACCGGTAGTCAGCTGGTCTGACAGCCAGGTAAGAGTCAGGGTTCCCGACTTTAATACCGCCGGCCAGAAAACCATTGAGATGACCATCAATAATCGCACCATCAGCAATCCGAACTTCTCTGTCGCCGGCCCCGAAAACGTGCAGGGCTATTACCCAGCCGGTCAGACCAACATCGGTCAGGGTGAGACCTTTACCATCGCCGGGCGGCATTTTGGCGCAGCGGCAGATTTTGACGGCAGCTACGGCTATACGAGAAGCATCCAGGTTACTGCCTCGGGCAATCTCTACAGTGTCAGCTCAGTTAACTGGTCAGATACCCAGATTACCTTTTCATGGCCGGTTCCAAATTCAATTATCAACAAAATCGCTGCCGTAACTATCAATATCGGCGGCCTCTCGGCCACCATCTCAAACATCCAGGCAAAATAAGCCTCAATTCCTGCACAACCTCAGAGCAAAGTCGCACAGCGACTTTGCTTTTTTCTGCACCAAGAACTCTTAAAACGCTGTTTGGGGGTTGAAAATTGGCCTTCTAAGGAGAAAAAAGGCCGTTTTTTGTGCAATTTTTCTTTGTTTATCAGTGTTTTCACTGGTCCGACCCCAGCTCGCTTAACCTCATGCTCTGCATGCAAAATGCATGAAATGCTATGCATTTTGCATGAAAGTAGATATATTTAATAGTGGGAGGAAAAAATATGGCGATTTTGCAGGTAAGGGATATTGATGGCCGTTTGTATGAGGCTTTGCGGGCGCTGGCTGAGCGCGAAAAGAGATCGATAAGCCAGCAGGTGGTTTATATTCTCGAAAAGTTTCTGGCGAGCCCGCAGTCGCTCGACAAAAACCTGACTGACGAATTTCTTAAACTTGCCGGGAGCTGGGAAGACCAGAGGCCGGCCGAAGAAATAGTCGAAGACATAAAAAAGCACCGCCGTAATTCACGCCGGTTCAATAAAAACCATGACCTATTTGATTGATACCGATATCATCATCTACAGCCTGAAAAACCATGCTCAGGTAGTAGAAAATTTTCGCAGGTTCGCGAACGCGCAAAAATCAATTTCAGTAATCACTTACGGTGAACTGGCTTATGGAGCCCAAAAATCGCAACACGTAGAAAAAAACCTGGCGAAGGTTTATCGTATTAGCGAACTTTTTCCAATTTTACCGGTTTCACGAACCATAATAGACACCTTTGCCAGTCTGAAAGCCAGTCTCGAAAAAACCGGCCGGGGCATCGACGACATGGACCTGCTGATCGCCGCCACGGCAATTACCCACAATCTTGTTCTGGTAACGAACAACAGTCGCCACTTTGCCAGAATCTCAGGCCTCGAAACCGTTAACTGGATGCAAAGTTAACTGTCAGACGGCCAGGCCGAAAAAACTTCTTAAAACGCTGTTTTTGGGGTGAAAATTGGCCCTCTAAGAAGAAAAAAAGCCGTTTTTTCGTTCAACTTTTCTTTGTTGATCAGTGTTTTCACTGGTCCGACCCCAAACCGGGAGGAAGGGAAGCGGCGTAGACTTCGAGGGAGCCACGCAGCTCTGAGAAGGATTCGGGAAGCATGGCGGCCAGTTTGCGCACGACCATGGCATTGAAGGGGCGGGCCAGAAGCAGTTCTGACATCAGTTCGAGAACGGTTTCCTGATCGTTTTCAAGCACTTTCAGCTGAATCATGGCGTTATAGAGGTTCATCGAGGGCTCGCTGAGATGATGCAGCTTCTGCAGCATCATTTCGGCACCTGAACCGCGCAGGGAACGACAGAGTTCGAGGCAGCCGTAAAGCAGCGAGGCATAAAGCGATTTGGCCCGCTCACCGAAATCAGTGGCCCGGTCGAGGTTGCCGAGGCGCATCGCGAGGCGGTAGGCGTCGAGAACGTCGGCAAGCGCGCCGGGGTTTTCGCTCAGACAGACTTCGAGCAGCGAAGCGGCCCGTTCGTTTTCGCCCTCGATCGCCAGCATGGCTGCCAGCATACGCCGCACCGGGTATGAAGCCGGGTAACGCCGGTGTTTTTCTTCGAGCAGCCAGATCAATTTCTGACGGTTGCCGCCGACAATCGCCATCTCGTTAAAAATTGCGGCCAGTTCAGGCACGTTGAGCATCGACGGGCCGTGCTGGCGGTTTTTCAGCTGCACCGAAGTGCGGCGTGAAACAGCTAGCGGCAGCGGGTGGTCGGGGTTGAGCATCGGCGGCTGAATGCGCAGCAGCTGACCGAGGGCATAGCAGCCCGACAGCACCGACAAAGGCTCTGGCACCAGCAGCATGCGGTTCAACGTGGCCACGATATCGAGCTGACCGAGCAGAAAAAGGTTTCTGGCAGCGGCACCGCGCACGCGCGGTGCCATGTCTTTGAGAGCGCTGGTAAAATAGGCAACCGCCTCACTGCCACAGATGAGCATCGCCGCAATCATGTTGGCTCTGACACGCGAATCGGCGTGGTCATGAAACCTTGAATAGACGAGCAGCCGGTTGCAGCCGCAATTACCAAGCGCACTCAGCAGTGAGGCAATTACATGCGGGTGATGCTCACGCTCAAGGGCATGAATCACCAGATCTTCGGCGGGTCGGCCGATCAGGCCACAGAGAATGGCACACTGGCTGCGCCTGAAAGCATCGGTAGACTTGAACAGACGCGAGAACCATGGCAACAGCACATCGTGCAGCCGCAGATTGCCGCGCACCTGCGGCAGAAGACGGCGCAGACTCAAAATCATCTGCCTGATCACATCACCACTCTTTTCGCTGTCGAAGCGGGCGGCTAGAATCGGCACCGCGGTTTCGGCCGAAACATGACCGAGAGCGGCAGCCGCCGCAGCACGGTGCTGTCGCGATTCACTGCCTATATGTCTTTCGAGCAGCCGCAAGGCCTTCATCGAACCGGTATGCCAGGCGAGCTGGGCCGCCAGACAGGCAACCGCCGGGTCTTCGCTGCGCATTGCACTGCGGTAGACCTCAGATCTGGCTTCGACCGGCGCCGGAAAAGTATCGGCAGCATGCAGTGCCGCCTGAGCCAGACCAGAATCTTCACTGGCAGCGTAATTTACGATTACCGGCCAGACTTCTTCGCGGCCGGTGCTGGCGGCAAGCGGCAGCAGCCAGGCCTTGCGCTGCGGGTCAGCCGCTTCTTTCAGCAATGAAAGAATAACAAGATAAACTTTGCTGCCACCGCAGGCAAGCAGAGCGCGGGCCGCTTCGAGTGCCACCCGTTTTTCGGCCGAGCGGGCGAGCAGCAATACCTGA
>Ga0116194_1001303_pt1 | contig 15853 bp, 18 predicted proteins | sample AD_SCU001_MetaG_FD_89887 | JGI IMG/M metagenome (GOLD analysis project Ga0116194, IMG submission 89887) | Active sludge microbial communities of municipal wastewater-treating anaerobic digesters from China - AD_SCU001_MetaG | ecosystem: Engineered > Bioreactor > Anaerobic > Digestate | place...
TACGTGGTTCTCGAGTGGTTCAAGAACATCGAGCACCTGCCGCTTACAATCCTCACCGTCCTGCTGATCATGATGGGGTTCCAGATGTTCATGTTCGGGGTCATAAGCGATATGCTGCTCGGGTTTCAACGCGAGACGATCCGCCAGATCGAGCAGTTACGCAACCCTCCGAAGCCTCCCCGATAGGATGAGGATCCGGCAGGCATACTCGGCGATTGAGGTGTAGATATACGCCTCATCCAGGGTCTCTCCGGCGGCGAACGTCCCGTGCCCTCTGGCTATGGCGATACGCCCGCTTATGAGCGCTTCGGCGACGTTTCTTGCGATCTCATCGGTTCCGGGCTCTCCGGTAACAACCGGGATCTCCGGGCAGAGCATTCTCCCCTCGCTGTCGACTGGCCGTATTAAGTCGAGATCGAGTGATGCGGCGACAGCGTGAACCGGGTGGGCGTGGACGATTGCACGGTGAGGTGTCGTCCGATATACCGCCCGGTGGACGCGGTACTCGCTCGAGGCCTCCGGCGGGGCATCGCCCTCATAGGGCACGAAGACCGGCATATCTCCGGAATCGAGGTAAGCACCGGTTCTTGTGATGAAGAAACCGCCTTCTCCCTCCGTCCGAATGCTCATATTCCCGAAATTTGCTCCGACCAGCCCCTCTCTAAAGAGGCGATCCCCAATCCGTTTGAACTCCTGATCCAGCATTCCAGCCACCCCGGCGTTGCTGCAGGATGGTTCTGTTCGCGCCGGGATATCTGCATGCCGCTTGAGGCGCGGGGTGTGTTCGGTGATACGGGAGAAGGCACTCTCATGAGGGGCGAACCTGGCAGGGTGTCGCCGGAAGCATCGCAGATAGCGAAGACCTGGCGCGCGAGACCGGTGATCCGGTTACGAAAAGAGGTATTAGATGAACCTGACGCCGACATCCCGCATCCTGTTGAACCGGGCGATGTTTAGGAGGAGGGGTGTTACGCTCTCGACCATCGATGCGGCCGCAAGCGGTCCCGCATCGTAGGCGCGGAGGCGTGAGACGTTGTTGACCATCTCCATCACCGTCTGTTTGGCTGCCGGATCGTCGCAGCAGACAGCAACCGAGTAGTCCAGTTCCTCGTCGATCTTCTTCCACCTGTTTGCAGCGACGTTGTTGAACGCTGCGCATACGGTCGCGGTCGCGGGAAGCATACCTCTTATCATCATCGCCGCCGAGCCCTCGGGCGGCGGGGCGTAGTAAAAGTAGGTCTCCCGCTCGATCGGGTTGACGGGGCTGATAACGATCTTGCCCTCAAACCCCCCCAGCGTCTTCAGGGTTGGCGCCACGTGTTTGAAGGGTATCGCCAGGACAACGAGATCCGCCCCGTCAACCGCAGCCTGGTTGGAGGCGCCGACCAGGCTGCAGGAGATGCCCTGCCCCTCAAGTGTCTCCCGACAGGCCTCGCAGGTCATGACCGCTTTAGCCTCCTCCCGCGACCCTACAATCACGTCATACCTCGGCGAGAGGCGGAGCGCCATACCCTCCCCGATCTCACCGGTTCCGCCGACGATCCCGATCTTCACTTCTCCACCAGCGGTTTCAGGATGCTCTCAAGAGTGGCCAGGTCCTGGACACCCACCAGTTTCCGGACGATCTGTCCGTCCTTCTCTATGACCAGCGTGGGTACGAACTGAAGGTCGTATTTCATAGCATACCGCCGCGTCTCCTCAGAATCAACACCGACATCGATCTTCCTGATCTCAACCCGATCGCCCATTCTCTTCCTGAGTTCATCGATGATGGGTGACTGCTGGTGGCACGGACCGCACCACTCGGCAAAAAAATCCATTAAAACCGGTTTTCCCATACGGATATACCCGTTCAAACACTGTGTAAAAGCGGGGCAATAAAGTTTGTGTAGGGTTGTTATTTCGAGAGTATCGCCATAATTATCTTTCCATAGGCAGGCCTGGTGACAAGTATACCGATCAGGACACCGAGTATGGTGATTATGGCAAACCCCCGGAGGGTGGAGAGATCCATCAGCGCCAGCGGCAGCATGGCGATGATGACCGTTGCAGCAGAAAGGGCTATGATCCCGAGCGCCCGTTCGTAGCGCTTCATGTAGAGGCTCGGCGATGGGACCCGGCCCTCGTGGAGCACCTCGTCCGTGATGATGACGAGCTGGTCTATCCCGGTACCCATCACCGCTATCAACCCGGCGATGGTGGCAAGGTCGAGCTGGATTACGAACCGTGCGATCCCGAGCAGGATGATGATCTCCGAGAGATTGATCGCAACCATCGGGAGCACGATCGCGGCTTCGCGGTATCGGTAATATACAACGAGCCCTACAGTCAGCAGCGCAAGCAGCCCGGCAACGACAATCATCGTCTTGAACTGCTCTCCGAGCGCCGCAGGCACCGACCCTGAGCCGACTATATCCACCTTGACCGGCAGGGCGCCTGCCCGCAGGTGGATCTCAAGCGCCATCGCCGCATCAAGCCCCGCATCGCCGGTGCCTGTGGTGGCTGAGAGCGACCTGACCGGGGCCGACCGGAGTTGTGCCGCAAGGTCGCTTGAGAGCGGAGCACTGTAGACAGTCTTGTTGTCAAGGAGCATTATGAGATGGTGAGCCGAGGGGTTGTCCACAGCGCCGTACCTGAGGGCGGCCTCCCTGAATGCCTCCGCTCCGGCATCGGAGAGCGTGAACCCTACACCCCACTCCTGGGTGTATGGATCCTTCTGCGGCACACTGACACTTGTTATCACATCACCGTAGAGAACATGTTGTGTCTCGTTTCCAGCGGTCTGGATCCGGATCTCAAAGACACCCTGCTTGCCGACGATCTCCTGGGCGGTTGCCATATCAACGCCGGCGAGTTCTATCCGCACATACTGGGGGAAACCGCTGCCCGTCGGAGTGAGCAGGTGGATCCTTGCGTCCTGCATCCCGAGAGCATTCACCTTCTCGTTGAGGATTCGCTTAACCTCGTCCGCGGTGTAGGCGGACACACCCTTCTGGTAGGTTACGATCGAGGCGCCTGATTCGGCAAAGATCGGTTCAAGGTCATCACGCTGGATGTCCTTTCGGATCTCAAGGTGATTTTCATCTATACGTATGACCTCGGTATCAAGGGCCGTCTGAAGGTTAGTCACAAGGTCATCAACCGATCCCGTGGTCGAGTAGCCCACGACCACCGACTGGAACTCCAGTTGGAGCCATGAACCCCCCTCAAGGTCAAGACCGAACTGGAGGTTCCCTTCAAACCCTTTCTCAGGGTTTGGAGGGATAAGGTAGATCCCGACAAGGGAGCCGACGACCAGCAGGAGCAGCAGAGCGACCCGCCAGTCTTTGAGAAGTTTCTTGAGGGTTTTGCTATTCATCTCTTCTCCCCCCGGAGGATGTATCCCTTGAGGATCCCGGCGTTCAGCATCCAGGTGTTCATAAGGTCGACCACCAGACCTATCAGGAGGACGCTTGCGATCTCACTTATGATCTGGATCTGTCCAGCTGTTGCGACGACCCACATCGCGGCGATGGCCGCAAGGGTCGTGGTTGTCATGATGATCCCCGTCCTGAACGCGCCGGCAAGTTTCTCGTCGAGTTTCCCCTTGCGCTTCAGTAGCCGTGTGGTCAGGAGTATATCACTGTCGACAGAGTAGCCGATCAGCATCAAGAGTGCGGCGGTCGTCCCGAGCGAGAGCGGGATCCCCAGTGCCTGCATGACTGCCGCGCTGACGGCTATGTCGGCGAAGGCCGAGAGGACGACCGCACCTGCTGGCACAAGGTTTCGGAACGCTATCATGACCACGATGGTCATACCGATGAACGAGAAGAGCAGGGCGAGGAACGCCTGACTCCGGAGCGTCTCTCCAAACGTCTCGCCGATCTGGTCAATCTTTGCGTCCGGATAACGCTCGTTTATGAGTGCTACCAGGCTCTGATACTCTGCATCATCCATCGGTCCGAACTGGATGTACCTCCCCCCGCCGATCCCCTCACCCACAGACAGCAGAGGATAGCCGGCGAAGACAGCCTCTATCGTCTCTTTGCTCTCGGATGTGAAGAGGGTGACCGCCGTTCCTCCCGCAAAGTCGATGCCCGGCGTTACGGGCAGGCCCGTGGTTAAAGTGGTGTAACCGAGCACCATCAGCGCCAGGAGGAGGATAACCAGCGGCAGCGCCACCATCTGCCGCGGGGAGTATCTGTTGACGTCGTATCTGGCAAATTCCATGCTGTATCAGTGTAAGAACTGTGAAATGATAAAGAGTGTTGCTTTGTCGGTCGTTGGAGCCCTGGGTCATCGATCCAGTATTTTCCCGGTTTGATGAACCTCCCACGGTGGATTCCCGGGACGATTCATCACTGGAGACCGGGTGCCTAATCTGGATGCGGATTGGCCGGATCCTTTACAATACTTTTTGCGAAAAGGCATCACCCCGGTGATACGCTAAGATGGGGGCGGGGGCGTCCCGCCCCCCCCGTCAGCCCCTACCCCCGGGTGATTCTCCACCGATACAGTGCCGGGGGAAGGGATCTCTAACGTCAATGTTGACACACCCTCAAAATCCCCTTCCTGCTCCCATGGCACGGTATCCGGGACTATCAATCACTCACAGCCTTCCATTCATCCATTAATCCCACCACCCCGCCGGGGGACGACGTCATTATAACGGATATGAACATGAATTGTCAGACAATTGTCGTCCAGATGTCAGAATATCCAATAAATGAATAAAATGAAAAGATATATATAAAATACCCAATTACAAGCACATATGAGATCCCCGGGGGAGCTCAAAAAAGAGATAGAGGAACGACTCAAAAGTTATCTCTCACGTGACCGGGATGGGCTCCGGCATGAGGTGCTCGGCCTCTTCGTGAAGGTCAGGACACTTACAATACCACAGATCTACGAGACACTGCGAATGCAGTTTGCGATCACCTACCACTCCATCGCATCCATGGTCGGCATAATTGCATCCCGGATAGGTATCCTGCACGTGAGACGAAACGCCGAGGGGACTAACTCTGTCTATGAACTGAAAGAACAGTACGTGGATCTGGTGGCAAAGATCCTTGGAACAACATAACCATGGAAAACCGGAAAAACCATACCTCTTTTTACACAAAGCACCAAGATAGGTGATCAATCATGGAAACCGACATTAAAGAGCCAGGCCAGTCACAGGGCATCTACATAACTGAGGATGTCCGATCCTACATCCTCCAGAGAAAACGTGATTTCAGGGTGAGCACATCCTGTGGAGGGCCCATTCTACTGCCGGTGTCGGTTAAACCGCCGAAAGCAACCGACCTGCAGATTCCGGTGGGTGACTATACCGTCTATGTCTCGAAGTATCAGGCGCGCTACCTTGATTGTATCCACAGAGGAATGATCCCCTTCTTTTACGATGGGTAATAGGCCATGGGTTTCGAGGAACTGGAGCACACCGCCGATCTCCGTCTGCGGGTGCGGGGCGCGACCCTGGACGAGGTCTTTGCTGAGGCGGGCCGGGCGATCTTTCGGGAGATGTATGGGCCCTGCAAGGACGGGGGTGTCGAGCAAACGATCGAACTCGAGGCGGAGAACCTCGAAGCCCTGCTCTTTGACTACCTCTCGGAGTTGCTCTTCATCACCGATGTCGAGAACGTCGTCTTCTGCACCTTCGATGTGAACATCCAGGGCACCAGGCTCACCGCCGTTCTACGCGGCGAGCCGTTCGATCCTGAGCGTCACGCAGGTGGGACGCTCATCAAGGGCGTGTCCTACTCCGGACTTGAGATCAGGAGGGATAAAGATGGTTATGTGGTTGAGATTATATTTGATGTCTGAGGGGGTTTTTCCATATGCTTGCCGGAATCAATAGGGTTGGCGACCTCGAGTGGGAGGTCCCGATCGGTTACGTCCCGGGCATGCGCGTCCCTGGACGGTTCTTCCTCTCGGAAGCGCTCAGCGAGACGCTTGAGGAAGGCGCGGTGCGCCAGGTTGCAAACGTCGCGACCATGCCGGGAATCGTGAAGCACTCGCTTGCCATGCCCGACATCCACTGGGGGTACGGGTTTCCCATAGGAGGCGTTGCCGCGTTCGATATGACTGAAGGCGTCATATCCCCCGGCGGGGTCGGGTTCGACATCAACTGTGGTGTCCGGCTGATCACGACGCCCCTGGCAGAGGCCGATATCGCCGGAAGGAAACGGGAGTTGATCGAGCGGCTTTTTGGCGCAATACCTACAGGCGTCGGGGCAAAGAGCGCGCTACGGGTCTCGAATAAGGATCTCAACACGATCATGGTCGAGGGCGCACGCTGGGCGGTCGAGCGCGGGTTCGGAACAGAGGCCGACCTTGTCCGGTGCGAGGCAGAAGGCGCGATGCCCGGGGCCGACCCCGATGCGGTCAGTTCAAAAGCGCGCCAGCGCGGTGTCCCGCAGATGGGGACACTCGGCGCGGGGAACCATTTCCTCGAGGTCCAGGTTGTGCGAGAGATTCTCGACCCTGCAGCAGCAGAGGTCTTCGGGCTCAAAGAGGGGCAGGTCTGTTTCATGGTTCACTGCGGTTCACGCGGGCTTGGCCACCAGGTCGCAACCGATCACCTCCGAACGCTCGAGGCCGGTCTCACCAAATACCGGATACGCCTGCCGGACCGCCAGCTTGCCTGCGCTCCAATCGATTCTCCGGAAGGCCGGGGCTACTACGGCGGGATGGTCTGCGCTGCAAACTACGCCTGGGCAAACCGGCAGGTGATCATGCACGAGGCCAGGAACGTATTTGCGAAACTGTTCGGGATCGAGTATGACGGGATGCGGCTCGTCTACGACGTCGCCCACAACGTCGCCAAGTTCGAGCGCCACGAGGTTGATGGCAAACTCACAGAGGTCTGTGTACACCGCAAGGGTGCAACACGCGCTTTCGGGCCGAAATCGCCGGAGATCCCCCACGAATACACCGGGATCGGCCAGCCGGTGATCATCCCTGGAAGCATGGGGACGTCCTCCTACCTCCTCCGCGGCACAGCAACAGCGATGCAGAAGACGTGGGGCAGCACCTGCCACGGCGCCGGCAGGGTGCTCAGCCGGTCGAAGGTGAAGAAAGAGGTTCGCGGAAAAGATGTCCGTGAACATCTGGCAGGGGAAGGAATCCTGGTGCGTGCGCACAGCGATGCGGCCATTGCGGAAGAGGCGCCTGAAGCCTACAAACCAAGTCACGAGGTGGTCCGTGTGGTGCATGAATTGGGTCTCTCGGCTATCGTCGCCAGGCTGGAACCGCTCGGGGTGATCAAGGGATGACCTGCAGAGTCGGGTTGCTCTGGGACACCCCTCTCGTCTTCTCGCGGCTGATCGAGGACTGCGGCGCATCCTGTGAGGGGATCACTCCTAATATGCTCGCAGCGCCCTTCTGGCGCGGCAGGTTCGTCTCGCTCATAGTGCCGACCGGGTTTGCGGACCCGGCATACTCAAAACTACTGCCGGCACTGCGGGCTTCAAGTGGGCGGATCGAGCGTTTCGTTGAGAAAGGCGGGAGATTGCTGGTCTTTGGCGCAGCATCTCCGCGCCAGGACGCCTACGACTGGCTCCCATTCCCGGTGACGTATGCGTTCTCCTACGGACGTCGTGCACTACGGTTTACCATGGACAGCCCTTACAACACCCTCCTCTCAGGCTACGATCTGAGCGCCATCGAGTGCGACGGGACGTTTCCATCCCATGGCGGGGAGACTCTTGCCGCCACGCCGAATGGAGAGCCCCTCCTGATCGTGAAGGAGATAGGTGACGGTGTGATCCTGATTACCAGTGTCCATGAATACCCATCACGAGAATTTTTGGCGGAGTTCTCGTGCGCTGATAGGGAAACCTTATTTTAGATCAACCGTGATGAAAGGTATGGATACGGTCATGGAACAATACATCATCTCCGCGTCTTCGGGCGCACGCGATCTTGCACCACTTGCGACGTGCATCCACGATCTGCTTAATCGGCTGCCCGTCACGGCACGATCCCGTGACAGGCCCGGCGTCCGCCTTGAAGAAGGAAAGGTCATCGACACAGCCTATACCGGCCCAGTTCTCGAGGCGGTGCTTGCCGAGAACGCCACAAAACGGGTCAGATCCCCGAGCGGCCCTTACAAGGGGATCCCGGTGGTGGTGGCGCCTATAAGGGATGAGAAAGGCAGTGCCATTGCTGCAATCGGTATAGTCGATGTGACCGGGGTCTTCGATCTGGTGGATTTCATGGAGCAGGCCTCAGCTGTCCGGAGGGAGGTATGCGGTGAGGATCCCTGCCCTCTCCCGACTGAGTCACCTGCAGCAAAAAGGTAATGGACATGAACGAAACGGCAATCAAAGTCCTGAAGATTCTTGAAGAGTCGCCAGGTCCGATACCGGGCGAACAGATCGCAGAGCAACTGGGAATCAGCGTCTCGAATGTCTGGAAACAGATACGAGAACTCCGAAGGTTGGGATACCGTATATCATCGTCACGCGGGGAAGGCTACCGTCTGGAGGCGAGGACTGATCGGCTCCTCCCATACGAGCTCAACAGGAAACTGCGCACACGGGTCATAGGCAGGCAGATTCGCCACTTTGAGCGTACTGCATCCACTGGCTGGGTCGCGAAAAGGCTTATTACCGAGACCGATCCGGAGAAACTGCATGGTATGGTGATCATCGCCGAGGAGCAGACCGGCGGGGTTGGGAGGCTCGGACGCGCCTGGGTCTCACCTGCCGGCGGGATCTGGGCCACCATAGTCCTGAAACCGAAGATCCCGCTTGATCACCTCTTCATGATCACCATGGCCGGGTCGATCGCGATCGCCCGTGCCATCCGCAAGGAGTATGACCTCAGCGCGCTCATCAAATGGCCAAACGATATCTTCATCGGCGACAAGAAGGTTGCGGGGCTGCTCCTGGAGATTTCTGCGGAGGCTGATACTGTTCATTACGCCCTCCTCGGCATGGGAATAGATGCAAACATCTCTCTCGATGAACTTACGCCGCCCCTGCGGGAGACGGTGACAACTCTCGAGGCCGAGGTAGGTCACCCGGTTGACCGCGTCTCACTCTTTGCCCGGATCCTGCACGAGTTTGAACTGCGCTACCAGCAGCTCGAGGATGGGGAGTATGAGTCCATCATCCGCGAGTGGAAGAGCCTCTCCCTGACGATCGAGCGCCGGGTGTCCATCAGGACAATCAACAAGACCTTCTCCGGGGAGGCCATCGATATCGATGAACATGGCGCCCTGATCGTCAGAAAAGATAACGGCAAGATCGAGCGGGTTATTGCGGGGGACTGTTTCCTCCAGATCTGACCCCACCCTCTCTGTCTGCCGGCCCCCTGTTTTTTTTGTTGACAGGACTTTTATCCTGCTGGGGTGAAGGGGGCGGAGCGGGAAGACCCCACCCTTCAGGGAGGATGAAGCAGGAAGCCCCACCCGAGAGGCGCGGGGTAGTTCACTTTCACCATACCACCATGAGGAGGCTGACATGATCCAGCGGGCCAGGATTCTTGCCCTCAGTGCCACGTTCATCGCGCTGATAGCCGTGGGGAGCTGGCTCTCCATCCCCCTGCCTCCGGTTCCAATCACCCTGCAGACCCTCTTCGTGCTTCTTGCCGGGATCGTCATGAAACGCTACGGGGTGATCCCCGTTGCCCTCTACATCCTCCTCGGTGCGATCGGGCTCCCTGTCTATCACAACGGCACAGCGGGTCCCGGGATACTCCTCGGGCCTACCGGCGGGTTTCTGGTTGGTTTCATCCCTGCCGCTCTCGTTGTCGGGCTGGTCTATGAGCATAAATCGCCGAAACTCAGGGTGGCGGGACTCTTTGCGGCGACCGCAGTTACCTACGTCTTCGGTGTGGCGTGGCTCTCATTCTCCGCGTCGCTCTCGATCTATCAGGCGATCCTGATCGGGGTGGCGCCGTTCGTCGTCGGTGACATAGTTAAGATCGCGGCCGCATACACTATAGGAAAACGGGTGGAAACCGGGTAGCGTCAACTACCCCTCGCATACCCTCCGGCAGTGGAGACGCATGGACTGCTCCCCCTCCTCTCATCGGAGGGCTTCCGGCCTGTTTTCTTCGTAAAACATATAGTCCTGATAGTCCAGGTAAGGTAGTGATGATGACAACCCGGGGTTTTGAACGTTGCTTTGCCCCATCCTCTCACCGTTGCAATCCCGTGAACCGGATTCACGCTGATGACCGCCGACTGCGTCACACAGCGCTCTCGCGGTCTTCGTTCCGGCAAACCTTCGCACCCGGCAGCTCCCAGGGCCTTGAACGCGCAACCTCACTGCACCGGTGCGGCCGGAAAAATTGGATCGTGCCGGTGAGAGTCGCGAACCCGATGGCGAACGTGAGCGTTTCAATCGTGCCAGGAGAAGATCTTACCGGAGGTGAGAGGGCAACTCCTCCCCGGTCTCAAGCCCGGAGTCTCCCTGCCCCACCCAGATGATCCGTATAAGCGGTCTCAGGCACCGGGTGCTTGAGATTCCCGACCTTGAACTGGATGCACGCCATATTGCCGTTATCGGGCCGAACGGGAGCGGCAAGACAACGCTGCTAGAAGTCATTTCAGGGATCGATGAACCTGAGACCGGGACGATCCGGATCCTGGGTCGTCCGCCATCCTCGTTGAGGGTTGGATGGGTCGGGGAGTTCCCCGACCGGACGCTTCTCTTCTCCCGCGTATACGATGAGATCGCATCGACGCCACGGTTCCGCCACTTCCCCTGCCCGGAGACGGACAGGCTGGTCCTGGCGGCAGCAGGGTTGGTCGGCATCAGCAACCTCCTTGAAAGGAAGGTCGCCTCGCTCTCCGGAGGCGAGAAGGCACTTGTCGCGCTGGCTGCGGCCTGCGTGGGCGATCCCGAGGTGCTTGTCCTCGACGAGGCCGACTCTCACCTGGACGCCGGGGCGGCAGAACGCCTCAAGAAGGTCGCGCAGGAGAGCCCGGCGACTCACATCCTCTGGTGCACGCAGTCGATGGACACCGCGGCAATGGCTGACTGTATCATTTTTATGAAGGGTGGCTGTATCCTGTATCAGGGGACGCCGGAAGAGGTCTTTGACGCCCTCAGGGAGACCTGCTACTACCCGACAATCTGGAGGCTCCGGGGATGAGGGTCGAACTTGAGGAGGTTCTCTTCTCCCGTGGCGCTTTCTGCCTGCGTGCAAGCGGCGCCTTCGATGAGGGTGTTCACATCGTGAGCGGCCCGGTGGGGAGCGGGAAATCGACGCTTGCCGTCCTGCTTGCCGGTCTCATGCCTCCAGCCAGCGGCGTCGTCCGGTGGCAGGGTGTCAACTCGGTTCTGCTTCTGCTGCAGTTTCCCGAACATCAGATCACGTCCCCAACGGTTGCAAAGGAAGCTGCTTCCTGGGGGCTTGTGCCGGAGGAGGTGCTTGCGCTCGCGGACCTGGAGGAGCGCGCGGATGACGATCCGTTCAACCTCTCCCGTGGTGAACTCAAGCGGTTGACACTGGCCTGCGCGTTCACCAGGGATCCCGACCTGCTGCTGCTCGACGAGCCCTTCAGTTCGCTGTACTGCGAGAGAAATGGATGGTTCTGCGGGATGATCGAGGAGCGTGGGTCAGGGGTAACGATCATATTCTCGCACGAACATGCGGTTCTTCCGAGGGTGGATGCCATCTGGGAGATGGATGGAGGCGCTCTGAGAGGTTGCGGGAGCGTGCCCGGCGCCATCCCCTCATGGCGGCACGCGCCGGCATACCTTACCTACGCCCTGGAGATGGGCGCGCGACCGGAGAACATCAGGCTAGCCGATGCACGTGAGGCGTTATGCAGGATCCGCGACTGAGGCTATTCACCCTCGTCGTCCTCTCGCTTGCCTCGTTCTTTAGCGTCGCGGGAGCGCTTGGTGCTTTTATGTGGTGGCTGGCCGCGACACCGCGCACAAAGGCCCTCCCGCGGCCCCGTGTCCTCCTCCCGCTCTTTGCAATGATCGCCCTGACGGCGCTCGTCTCCGCGCTGGGGGGTGGCGATGGGTTGTCTTACCTCCTGCGGATGAGCGTGATCCTGCTCCTTGGTGCATGGGCGTATGCCGGGACGGAGGAGGGGGAGGTGCTTTCTGTGGCGGTGTGGGCGCTCGGGAACCGGAAGGGGTTTGATATAGGGCTCATTGCCGAGATGGGACTTGCCGGTCTGGCCGTAATCCAGGAAGAGATCGAGCAGGTGTGGGTTGCCATGAGATTGAAGGGTATCCGGCCGGGTCTTCGTTCGATCGTGCCGCTTGCCATCATCCTCATAATCACGGAGATCCGACGAACCGATGATGTTGCACGACTGCTCACCGTCCGTGGATACACTGCCGGTGGAGAGATCTGTCCGCGGTTCCAGAGGGGTTCAAACGATATTCTGGCCTCTATATCTGCGGTGTTGCTTGGTATTCTACCCACTCTCTTCCTTCGCGACGTTTTTATATTATTATGATGAACTTTTGAGAGGCTTTATTGATATCCCTCAGCCCTTTGAGGTGTATGGTTCGATGTGTGCTGCCAGTTTAGATCCACTCAATATCACCGATACCACGCTCAGGGACGCCCATCAGTCTCTCATCGCTACCCGTCTGCGGACGGAGGATATGCTCCCTCTTGCCAGCGCCATCGATGATGTGGGGTTCTTCTCAGTCGAGGCCTGGGGTGGGGCGACTTTTGATACCTGCATCAGGTTTCTCGATGATGACCCCTGGGAGCGCCTGCGGGCGCTGAAGGCCGAACTGAAGCGCACCCCTATCCAGATGCTCCTGCGCGGCCAGAACCTGGTTGGCTATCGACACTATCCTGACGATGTGGTGGAGAAGTTTGTTGAAGCGGCGGCGCGAAACGGGGTCGATATATTCCGTGTCTTTGATGCGTTGAACGACATCCGGAATATGAAGACGGCGATGAAGGAGGTCAAGAATGTCGGGGCGCACCTTCAGGGTGCGATATCGTACACGACAAGCCCGGTTCACTCCGTTGAGGGTTTCATAGGTATGGCGGAGGAACTCTATTCGCTTGGCTGTGACTCGATATGCATCAAGGATATGGCAGGCCTGATCATGCCGCACGATGCCCGCGATCTGATCACCGGGATAAAGAGGGTGGCGGACGTTAAGGTATGCCTCCACTCGCACTGCACGAGCGGTGTTGCGCCGATGAGCTACCAGACGGCGATAGATGCGGGTGTGGATATCCTGGACACAGCGATGTCGCCGTTTGCTCTTGGCACATCCCAGCCTCCGACGGAGAGCGTCGTTGCGAGCGTTGCCGGGACACCACGCGATACCGGTATCGATCTCTTCAAACTGCGGAAGGTCCGTAACATCTGCCGCGAGATACGTGAGAAATATGAACCGCTCTTTAACCCCATCTCCGAGCGTGTCGACTCGGATGTGCTGATCTACCAGCTCCCGGGCGGGATGATCTCAAACCTGGTCTCGCAGCTCAAGGAGCAGGATGCGCTCGACCGCCTGGAGGAGGTTCTCCGCGAGATCCCGAGGGTAAGAGAGGATCTCGGTTACCCGCCGCTTGTGACACCGACAAGCCAGATTGTGGGCACCCAGGCGGTCTTCAACGTTCTCATGGGCGGGGAGCGCTACCAGAACGTGACCCGTGAGGTGAAGGACTACGTCCTTGGGTTCTACGGCCGCCCCCCGGCACCGATCCGCCCCGAGATCAGGAGGCGGATCATCGGTGATGAGGAGCCGATAACGGTTCGCCCGGCGGATCTGCTTGAACCAATCTACGAGAAGATGAAGAAGGAGGCGATGGAACAGGGTTTTGTCTCCAGGGAGGAGGATGTTCTCACCTACATCCTCTACCCGAACATCGCTCCCTCGTTCCTCCGGGGAGAGCGCCAGCCGGAGGTTATCCCTGATAAGGTAACGCAGGTTGCGCCGATGGGGGTTGTGGAGATCCCGCACTCCATGGAGGTCGAGGTGGACGGCGAGATCTTCTCTGTCCGGATCCTGACCGTGGATGGGGGTGCGGTTGAACCCCTGGCTGCAGGAACAGAGCAGCCTGTCAGGGGGGCACCACCCCGCGGTGATCTTCCCGGCGCTGTCAAGAGCAACATGCAGGGGATGGTCCTTAAGGTTATGGTCGAGCGCGGGAGCACCGTCCAGAAAGGAGACACCCTCATAGTTCTCGAGGCGATGAAGATGGAGAATCCCATCCCCAGCCCCCGCGACGGAAGGGTCACGGAGATCTTTGTGGATGTAGGGGACGTTGTGCAGAATGGCGATGTTTTGATGGTCATTGAGTGAGGGCTGTTTGCGCGATGAAGTACTTTGACAAGATCCTTATCGCCAACCGCGGCGAGATCGCCATCCGGATCATGCGTGCATGCAGGGAGCTTGGCATCGAGACGGTTGCGATCTACTCTGAACCTGACAGGAATGCGCTTCACGTCCAGTACGCCGATGAGGCTTTCTGTGTCGGGGAAGCACACCCTTCTAAGAGCTACCTGAACAAGGAGCGGATCTGCAACGTTGCGAAGAAGAGCGGGGCGGAGGCGATACACCCCGGCTATGGGTTCCTCGCCGAGAACGCCGGGTTTGCAAAACTGGTCGAGGAAGAGGGTCTGACGTTCATCGGCCCGTCCTGGAAGACGATCGAGATCCTGGGCTCAAAGATCGAGTCGAAACGAATGATGCGGGAGGCGGGTGTCCCTGTTCTCCCTGGCACCCAAGAGGGTGTCACCAGCATTGATGAGGCGAAGACGGTCGCATCGGAGATCGGCTACCCGGTGATCGTGAAGGCGAGCGCGGGTGGTGGCGGTATCGGCATGCATATCGTCGAGAACGAGGACCAGCTCGAGGAGGCGATCGAGAAGGGCAGGAGGATCGCAGAGTCGGCGTTTGGCGACCCGACAATCTTTGTGGAGAAGTACCTTACAAAACCGCGCCATCTTGAGATCCAGATCCTTGCTGATGGGGCGGGGCACATCGTCCACCTCTACGATCGCGAGTGCTCAATCCAGCGCCGGCACCAGAAACTGCTTGAGGAGGCGCCGTCTCCGATCATGACCCCCGAACTGCGGGAACGGATGGCGGAGTCGGCAATTACCGTGGCGAAGACGGCAAACTACAAGAACGCCGGCACGGTGGAGTTCCTCTATTCGAACGGTAACTACTACTTCATGGAGGTGAACACCCGGCTGCAGGTGGAGCACACCGTGACGGAGTTTATCACCGGGATCGATATGGTGAAGCAGCAGATCGCGATTGCGGCAGGCTATGACCTGACAATGGGCCAGGAGGATATAAGCGTCCGGGGGCACGCGATCGAGTGCCGGATCAACGCAGAGGACCCGCTGAACAACTTTGCCGCTGATCCGGGAAAGATCGTCCGCTATCGATCTCCTGGTGGGCCCGGGATACGGGTCGACTCCGGCATTCACGTGGGGTATACCATCCCGGCACACTATGACTCGATGATCGCCAAACTCTGTGCATGGGGTATGAACCGCGAGGAGGCTATCCAGCGGATGCGCCGGGCGATCTCCGAGTATGTCATCATCGGTGTGAAGACGACGCTCCCCCTCCACTATGCGATCATGCAAAATCCATACTTTATCGCTGGCGAGACCCACACACACTTCCTGCAGGAGGAGCACATAGCCGCGAGTCTGCGCCGTTACCTCCGCGAGGAGGAGGCACGGATGCAGACTCTGGCCGCATCTCTGCGCCAGGGAAAGCAGGTCGCAGCAATCACGGCGGCAGTCGATGTCTACATCCGGAGGAACACGAGGTAACCTTCTATCCAATTTTTCGGTCAGGCATAAGGTTTATTTGTCAATACAGCATTGTTATACTGCACTTTGTGTGCTGCGGTGGCCTAGCTGGTTAGGGCGCCAGACTCATAGGGTTTTGTGAAGAAA
>Ga0116194_1001312_pt1 | contig 15728 bp, 12 predicted proteins | sample AD_SCU001_MetaG_FD_89887 | JGI IMG/M metagenome (GOLD analysis project Ga0116194, IMG submission 89887) | Active sludge microbial communities of municipal wastewater-treating anaerobic digesters from China - AD_SCU001_MetaG | ecosystem: Engineered > Bioreactor > Anaerobic > Digestate | place...
GCATTCTGATAATAAAACGTGCATTTTACTCACAAATTTAACTCAACTGTCAAATTCTATTCTGACTGTCTTGGACATTTTTGGGGCATGAAGCACCTCCAGAAGCCAAATGGCAAACTTGGGTTGTGAAAGTCGATCTGAAGGATTGCGGAGAAACTTATTCCCTGAGTCGCCCATTGGTAGAGTCGGGTGGCTCTTCGGGAATTGATGTGATATCCAACCGAGATTATAGCATCAAGGTTGCAACAGTCAAGAGTCCGTGAGACTTCGCAATCTCCTTCGGTTTGAACTATTAGGTATTTCCTAATAGTTGCATCACGGATCAACTCACTGCTCTTACACTGCTCTTATAGATGTTCTTCAGGTACACGTTTATTGTCGGGATTTCGTGTTTCAATCCCTATCGGGTTTTCTGATGCGCTGTGACTTCTTCCCGGAGGGGGCGGGCATCCCGCAGATGACGGTTTCAATCCCTATCGGGTTTTCTGATGCGCTGTGACGAAGACGTCGTCGTGGGCGACGGGTTCCGGTTCACCCTGTTTCAATCCCTATCGGGTTTTCTGATGCGCTGTGACGCCCGCCCCGTCGCCGGGTGGAGAACCAGGGTTGCGGTTTCAATCCCTATCGGGTTTTCTGATGCGCTGTGACGCAACATGCCCATACTCTTGCGTGGCCTTCTCAAGCGGTTTCAATCCCTATCAGGTTTTCTGATGCGCTGTGACGCCGGTGATCACAGATCCGTAGATCGCTTCCCCAACGTTTCAATCCCTATCGGGTTTTCTGATGCGCTGTGACTCTGGAGATGATCGCTGCAGCACTTGCTGTCGGCGTGTTTCAATCCCTATCGGGTTTTCTGATGCGCTGTGACCGGAGATTGACGCGCTGCTCGGGGGGGACTGAGATGGAGTTTCAATCCCTATCGGGTTTTCTGATGCGCTGTGACACACCTCTTTGTTATGCGTCTGGTGATATAGAGGGTTTCAATCCCTATCGGGTTTTCTGATGCGCTGTGACGGGGCCGATGCAGACGACGATCGCGGCGAGGTTCCACCCGTTTCAATCCCTATCGGGTTTTCTGATGCGCTGTGACCTGGACAAAGAGATGTCTAGGGATCTTAATGTTTGTTTCAATCCCTATCGGGTTTTCTGATGCGCTGTGACTCGGTCAAAAGGGGTATGTTGCACAGATCACAGGTCCTGTTTCAATCCCTATCGGGTTTTCTGATGCGCTGTGACAACCCGACGCTCGACGCGATCCGGGGCGTGGCCCTCGTTTCAATCCCTATCGGGTTTTCTGATGCGCTGTGACCGACCGTCGCGCCCCGGTCGTCGGTCTCGTAGACCTGGTTTCAATCCCTATCGGGTTTTCTGATGCGCTGTGACCCTCCTCGGAGGGTGCCGATGATCCGCCTCTGTCCCGTTTCAATCCCTATCGGGTTTTCTGATGCGCTGTGACCGGTATCGTTTTTCGCCATCCCATTTACCTCTTCAGGGTTTCAATCCCTATCGGGTTTTCTGATGCGCTGTGACAATATGGACCGGGTGATCCGGCAACCCGAGTTCCCCGTTTCAATCCCTATCGGGTTTTCTGATGCGCTGTGACGGTATCCAGAACGGGTACACGCATGATATTATCTCGTTTCAATCCCTATCGGGTTTTCTGATGCGCTGTGACCCTCCTCACGGAGATCACCCGCGCAGGTCATTCTCGTTTCAATCCCTATCGGGTTTTCTGATGCGCTGTGACGTCCTGGCGGTCGAACAATCGATCCCCTTCCGGACTGGTTTCAATCCCTATCGGGTTTTCTGATGCGCTGTGACCCCCGAAGAGGTCGCGGCACTCGGAGTCGCGTGCCGGGTTTCAATCCCTATCGGGTTTTCTGATGCGCTGTGACCATGAACAAAACGCTTTGCAAGACGTGCATGGACTCGTTTCAATCCCTATCGGGTTTTCTGATGCGCTGTGACCGAGGGGTCCGGGATCCTGAACTGGTGCCTGGCCGGTTTCAATCCCTATCGGGTTTTCTGATGCGCTGTGACGTTGCGGAGTCCGATGTTTGTATCTGCGCCGGCCGGGTTTCAATCCCTATCGGGTTTTCTGATGCGCTGTGACCACTTCAAGGGCACGCGCATACCACGCTCCTGCCGGGCTGTTTCAATCCCTATCGGGTTTTCTGATGCGCTGTGACTATATCCCCCCCAACCTGCTTGCCATCCTCGAAGGACTGTTTCAATCCCTATCGGGTTTTCTGATGCGCTGTGACTGACGATGACCCTCGGTGCCAGATCAACCCCTCCTGGTTTCAATCCCTATCGGGTTTTCTGATGCGCTGTGACTCGCGGACTTCCTGGCATCGTTGCGGCTCCGGCTGGTTTCAATCCCTATCGGGTTTTCTGATGCGCTGTGACTCCCCTCTGGGTGAGGAGTGTGCCACCGATTACACGTTTCAATCCCTATCGGGTTTTCTGATGCGCTGTGACCACTACCGTTCCCCGTAGCCGCTTCCTTCTTTGAGTTTCAATCCCTATCGGGTTTTCTGATGCGCTGTGACCAGACCGTTACGATAGTGCACGTTGACAGGCATTGTTTTGTTTCAATCCCTATCGGGTTTTCTGATGCGCTGTGACCATGCATTGGAGAGCCTCAGACAACCGTTTCCAACCGCGTTTCAATCCCTATCGGGTTTTCTGATGCGCTGTGACATCCGGCAGAAGAAGTCTTCCAACCCACTCATTGAGTTTCAATCCCTATCGGGTTTTCTGATGCGCTGTGACGCGAGGCCGGGCAGGGCGTGGCAGGGCAGTCGGGGGTTTCAATCCCTATCGGGTTTTCTGATGCGCTGTGACTCTCCGAGGAGCCCGACGGAGGCCCCGAGCAGGTTGTTTCAATCCCTATCGGGTTTTCTGATGCGCTGTGACGTCTTCCTTGGGGTAGATTTCTAGCGTCTGGTTGACGAGTTTCAATCCCTATCGGGTTTTCTGATGCGCTGTGACAGCACCTATATCTGGGTTTAATCGGCCTAGTACTGCCCCTACAGGCTTAGATCGCGACCGGATGTTCATGGGGCCTCAACGTACCCATCCAATATAAACCCTCATGATCAGTACTTACCTATCGAGAGTAGTCCCTCCTTTCATATTATCATTTGGCCTGAGTTACATCATACCACATTTGGCATGGTCTTGGGTGATGGTTCCCCGATCTCGGTGACTTTCTTTACGCATCTCTCACACAGTTCATAAAATCTGACCCGATCCTGCTCTTCAATCACATTTCGTATCTTCTCGCGCATCTGAACATGCTGGATGTCGGAGATTTCCAATTCAAATACACTGTACTGTTTCCAGGCCCCATAGCTCTCAAGGATCCTGAATACTTTCCTCCGCACCTTATCCTTTACAATATCGTATGTCACGATGACCCTCATCACAGTCACCTCATAAATACGAGCGGATGATATTGCTTCATCTCCCCAACAATCGCTTTCCGGAGCAAGATCGCCTGCAGAACCACTGCACGCCTCCGCGTCACAGTGTACCTGAATTTTGGGTGCATAAATGTTTCTTTCATATAACTGTCAAACTGTGAGAGATACTTCTTGAAAACATGCTCTTTCAGACGGTTTTCAGTCGTAAAGTCATCGTGATCAATGATATGCTGATTAACCAGGCGAATAACAAACGCATCGCAAAATATCGGTCGAAACTCCTCCATGAGATCAAGAGCCAGCGCCGGCCTACCGTGCCGGTCGGTGTGCATTACGCCGATAAACGGGTCCAGGTTGTACTGCCGGAGAGCACTCATCACCTCGTTCTTTATCATAGCATACGTCAATGATAGGAGCGAGTTAATGTGGTCCAGCGGAGGTCTTCGCGTCCTCTTCTCAAATTTCCATCCCTCGATGAGACATCCATCCAGACATCCAAAATACAGAGCAGCAGCCTCGCCTTCTATCCCGCGGAGCTGATTCATATTACCAGCAGAATGCACATCAGCCTCAAGGGTCTTCATTCGCTCCGGGAGACGCACTTTTTTCCGAGAAAGTAGCGTACGGGAGTTTCGGATCTTGGCACCAACGATCGCCTGAGCGATCGTCAGCGCCTGCTCACTACCAAGCGCCGTCTGGCGCCGTCTGACCTCGGCAATCGTATTCTGTTCCGGAACGAAACTTCCCAGGTACTTTCCGTACCATGTGAAATAGTTCACCGACATTCCCGCCTCTCCGCAATTCGCAAGGAGCGGGGTAGATACGGATATATTTCCAAATACGTTGACTGTGCGCACCTTTTCCATTGGAAAAGAACTCATTATTTCTTTTGTATCGATGGTAGTAACAACAATCCTTCCTCCATCTATCCCAATACGACTGCCCTGTGCCGATACGTAAACCACTTCATCATCGAATAATCCCTCTGCCGCCCTCACTTCGCGGAATTTCTCTACACTGCCGTTTGTTATCATTTCCAATCAGATCTCCCCCAGAATTCTTGCCTCATACGGCATGCAGTAGCCGACCACGCTGCACTTTTCACATTTGCGTGGGTTTTCACAAAACATGGGATTTTTATCGATCCTCATTGCCCTGATATCCGAAATCGTATCCACAACCTTCTGCCGGAGTCGCTCTGCGATCTCGATTGGATAGCGCTCATTTGTTCCATAGAGATATAGATATCCAAGGGGCACTGGTTCATCGAGGTGCTCCTCCAGCAGCATTGCATATGCTGCAAGCTGGACAAGGTCATTCTCGTAGTACGCATATCCTCGTTTGCGCTCAACCGGCGCCGCTCCATTCCGCATGTCAATTAAGTCGACCTTACCGTGCAACCCGAGGCGTTCCGATCTCAGGTAAATTTCACGGTACCATCCTCCCCGGCGTCCCTGGCGAGCATGCATCTCTCTGCCGTCTACCAGATGAACGTTGATCTCCTGTGTTTTGAAGAACATGAGGTAGTAAAGCCTCCGGGGGCAGTAGAGAAATTGGTTAAGATCGGAGATGTTGATAAGATCCGTAATCATCAATTCTCTCTCCGCAGGTAGAGGTCATGTATAGCGCAGTCCACGTACAGGGCATCAATACCTAGAGCGAGACTTCCACCCTTGAAGCTCATTAAGAACGTGTAATCATCAAGATCGTAGAGACGCTTTGAGATGAAACCTGAATGGGATAGATATCTGGAGAAGAGCCCCTGTCTCCCAATCTCTTTCGAAATATCCACGAGGTCAAGGGGCCGCTCATTCTGATCCTGGTCTCTCGTGATGGGATGGATCCCAAATACTTTTGCGGGCTTTCGTGACGCCTCTGCCTCATCCATCTGGGGAAACCGCGCGCCGTCAAGCGATATCTTTCGCGGGCGTATATTCATCCCATGGACAATTGCACACCCAATTGCTCTATCCAGAGCCTCCTTTGCCTCTTTTACCTTATGCTCGGGGATCTGTTGCAAAAATGCCTGGCGGTCGACAAGTTTCAGATCTGCCCACCGGAGAAGGAAGAAGAGGTTATACGTCCCGACGCTGTCTGTTTGGACCTGATAATAGGCAAGTGATAACTCACTTCCCCGGAAATTTCCCAGTTCCTCAATGATATCGAGGCATGCGTCACTCATCCTCTCAAGTTTCGGGAGATACCTTTCAATCTCTTGCTCTCTCACCCCCCCCTCCTTTAGATAATGGTGATAAATCAGGTTGAACCCTTTATTTAGATAATTAAGCCGTATATCCTTCGGCACCCCGCCCTGCAATGGCGGGAAGGAACCTCGTTGTATAGTCCTAGCTTCACGAGCACCGACACCAGTCGCGTTCCGATATATGTACTCCCATGCTTCGAGGTAACCATATCGCCATCTGAAGTTCTCAAATATGCGCGGATCCTGCATGGTTCTTCGCAACCCATCTTCCAGTTGCCTCCGTGATATGCAGTCATAACCGGAAAAGTGTTGCACGACCCCGGTCGGGGCGTAACAGAGCGCTTTATACCTTACATCAGGTTGAGGATTTCGGAGCCTCCCAAACCGCTGCAGAAACTCGCTTACTGTATTCCCTGAAAAAACCAGACGCTGGATGGCAGTATCCTCCTTAAAGTCTATCCCGACCTCCACTGCCTTGTTCCCGACAAGAATGTCAAATGGCTCTCCGATCGAATCTTTCCTAAACCCGCTCACCTCACAAATCTTACGATCCGTCTGATTCCGTAGGATTTCGCTGACCTGTATCACCTCGATAGCGCTATCCAAAATGATAGCCATCCTGAATCCCTCACAAAACTCAAGGAGGTGGTCCAGATGCGTCACGATTGATTCCCCGGTTCGGAACTTCTTGCCGTGCTGGAAGTCAATATCAACCTCCGGTAAAACGAGTCGTTCATCTACCACAGGTAGGTCACAGAAAACATCTGCCACAACGGGTTGGATACCAATAACATTCCTGACCTTTTCCAGCAGAGAAGGTTCAGGCGTTGCAGAAAGGAAGATGAACTTCTGCATACCAGCGGAACCTGATGACAATAGATCATGTAGTATAAAAAGGATCAAGTCCCGCTGCCGAAGGTCGTAGAGGTGGAACTCATCGAAAACGACGGTGGTAACGAAATTTTTCAGTACCGATGAGAGGTACTTGTTGTAATAGTAGTTCTTGATGGCATAGATGAAGATATCCGGGTTGGTCACGATGATACCACTGCCTACCCGATACATCGTGCGGAATAGATCCTCTAGGATATCTCCCCGGGTCATTCTGGTACTGGCCCTGTCACGCATAATGCCGAGCGTCTTTGAGGTTACAAACTCGATCGGTGTCTGAGACCTCAGGTGGTCGCGGAGCGAGGTGAGCATCCTAAACTGGTCCTCTGCGAGCGCATTTGTAGGGTAGAGGGCCATAACAACTCCCAGGTTGCCTGAAAGTGCCGGTACTGCCCACGAGTCGGTTTTTCCGGATCCGGTTGGGGCTGTTACAAACAGGAAGAACTCATCATGGTTTCGAATCGTCTCGCGAGCAACAACCTGGTGCCCATATGGAAGAAAAGAGTCGAGAATCGGTTCAGCATCATAGCGAGGTATTGAGAGTCCCTCTATTATCACGTCCGGTACCTCCGAAGGAACCGGATGCTCGCCGGGAACGCAAACCTGCCTGCGGGAGCTCCGCAGTCAAGTATCAGGTGCGGTTCAATAAACCTCCCGCGTTCAATAACGTCGAACGGTTGCATGCGCTGAAAAGAGAGATCCCCAGCAGGCATCTTTGCAAGGTCATCAACGAGGACGGGGTGGTTCATCAAGAACTCCCCATCTGCCGTATTAACCGGGATCTCCCTCCATGTGATAAGTGCCTTGCACCTCTTTTTCCCGATGCGGATATATGGAGGCATATCCGGTTTATTTCCATCGAACATGAGCACAAAGAACCGGAATCGGGCACCGGGTTGGATCTGCTTTCTGGCTCCGAACTTGCCAGTTGGAGAGTTTCTCTGTTCTCTCAACCGGTTATACTGGATATATTCATCACTACGTGCGTTTGAGGGTTCGCTTGTATAGCGTATGTCTCCTATCGGGCGGGCGGAACTCACGTATATGGCGTCAGCGATATCGCTCGTTTCCTCAATGTATGCCGGGTGTTGTTTTTTTGTCCGCTTGCTTGCCGGCTTGTTGATGTAGTTGCCCTGCGCATATCCGAGCGCATAGTATAGCGCGGTATTCAGAATGATTGGCCGTGTCACATAGTTGTTGCCGGGTTCGAGCGAAGCAAAGAATAATTCGCTCATAAGTTCGAGGATACCCTCAAAGGCACGAGTACGTGTACCATTGTTCAGGGAACCCGGTATTTGAGACATTGTTACCTCCATCAGTCTGCAGAAATATAATCTGCAACCTTATCCACCTGTGCCTCAAGGATGACCTTGACAACCGCATCATCCTTCATCTCATCGAGGATGGCGCTTACCTCGTCTATATCCGATTTTATATGCACAATTCGTTGTCTGTCAGCAAGATCTTCATAGATCTGGATGGCAGTCCTGGTTACCGCCTCAACTGAGAGGGTATCTGCGGTCATGATATCCTCAAGGTACTTTTTCGGATCTGATGAACCCTTATCCTCTGCAGCGGCTGCGTTCGCAAGGGCAACTGCAATCCCACGGGTGACCTCAAGGCTTGAAGGGCCTTCGCGGTGGCTTGCGTATACGCCGAGGATATGGTTTCGGGTCTTTCCGAACCGCGTTCCGGTCGCACCGTATCGAACATTCCGGTCAGTAATGTTGAGGAAGAAGAGGAGCTCTTCAGGCGTGGCATCTTTGAGAGTCACCACACAGGGGAAGAGCGTGCCTTCTTTGAAGAAATCTGGCTCTCTGATAGCGGATGTAGCGCCTTTTGCATAATCATCTCCGGGCGCGTTCTGGAAGTACTCCTCAACGATCGTGTTGATAGAGCGAATCGTGTATGCCTCATCATACATCACGCGTGATGTAATGCTGATCCCCCCTTCTGATGCCGCACTGCCAAAGAGAGCACACTCTGGGCACCGCTGACACATGCTGTTGACCACCATTGAGCAACCATCCCACGGACCTTTCTTTACTGCCGTGTCCATCTTATCCTGGATAAGAGTTCTCTGAAGTGCTTTTGCAACTCTCCGGTCACTGGCAACCTGTTTCCGCCCAAAAAGTTTGCCGACGGTCCCCTCGACATCCCCGACTCTGATAACGGCCGAGTTTGCTTCGGTCCCATCTGTGGTGAACCGTGCGGCGCTCTGCAACTCGCGTAAGATCAAAATACTTACGTAATTCTGTTGGGGTTTTCTCTCCGGTCTTTCCAGCGTGTAGTCAGCAATTTTTCCCTTAAATGCATCGATTTTTTCAGTCATAGAATATAATCACCTCAATTTTTTTCTCTCTTCTCTTGCTTCTTAGCATCAATTACTGCTTTTTCCCGTTGATACGCGTTGTCCCGGAGTTCAAGCGTGGCGGAGTAATAACCATCGCTGATGTCGTTTGCCGCACGTTTCAATTTTCCCGGGTTACCATCAAAGAGCCCGTAGAAAATGTGATCTACAAACGCCTCTGCAAACTGATGGGTTCGATCAAACTCATAGAGTCCCGGGACAAAGTAGAACTGATCATCACCGGCACGGCGCATCATCTTGAGCAACCGTCCCGATACTGCATCAACATAATCTTCTCGTGCGAACGAACCATCACGCTTCGTGAGGATTGCTTTCACAGACTCACGGAAGAGTTTCTCGACCCGGTGCGGTTCAAACTTCTTCGGGATAGCAACTGTCAGGCCGAGTTCAGCAAGTTCATGAATAGTCTCAACTGCCATTATATCACCTCCAATATGGTCAAGCCGTAACGCCAGGGTAATAAGCCCTGGACTATCGTCATAGATAATCTCTTCATTTTCTCTGCGATACCCCCGGGCAAGGTTGGTAAAAGCCCCTTTTTTCCTTTCATTTTCATACTTTCTCCCAATATCTTTCAAGAGGGAACTCCCGGGAAACATCTTGTTTTTAAGAGTCTGCAGATGTTTCGGGAACCTTCCATCATCTATCTCACTTGCGTAACCGAGTATGATTACAAGTGATGCGAGATCGATCACATTGCCTAATTCGGTAAGTGGAATAACGTCACCAAAGATCCGCTTCACAGCGGTATGCGGTGCATTGAGTTTCACCATCTCTGGGAACTCATTCCCCGGGCTCATGCAGATCGGGTTCTCGCCGACAACCACCCTACATCCGGTAGCAGCAGCGAGGATTAACCCGAGATATGCTCCAAAAAACCAGTATTCTGTGCCATTATATCTCTTCTTGTTAAAGACGATATCAAAGGTTGTGTGGAGACTTTTGTAACCATAACCGGCGTACCGCAAGATATTCTTCCGCCCGGTATCCGATATGAGGTCACGGACTAAAAGTTCATACTGTGGGGCATCCTGAGAGAGAATATCACGGGCAAGTGCTTGAATGTCTGTCTGGCCATCCCCATCAAATACACTCAAAAACTGCGAGAACAGGCGTGATAGAATCGGCGTATAGAAGTGGTCCGGAATGAGCCGGAAATAAATCCGTTCAGTCTCTCCCTTAATCCCATGACCAATATACCTTAACCCCATCTCGATTGCGATAGGGACTGAAACATATAATGCAGGTTCGCTTACGCCTACCGGCAAACGGTTGGAGAAGGAAAAGCCAAGCATACTCACCCCGATGGATAGCGGGATCCGCTCTTTATTATAAGGGGTATCGTTAGACAGACGGCAGATGCCTCCTCCGTTACAGTATGCCTGGAACTTATCGACTTTGTTTTCAAATGCACCATAGAACATCAAACCGTTGAAATCTAGATTCTCTGATATCCAGACAAGCATTTTCTCCTGGTAAGGATAGAGCAACTGAGACTCGAGTTCTTGGAACTTCTCAGGAGCGATATTTTCGATGTACCGCGTGATGCAATCCTCAAGATACTGGATCTTCTCACTGGGCGATGGGATATCGGCGAATCGAATCCCATTAACATCCCGATCGAGGAGATCTCGGGCAATAACATACGAGTAGTTCCAGAACCCACCAACGCGATGATGGTCATCGGTACGGTGAATCTGAGCATATCCTGACAGGCGCTCAGAAAGAGGAGCATCGACGCCAAATATCCGACAGGTCTCAAGAACAGGATCATCAGATTTCAGTGCACCAATCCTGATGAGAGGTTCGATGAGTTGCATTCGGAGCCCAGAGATTGCGCGAGAATAAGATATAATATCTGAGCCCCAACCGATATCGACCTCAAAATCTTCTTTGATATGCGCTCGGTACCCGACCTGACTGGTCATCAGGCCGATCCCGCGAATGACAACCTTCCCTGAGACTCTCCGCCCATCGATCTCTACGGATTCAGGGATTAATGTGAATTTCTTAGGTTTTCTCTCTTCAGAGCGGCAATGGATTGTGATGTCGCCCGTATCCACAGGCTGCCCATCGATGGTTATGTCTGTGATATATCTCTGAGGGACATCCACTACCTGTACAGGGGGATACTGCATATCTGGTTCTGTATTCCCTACCTTGAATACGCCGCTGGTGCAATCTATCTCGAAGGTTGTAGAGTTCTCACTCTCTCTCAGTACGGCCGCAGCTGCGAAGGCTCTGGCAACTTTTTCCACTCCTGAATAGAAGAAAAAGACATTTCCAATGCTGTATAAGCCTTTACTCCCTTGCGTTTCGATACTCTTCTGCAACTCGAGCGTATCAGAGAATGTGGCATGAGATGAGTTCATCGTCGCTCTGAATGCTCGATAGATCGCCTTGATATCCTCCTCCTTGTTCAACTCGAACGCTTTGTCCACCTCTCCCAGGTATAGGACTCCTTTCTCAAATATGAGGAGGGGGTAGAGCCCTCTTTCTGATGCCCATTTTGCAATCCCGGTATGGACAAGGTTTGTGAGGATACCTGTGGCCTCCTGGAACGTATGGTAATAAAAGTCGGCTGAGGAATCGATTCGGTCCAGTTGTTGCTGCATCGATGGCGTTGCCTGTGGTTGCTCTATACTTGCAAGTGTATCCGCGATCACCAACCAGGGGCGGTAAAGATGAAATTTCGCTGAGAGGTCTGCATGGAATCCAATTGTCTTGTGCAACGCAACGGCGACAGATTGAAAGTCGTGCCCGGTGAGCCCGGGAGCGAATTTCGTCGCTCCAAACGCCTCAGCATACTTGAGGATATCGTCCTGTGAAATATCAAATTGTTCTTTCCAATCTTTCCCACGAATCTTGTGGATGTCATGAACTGAAAAGAGAGCAATCACTTCCCTTAGTTCCTGCTCAGAGAGAGTGTTAACAGAACCAAGGGCAGTCAGTCCAACATTGAGCTCGATAAGAGACCAGATGCCGTTTCGGATATGGTTGAGCATCGTCTGGTCAATTTTCCCCATCTCTGTGCTCTTCGCAGGGGAGTATGTGACGCTGGAGCTCCGGATGGCCGGATCCATAACCTCATAATATTCAATAAGAACCTGATATGGGTCACAGATTACACTTCCCATCTCCACCTGGAGATATTCATGCAATCTCTCTTTTGAGATAATGCTCTCTGGCGACCTTACCATCATGCAATCTTCTCCTCTAAAGTTACACTTACCTGACCGCATCCTCGGGTGACGCTGGATCCAACCCCACTGAACTCTGAAAACAGCGCAAGAATCGCGACGGCATTCTGAAGTGACTCTGGTGCATCCAGGGTGAATGAATACCCACAGCGCCCAATAAAGCCCTGTTTGAAGATGGGGCGAGCATGACCCTTAATTCTATCAAAAACTGTGTTCACAAGAACGCTGTATGTGGCATATGATTGAGCATCTGGTTTTTCTATTAGATACCGACCGAATTCGTCACGTTCAACATCCATCCTATAACCATCAGGACATGCCTGATTCCACTTTGAGAGTATAGAATGAAATACTGCAATTCGTTGCGGGAACATTTCAGTGACTTTACTATTCTTGTACTGGATGCATGTTGGAGTTAGAAAATTAATCTCCAGTGTCAAATCGGTGTATTCAGCAACCTTCTGAAACAGATCTGTATGCGACACCTGCCTATCTTCCACATGTTCGACGCATAACTCTCCTCTGTCCAGTATAATGTTCCGCCTCTCAAGGAGTATGGGATACACCAGGTTCTGGAAAAATTCCTCATCATGCAAATCAGTAATGCCAATGCGTATCGTATATGTGTTGTCCGGTGCCAGACGTTTGAAACCGCTCTTGTTACTTCTTCCAAAGTTGCCGCTGAGACCTCCGATCGATATCGTACGCATTGAAGAGGCATGTAATCTCTCGCTGACCTCTGGGTTTACAGATTTAATGAGCGCAAGCAGGGCTGAGTATACCTGATACCCCTCACCATGTGGAACCTCGAATGAATTTTTTGGTCGCACCTTGATGAATATCTGGCGCATAATCTAGCATGTACATGGGCTCTGATAAACCTTTCCGTTCTTTAAGCACTGATTTTTGCAAAAAAATGCAACCTGTCGTACAAATTTGCATCAAAGTGAATATATACCGGCAGGAAATTATTACTGATTTAATGAGAACGTACCTTTCACCACTCGGATTCGATACCTCTCATATCATCTCCCTGATTGTCAGGTGTGGAATTGAACGGGGAGACCGAATCTGCCTGGTCAGACCGAAATATGGGGAAGATGCCAGGGCAGATCGAGCCATTGAGACTATCAGAGAGATGAGTCAGAAGATTAGCAGTGATATCAGCGTAGATGTCTTGCGGATTGATAACCATAATGTTGAAACTATGATTCTAGCGCTTCTGGATGAAATTTGTGCATCAACGCCACCGTCTCATCCGGATGGGGATCTAATAATCAATCTCTCCGGTGGTCCGCGAGAGGTTCTCGTTGCCCTCACCACCGCCACACTCATACTTGCTCCACGTATTCATCAATGTGCAATATTTTCGGATATAGAGAGAGAAACTGAGATATACAAACCTCCGCGCCTCTTATTCTCGATCGATGAGAGGGCATTTGTGATACTAACTGATATCGCCGCACATGGTCCAACCTCTATTTCAGAAATTGCTGGAAGAATGCAGGTATCGGGGAGTACAGCATCACGTGTTTGTGCAAAACTTGCATCCGAAGAGCTGATTCACATACAGCAGGAGAGGCGGAGCAGAGTTGTAACGCTACAATTCAACGGAAAGATTATGCTCAAAGCAGGAGAGGGGTGCTTCCCCAAATCTCTGGAGAGCAGCAACCTTCCGATCCGATGATTATTCAGCGCGAAGTGGCGATGCAGTATTACAACGCACTAGAAAACACGATAGAGATTGAATTATGGAGGATGAACTCGGCGTTCTCACGATCATGCCGTGTTACAGATTCCAGAATATAAGCAAAAATCATTCTGCCTATATCCACGCGGCGACTCATTTACGACAGCATCTGGGAGGCCTGGGAGGCCACCAAGGCCTTTGCCCTCGATCGGAACCCTGTGGTGCAGGCGTGGACCAAGAACGACCATCTTGGGTTTAGGATATTTATCTCTATCTGGGCGTCATGCGAAGGTATCGCTCGGACTTCCTCATCAAGCTTGAAAATGGTGAGCATCTGGTGCTGGAGATGGAGGGGCAGGACAGTCAGCAGAACTGGACGAAACGGGCTGCCTTTGAGGAATGGGCCAGGGGCATCAACGGCTACGGGGGGGTTTGGTACCTGGCACTCCGAGGTCTCATTCAATACGGCTGATGTCGATGGGTTCATTGAAAAATACGTTGGGAAGCAACCTATCGGCCATGTTGAGGGGTTGATCATATGATCTGCCGCTACCTCCGGGGATGGAAAGATATCCTGAACCCGCTATTCGCGTACCTTCGCCGCCAGAATCCCCAAAGATCGGGGCGATGGATATATCCGGTGTGGGGGCCAGGCGGGTTATCCTCTTTGGCGGGTGTGGTTTAGCAGATCCCAGAGGAAGGAGCCATAGATCAGTGTAACGGGGAAGGGGATATGTCTTCCGGGGTGATCAAACGTGACCCAGAACATGGCAAACGCTTTCCCGGCACATCCTCCTATCCGCCCGCGACCGGCCCGTCACCCTCGCCGACCCCTCCTTGCGATGAACAAAGCGCTCGCCGGGGCTCTCCCGCCGGAGGAGCGCTCGCGACTGGAGGCGGCGTGCGAGGAGGCCGGCCGGGGAGATCGATCGGATTGTGTACACACTCTACGCTCTTCCGGCGGAGGAGATTGCGGTCGTGGAGGGGGTTAACGCGTGAAAGACCTTATCTTTACCAGGGAAGCGCTCAACAACCGTGCTTTATTGAAAAAAGTCTGGCCAGAAGTCGGCATGTGGAGATGCACGGTCATCCCTGGCAAATCAGGCTGGACTCATGTTTTTCGCCGGCCGATCTGATCCTCTGCCGGGACTGAGACAGCCTGCTTGCCGGGTGACTGCTCAGCAGATGGACTGTTACCTGCTCAACAGTGAGCCGTGAGGGGAGCATGTCGGGAGAAGCATCGTTCCCGTGGTGGCGAAAGCCTGCCGGAACACCCATGCGGCCGGCAACCCCGGGGGGGAAAAACGTTATCCCGATAGGCAAGCAACAGGAGTATGATACAGCATGCTTACGGCTGACGGCATCCTCGGTGCGCTTGCGGAACACCGCGAACGGATCAGGAGCCTTGGCGTCAGGCGGATCGGGGTCTTCGGGTCGTTTGCCCGGGGTGAAGAGCGCGAAGAGAGCGATATCGATATCCTCATCGAGTTCGAGGAAGGAGGCCGTTCCTTTGACACCTACATGGACCTCAAGTTCTTCCTCGAAGACCTCTTCGGGAGGAAAGTCGACCTCGTCGACCGCGACGCCATAAAGCCGGCTCTCGCACCGCATATCCTCCGGAGTGTTCGGTATGTCCCAAACGCCCCCCACTCAATTCCTCCAGTGCCGGAGGATAGATCGCCCCGGTAAACCTTCTCCTGGCAGAGATATGTAGGTTGAAGCACCAGAGGATCCTGTACTAGCAGAGGTGAAACCGGTATGAGCCAGGTAAAAGAGGAGATCATCAGCGAGCTTGAAGACCTCCCGCCCTGGACCTATGGCGAGGTGCTCGATTTCATCCGGTTCCTCAAGTTCCGGCGCCGGAAGGCTGTCCCGGACACCGCCCTTGCAAGCGAACCCGGGCTCCGGAAAGATTGGCTCCGGCCTGAAGAGGATGAGGCGTGGA
>Ga0116194_1001316_pt1 | contig 15681 bp, 11 predicted proteins | sample AD_SCU001_MetaG_FD_89887 | JGI IMG/M metagenome (GOLD analysis project Ga0116194, IMG submission 89887) | Active sludge microbial communities of municipal wastewater-treating anaerobic digesters from China - AD_SCU001_MetaG | ecosystem: Engineered > Bioreactor > Anaerobic > Digestate | place...
AAGCCTCATGTTTATTTTCATTAACTTCTTGAATCAGGTTAGGGAAATCTGTTCCAAGGTCATTTAGAAATATCTGTGCTTGTTTATCGTCGGTTTTGCTGTTAAGCCACTTAATCGCCTCAGTATGCCAGAAAGGTAATTCCACATTTTCTGTAGTTGGATGCTCCAGTAAGGCATTTTTGAGAGATGGAAAGAATTGCTCCCGCAAGGTTCGCGGCACGTCTCCGCGCAGGCGAACGACTAAAAAACGGTCATACTGCCGTTTGAATTCGTAAAAATTCTCTGCTTCTGGAAGATTGTTTTGCAGGGGTGTCTCTATTCTTTTGAGAACTTCTTTAACTTCTTCAGACTCGTAAGGTTTCCCGAAATAGTTGGCCAGTACCAGGGCTAAATGACTTTTTCCGTGTCCATAATTCGCAACAACGACGAAGCGATTTGAGGAGCCATTGATATAAGCCAGGCGTAATTCACGTAACAAATCAATCGACCCCACTGCCCGGGTTTGTTTTCCCTGAGAATCAGGTGCGCTGTTGGCAAAAATATATGATTTAACAAGCCCCAAATTATCCTGCGGGGAGTCAAAGTCACTGAGCTGCACTGCCGGGATGAACTTTCCCTGAGTATCAAGTTTGACGATTTCTTTGATGAACATCTACCCCTCCAAAATGTTATTGAACTACGCGTGTTTCTTGCTGCCACTTCTCCAGCAATTCATCGGATGGTAACAGGTGCTTTGCTGTATCTGGCAGCACAATGATTAATGCCCTGCGGCGGTTTGGGAAATGATTGAACAAATCTGACCAGACCTGTTGACGTTCCTGGGTCTTTAACCCAGACAGGAGCAGGTCAAAATTAAAAACCAGGACGCAATCACTTTGACCCATTGACGATGCGATTGAATCAAGCGTTTCGATTACCTTCTGTGAAGATAGCCGGGCAAATTGTGCGCCATTTGGCAATCGTTCCAGGTAATATTTCCCCACATCCAACGGTTGTATACCCAGTTGAATGGCGGTTTCTGCCTCTTTGCCAATCTTACTCAAAGGGGCGCACCAAAGGCCGATCCGCGTACGGGGGGTACCGCGGCGCAAATACTCAACCAGGGATGTAAGTTCAGTCTGTGCCATATAGTTTTTTAAGCAATCCCTCCGTGTCCTGCCGCACCAGCACAATTTGGTAAGGCGGTGCTGTGCGGTGAATTTCAACGTAGCCGGCTTCCAGCATGGACTGCAATACTTCCATCAGCCGGGATTTACCCATCAGGAAAATTTTCAAAAAACTGCTGTCTGCCAAAGTATCCAAACTGATGCCCAGACGGTCCGGATAATTTGCCAGCCAGTAATCTACCAGGGCGCAGCCAATGGCCCAAATCGGCGCAGGAGCGGGTTCGCAAACCCGATAACGGCCGCTATCGGTGGTTTCAAGAATATGAATTTTGTTCAATCCTTCCGGTTTCAGGTAGGTTCCCAGGAAAACCGTGGCGGTGCTTTGCACACCGCGTTTGGCCAAAATGCGGTTTTCGGTCTGCCAGATGTGATTGCCGATGGCTTCTACCAAATCCTCACCCGTAAAGATATTGCCAGTAAAAAAGAGTCTAGTAATCGCTTCGTGCCAGAAGGAAGGGCCTGGACCCTGCGGAGCACTCAAAAAGTAATGCATCAGCCACTGAGTACCTGGTTGGTCAAGATGAATTTCTTTAGATAACACCATCTGACCGAAATTCGTAATTTGATAATCAAAGGAAATTAATCCAGCGCCTTTGCAATAGTAAGGCATTGATTTGATGTAATTTGTCCCTAAATTTGTACTTGATTGAAAATAATTTTCTCTTTTTGTTTTGCTATTAAGTGAAATATCAGAAGGAGCATTTTGAATCGCTTTCAATATTTGAATGACAGATGAGCGTGATAATGAAAAACTTTCATGAAATAATGTTGGTATTCTTTTCATGTCGGTTGCAATTAATTCCTTTACTATAAAGTCGCGCATAACTTCTCTTGACTCAGCCTTCTCAAATATTGAAAAGGTAATTTCGTCAAGATAAGCAAATTCAATGTTTTCAATAATTCTTTTACTGCCCCCACCCGATGTCGAAATATGCGAATAGATTTCCTCGTGTCCGGGTTTAATTTTATGTTTCCAAAATGAAGATGAACGAAGGTGAAAAAAGGGTGGAGCTGCTTGACACCAATCATCTTGTTTGGCGTACAAGGAGAAATTCTTTTCAAATGTATTAATCAATTTTTCGTTAAAATATATTTGGTTTGCCTTTATTTCCCCCATATCAAAAAGATCCAAAACAGTTAATAACAATATTAGTTTATGAGGCTTTTGTTCATAAATTGCCCCACCTCGCTTCATATCCTTAATCTCGCTTAGGATTGATTGAATATTTTTGTTCATAAATGGCAGATTAGACATCCCTCGTCCCCATTATTTTCTTCGGAAGCAGCAAAAACGTCACTCAGTGACAAATTAACACGTCTCTTGGTTGTTGCCGCCTTTGAGTTGTGTTCCGCTTTTATTTGTGCAACTCTGTCAGGTTTTCTTAATTCATTTAGACTTTCATTTTGAGACCAAGTATATCGCTCGCCTGTTTCCTCGTTTATCTTCTCAAATTTGGAGGAAGCGACGTAAAGATTTTCATGATTTTCCAGCAACCCAACCCATTCAATTCTTCTTTGGAAAAAACAAAAATAACACCCAGACCTAGACCGCCATTCATAATATTTTGGCAACCCTAATCCGCTTTCATCAAGTATGCGAAATACATCTTCTTTGGTTATGTTATCCTCAATAAATGGATATCGAGGTAATATATTCGGCTTTGTAGAAATATAACCTTTCCTGTGAGCTTCATCTGCCCTGATGCCTACGTAACTATAACAGAGATCGTCTTTTACAAATTTCTCAAAAGGCTCTATTTTAAGCTTTCGTGTACACCAACGGGTTCTTGCATCTGGCAGTACTCCGTTATAAACCTGTAAATAATGACTGAACGGTCGATCTGGATTTAGTCGATTTATCTCTTTACCTAAAAAGACCTCAAGTTTATCTAAATACTCTTTCGTTTCTGGCAATTCTTCTCCAGTGTCACAGAAAACATACTCCATTTCTTTAATGCGATCACGCATATAGATCGCTAGTGCCGTGCTATCTTTACCGCCGGATAATGAGAGAATGTGGCGAACAGGTTTTTCAGCAGGATTTATGTCTATGGTTTGGTATACCTTTATGATAGGGCAGTTTAATATTACTCGGTCGAGTTTTCACTTCGATAATGGTCAAGTAATTTCTGAATTGCCGCCTGAAGAATGCGCGGATGGTCCTGATACTGTTGAAACTGCTGCATCAACTCTTGAGAGATAACCTCGCTGCGCAGGCGTTCCTCTTTGCTTAATGTGAGGCCCGGCAGGTAACCATTTCGTTCCGCCAGGAACAATTGTCCCAGCGATTGGGCAATCAGAGGAAAACGTCCCACATCACCATCGGTCCAGGTTCGCAATGGGCGGTTGGCAATGACAGCCAGAACGCTATCCAAAGCTGTCATTTCGTCACTGGCTTCTGCGGCTCTCTTAATCAACGGGATCAGGTTGGGATGGCGAACATGTGCAGCCATCTCGCGGCTAATCTCGATAAATGCCTGCCAACCTTCCAAATCACCAGGTAATTCACAGGCTCGTAGAAACATATCACGCGCCCAATCCCGCCGGCGAGGTGTAGCGGTGGCCAATTCGGAAAGGGCTTTATTTAGCCGCCGGAAAAATTCATCCGTCGCTTCCTCATCCAACACATCCTCAGGAATCGGCAGTAAGGCCAAAGCTGCGGGGAGGTCACTGAAGAGCAGTTTTTCAGGTGAATGCGCTAGCTCCACAGCCCGGCGCAATGCAATAGCTTCCTGAGAGACCCGGTTGGTTTTCCAGGCATATTCTGGCAGACTGCGCAGCTGTCGAACCAACTCTCGCACAATTGGCATTACGCTCGGCGCAGTTTTCAGCCCGTTCGCAATGCGTTCCACAATTGCTGCACGGGTTCCGCTCACTCGGCAGCCGGCTATTGCAAACAGATCCGGTCTTCGTAAAAGTACCTCCCAGTCCGGCACGCTGGGTTCTGCCAGAAGTGAACCTTCTCGATAAAGCGTAGTTTCGGCCTGGTGCACCTGTAAAAAGGCGCAGAGTAGAACCGGTAGAACCCCCTCCGTCACCCCGTAAGGCGCGTCTCCAAGCAGACTGTATAATTCTGCAACCGGACGGATCTCGGGCGGCGAGACAAAAATAAAATGGCTGATCGCATCCCAAATTGGTTTGAGCTTTAATGGATCTTCTGATGAAGGCTCCGTTAATTCCCACCCGCCAGAATCGGCAGGGCTGTGCAATCCTCCGCGAACAAATAAACTCTCGTACATGCTGCGTTCAGGCGGGTAGCCGTCAATTCCCATCTGGGGCAGATTGGAATGGGTTAACATGGCTTCGATTAAGTTTCTTCTCGCTGCAGCGCTCTGCGAGGACAGCATTCGACGATTAATTAATTCGTTCCAAATAATTGGGCTGGAAGAAAAGCGTTCATCACATATCCGGGAAAGAATTTGTGAAATTTGTTCTTTTTCAGTTACGGCAAAGTTTTGACCTTTGTAGATCCAAATACAGCCGCTGGAATCGGTCAATCGATGAAGGCTGACCGATTGGTCTAATTCGCTCTGGATCAGTGTCTCTAAAGAATTGATTCGAGTAAACAATTCTTTTTGAGCCACTTTATCGTCGCGTAATTCGGGCGTGTTTTCCTCAACCCAGCGATAGCACCGCAGGTCGAACAACAACTCACTCAATCGGGCGGTGCGCCTGGTGATACCAATAAGAACGCCATCTTCACTGCAAAACTCGGGCCGCTTTGACCAATTCACAAATTCGGCAATTTCCGTAGCATTCGCGGCAAGGCATAGGAGAATCAAACCACTGGCGCCAGCTTTAAGGGCAGGAGTAGTTTGAGCTAAAACGGACTGATCAATATAGCGAACCTCAAAAAAACGCAATGTCCCGGTTTGAAAACTGTGCCGGCGGGCAACGAGCGGTCTGGGAGGAAGATAACGTTGCACAGCTTCCGCAAGGCTGAAAGAACTGCTGGTTTGTCGGCTGGCCTGTTCCATCCGCTCATCGAGGTCAACATCACTGCCTTGCCAGATTGCATAGGTTCGATTGTGTTGCCTGAACACGATAACGGATCGTTTCTTCAAACCAGCCAGCGCATGCCGAATACTGGCATAGGAGATCTCATCTGACACCAAAGCACTGGAAAGAAGTGCTTCAGTAGCCTGGATAGGACTAACTTCGCCCAACCAGTTTAATAAACCTATTGTTTTTAATACGTTGATTTCTAACTGGGATAATTCAGTAGTCGTATTTAGACGTTCAAGGGTTTCTGTTAATGCTCGAGCACGATTCGATGCGTAAAGCCTGCCCTGAAAATTGGCTGTAATGTAATCGAACAAATCAAAAAGACGGAGAAATGTCGGCGTTGAATTTTTTCGTAAGAATTCCTGGAATCCGAAAGGTTCAAAAGAAGTGAGGAACGCAAAAATGGATCGCTCGTTTTGGGCAAGACGTTTGAAAATATACGGTAGAACAACAAGCGTAGATGGATGAAACGGATAAGCAAGCTCACATAGTTTTTGAAACTCTTCCCCCTTCATTAAGGATGGACACCATCCTGCATCAATTGCTTCAGAAGCAATTTGAGAGAGTACTGGAATGTTTTTATAGAGAATTTCGGGCTGTGTGATTTGTAGTGAGTTAACCAACAACCGTGTTTGTTGTGTAGGCGGTTCCTGAAATGCGATATCCTCAAATCGGCCTTGAACCTTTGCCCATTCTCGCTGGGTCGACTGATCCAGCATGGCAGCATATCGCTCAAATGCTTGATGTAATATTCCAATGAAAACCACTGGTTTTTTGGAGCTACGGTTGGCATATTCGGCAATTTCCTGAAGAAGATATACATCTTCTTCATCTGAATGAGAAGCAGCGTATTCTAGCGGCTTTCCCATTTCGTCAAATATAACCAGAATCCCATTAAAATTGAATGGATGTGAGGTTATCCTGGAACAAAAATCGTCTATCCATTGGACGATGGCATGACTATCTGTTCGGCTTGACCAACTCTCTAAAATTGCCTTTAATGGGGCAAAATCTTGGGAATTACTAAGTCGAGTGATCGCGCGTAGAAATCCGTGCTTAAGACATTCTTGAAAAGATCCGCGGAAACCAGTAATAGGAACAGGCATCAAACCTGGCGAATCTCGCAAATTTAATAATGAAAACAATTGTTTGGATAAAACTGGATCCGCTTTCTGTAATTGCTTTAGTGCTCGCTGATGTGTGGGTTGGTTTGAACAGGCTAAATTCATTAAGTGAAGACTAAAAAATGATTTGCCTGAACCAAATGGACCTGTTAATGTCCAGCTTCTTCCATAGCTTGCATCTTTAACATGAAGCAGAATGCGGGCAAGGCAAGCACGGCTTTGGCCTGTCAGGACATAACTTTCCGCTATGGCTGAATTCTCGAGGTCATTTTCGACTTGAATGGATCGAAGGCCGTTTGGATGAATGTGAATCAGTTCATTGATTCTTATAGGGTAAGTTATCGATTCATTAACCATATCACTCATAATAGCCCTGTAGGAATTTATTTGCACTCGCTTGAATGTTCATAGTAATTGCTTCAGTTAAGTAAATTTGGCTAAGGCCTGCTGTTTCGACAAGCCGTAAACCACCAGGAAAGCGTCTTTCGATTTCCACAAGATAATCGACAACACTGCTCTCATCAAGTTTAAATATTTGTCCAGGGCTATTGGCTTGATAAATGCATTCTTCTAAAGAAATCGTGCTGCTTTTTTGTTCCTTTGTAAAAATGAAGTTCAAAAGTGCATAGCCAAAAACTTCTACAGGTAATGTGATTTTTGGCCCAACGTTGAAATGATACAAATCATATTCCGGCATATACCTGATTAGATCCAGCTCTGCTAAAGGACAATCAAGGTTGTCTTCTGATAACCCATCAATTTTGCTTTTTTGCCTATTTGAGGTTCGAGTTGTTACATAGGTATGTAAAAAACAATCCAGCTCGCGAAATACCATATCACGAGTGGTTTTTACATTGAGATGATCTAATTGGCGAATTATGAAATTTCCTAAAGATTGCTTTGTGAACTCGGTTTCAAGATATTCCGAGAACGATATTGCCCAGATTAACCCTCGCAAGCGATTGGTGCAAATTTGCCAGTGGATTAACCATAACGAGCCATCCTTTTCAAGGTATGGGTCCCATTTCTCATTAAGGAATAATTGTTGAGCTAGCCAGGTTGGTTTTAAGGGTTTGGTAAGTCCTTTTGCTTCACATTCCTCCAATAAGCCAGATACAATTCCCCAATGTCTGATGGAACGAACCATATTTTTTCCTACCCCGAGATCAACCAGCGCATCATCTTTTGTAAATATGGTCCCGTTCAATTTCGCAGCATCAACGCCTTTTTTAAGCCAACCATTTCTGAATGCAAATGTTTCATGTCCGCCTAGTATTGGCTTGGCTTGTTTATGTTGACTATTGTTATTGTTTGCCATAAATTAAAATTCTTCTTTTCCTGAGGGGGTCACTGGCATCACCATTTTTAATGAATTTCCTTCTTTAGCCTTAATCCAATTAATAATCGTATCGCGCCTAAATCTCCAATGTTTTCCCACCTTGAAACCTGGCAATACACTGTCTTGCGCGAGCTTATAGATGGTCGATTGCGGAATGCGCAAGTACGCTGAGACTTCTTCTGCCGTCCAGAACTCATCTGTGTCGGCCATTGCTCACCTCGCTTATAAAAATTGAGATTATCACAGTTACTCTAATGATTATAGCATCGGGAAAGAAAAAGCAAAATCAAATAGGAGGACAGTTTCATCCCCAATCTATTTTTGAGTAGATTGAAGTTTACAAATTATATAATTTGTGCTATTATGTAAACTGAAAGGGAAAAGGAGGAGGCCATGACCATTGGAGGACGTATCAAACAGGCTCGGAAAGCGGGCAATTTTTCTTTGCGAAAACTGGCGGATGAAATTGGGGTCAGCGCCATGGCGATCTCAAAATATGAACGAGACCAGGATGTGCCCAGCTCAGGCGTTTTGCTGCGGCTGTCTCAGGCTTTGCAGGTCAAGGTGGATTTCTTCTTTCGCCCGAGTACGGTCTCCGTTCAACTTCAGGCCTACCGAAAACACGCTGTACTGGGTGTCAAAGAGCAGGAAGCCATCCAGATGCGCATCCAGGACTGGGTGGAGCGTTACCTCGAGGTCGAAAGTCTTTTCCCTGAAGAACAACACACGGCTAACCTCCCTCTGCGCAAAGTGACCTCACTGGATGAAATTGAAACCGCAGCTATCGAATTACGCGATCGCTGGAATCTGGGTTATGATGCAATTGAAAATCTGGTCCAGTTGCTGGAGGACCGGGGAATCAAGGTGGGGATCATCTCCGGTTTCGAGCATTTTGACGCCTGCACTTTCAAGGCAGATGGCGATCCGGTAATCGTAACTAAAGGCGAATTATCAGGCGACCGGCAGCGATTCAATTTAGGGCATGAACTGGGACACCTGATCCTGGATGTTCAGGGCGATCTCAAGCCAGAACAGGCAGCCAATCGGTTTGTTGGCGCTTTCCTCGTGCCGGCTGCGACGGCTCGCTTTGAACTGGGCACCAACCGAACGGACCTCAACATCAACGAACTTCACATGCTTAAGCATAAATACGGCTTAAGTATGCAGGCCTGGATTTACCGCGCCAAGGATCTTTTCATTATTTCTGAAAACACCGCGGTGCGCTTATTCCAGCAATTTCGTGTCAATGATTGGCATCGCCAGGAACCAGGAAAACCTTATCTATCTGAAACGCCCATGCGGATGGAGCGGTTAATTTATCGCGCTTTGGCTGAGGATTTGATCTCGCGTTCCAGGGCGCAGGAGTTATTAGGCAAGCCATTACAACTAGGGTGGGAGATGGAGGCACTGCAGCAAAATGACCTTGCCATCCGTTCTGGTAACTGATACGAATATTTGGATCGACCTCGAGAACGGCAAGATATTAGCCGATGTTTTCCGTCTTCCATACCAATTCTACACCACTGATTTTGCGGTAGAAGAGTTTATCCATCCTGGGTGGGCACAGCTTCACGATCTGGGATTGCAAACACATGGTCTTGAACCTGAATATGTGCTCGAATTAGTCCGGTTAAGGCAGATCCATCATCAATTATCAGCCATCGACCTGGCTGCATTATTGCTCGCCAGAGCATTGGATGCAAGTTTGGTGACCGGCGACCGAAGACTCAATGAACTTGCCAAAGCGAAGGGGGTACCGGTTCACGGGGTGCTATGGATATTGGATGAAATGGTGATCCTCCATGTTCTTACAGAAAACCAAGCAGCAATTGCCCTCCGGGAGATGCTCGATCAAGGGGCAAGGCTGCCAGATGGTGAATGTCAAAAGCGTTTTGATCGTTGGTCATCTTGACCAGAAAGGATCTTCGAATGAGTAAACCCAAAGGTACAATGCATAAGCCGGGTCAGAAGGCCCCAGAATCTGGACAATACGGAGTAGTTGGTCCAAAAGGTGGAAAAACTGGTTTGAGACAATGCGAAAGATTTATCCTGCTTAATCGAAGCTATCTATATTCTGCGTCATCCCACTCTTCGTTCCTCTTTGATTAATTACTAACGACCTATCCTAAAAACCGATTCAGGAAGAATGTGAAGGCTAAATGGAATGGATGCAATAAATGGCAAAAACAGAAGAATCGTCACCGCACTACACGAAGTTGAATCGCTAGGAGTAAGAAGAAGCAGCTCAGTATATGGTGATCTTATCGTAAACCGATTTTCCATGGAGCTAATAATACGGGGGGTATATTCACAACCTAGTCTTGCAAGGAATAGTGCCTTGAGAAGGAAAGCCCCGACTCCTGAAAATATATTTTTTGGAAAAGGAGAGTAGTGATGCCAGATTTCTATTCCCGCGAAAGGAAACGATTTAACCTATTTTATGAAACTCATTGGCGTCCCCCTCAACTTGGTGCATTGACAGCAGCGTTGTCGCACTGGACATTAAAACCAAAAGAACCAGCGCTTGTAAGCATTCCAACCGGGGCAGGAAAAACTGCAATAGCAATGGCAACACCATATGTGATTCAAAAGCCCCGCGAAGAGTATTGGTTGTTGCTCCTTCAGCTGATCTTCGAACGCAATTATCAGATAAATTTGTTTCCGAACACGATTTAGCTGTTGTTTCTGCACTGACAGGTAAACCTGATCAGGGGCTAAAAGTAATGCGCATGACAACGCGCACAAAATCATGGTCCGACCTTGAAGAATTCGATGTTGTAATCGCACTTCCAAATACAATTAGCCCGCGATATTATCCAGAAAATCTGCCGCCGGCTGATTTATTCGACATGGTCATTGTAGATGAAGCCCACCACGCAAGCGCTGATACTTGGCTTGAAATCCTACATCATTTTAAAGATGCTTATTCGCTCTTGCTGACTGCAACTCCTATACGGCGTGATGGAAAGCGCATACCGGGGAAATTAGTTTACTATTATCCAATGCGATTAGCTCTGGAAGCCGGTTTCTACAAACCAATTGTGCCTCGCATACTTACTCCAACTTTTCCAGGGAATAGAGACGCTACAGATCGTCAAATTGCTGAAACTTGCGCAAAGATTATCTCTGAAGAAGAACACAGTACCTCAACTCTTATTGTTCGTGCCAATTCAATTGATCGGGCCGAAAGCTTAACCAACCTTTATAAAGAAATGGGTATAAATTTGACACCACTTCATAGTCGTAGTGGTCCTAGGCAAAGAGAGGAAATTGTAAATCGCTTGAAAGATGGTTCTCTTCGAGGAGCTGCGGTGGTGGGTATGCTGGGTGAAGGATTTGATTTAGGCTCTATCCGCATTCTTGCATACCATGATAAACATAAGTCCTTACCAGCAACAATTCAATTGTTTGGCAGACTCGCACGAACCGACCCAAATTTCCCCCAATCCTCAATTCTCGTTACGGCTCGAGATGCCGACATTTACCCAGAACTTCAACACATCGTTCGTCAACTTTATACTGAAGACCAGGATTGGGCTCGAGTATTACCCCGAATCATCGATGATGAAATTCAAGAGGAGCGGGAAAATGCTACTTTCGCTTTGCGGTTCAGCGGGCGTAGTACAGAGATTCATCCGGCTCATCTAAGGCCGTTACTGCGCTCAATAATTTTAGAAATCCATGACCCAGCTTGGGAGCCTTTCTTTTTGGGCGATCAAATTCCGTCAGAGCTTCTCTTAGGCAATAGCTTCAACGGCGGCCAGATTGTTTTTTCCCAACATGATCAAGAGAGCGGGATATTTGTCCTGGTGGTTAAACATTCCGGATCTCCAAGGTGGAGTAGTGATCCGTCCGTGCAGAATGTGGAATACCAATTGCATATGCTTGCGCTGAAGAAAGCGCCCACAACGGATCAGAATAACCTATTGTTCATAAATACTGAAAGCCAGGGTGCACAGACCGCGCTACTTGATTTACTTGAACTTAAAGATGTGGCTCGATCCATCGCACCCGAGCGAATTGATGATTATATTAACAGCTTGGAACGGATTTCTGTTTCTGCCATCGGAGTTCGAAACACGAATCCGGCCGGTCGCGGAACCGTTGGTTATCGGAACTTTATGGGTAGCGGAGTAGATGCAGGGCTTAGAGCGGTTGATGTGAATCGTACAGCTTTAGGCCATGGAAACGTACAAGTTGTTTTTACTGATGGCACCTCTATCAATGGTGGCTTTGCTGTTGAAAAAGCCAAAATATGGATGACCAGGTACTTACCACTCCGGCATTACGCTGAATGGATAGAAGATGCGGCAGCACGTATTTGGTTCCCCAGTATTGGCCCTAATGGCCCTCTTTTACCTGGCATAGATCGAGGAAGACTTTTTGACACATGGCCTGGTACTCCACCTCTTGTGGCCGAAATGGACCCGAAAACATTTGGTCGCTCATATTCTATTCTTTATAACGGAAAAGAATATCCTCTTGAAGTTGTCGATTTACGCCTAAAAAATATTGGCACCCCATTAAATGAAGGAGAAGCTCTAATCATTCAGGCCACAATACCAAACCATGACGGCGGAAATGATGATGAGAATATAATCTGGGAAGGACAATTGCACCCTACTGGGAACTTGATCGGCGAATCCCCATTAGAGGTTCGTCATGGCTATGCTAGTTCTATCGATTTTGTCGATTTATTAATAAATAATCCGCCAACGATCTTTTTCCTTGATGGGACAACCATAATCGGCAGGTTGCTTTACGAAAACACGCATTCAGGCCCAGAATTTCCCAAGGACTCCATCAAAATTTTAGATTGGATTTCTAGTGGGGTTGATATTACCGCTGAAACACGAGCCACAGCAGCCAAGCGCAACCCTCCTGCAATTTCCATTCATGAACACTTAGAATCTTTCTTACGAGATCGCCCAAAAATTGGAACTAATCGATGGATTCTTCTAAACGATGGTTCTGGCGAAATTGCAGATTACATAGTAATCGAACCGTTAGTGAGTGGAGAGATCCATATGTCACTTTGGCACGCAAAGTATTCGAACGGAGTAAGCCCTAGCGTACGTTCAACTGACTTTGAGGTGGTTGTAGCTCAAGCTATTAAATCCAGGCGCTGGTTTAAACGACGAAATTTATGGGAAGAGATAGGGAATCGAATAACTGGTGATGCATATCCCCGTGCACAGATTGTTGAGGGAAGCGATGATGAACAACTGCTGAAGTGTCACTTGGGTATTGCGGATAATGGAGAGCCTCACGGCATAACTGTGTGGACTGAGACATTCCCAAATGTCAGGGGTGATATTTGCATCGCTCAACCTGGTCTTTCAAAATCTCTCTTTATTGATGAATCTGAAAGCGATGCTGCTCGGAGTATTTCCCAATTATTAACAACGCTTTCTGATACGGCACAGGCGGATGCACTCAACATCGTTGTTCTGGGATCAGCAGGGTAACGTTTTGTACAAAATCACTTCAATATCACTTGATACGTTACTTTTATTGGGCTAAAAATAATCAGTGGACAAATAAGTCCCAATTTGTCTATTCTGAACTAGAGGCAAGGTTTATTGAAGCCGGTTTGCTGTAAGATTATTTACTATCAAACGATCTTCGAATCTTCCCGCGTTGGTTGTTAAGCGAAATAGCCTCCCGTCTTCTCTGCTCGTCGATACTGTGCATCTTTTTTGCCTCTTCCCACTGCTCTTTCGTCGGTTCTGGTAGTCTATCGAACCAGTCTATCCAACGCTCTTCGATTGCCTGGAGCGATATTTCGTCGGTCATAGTGGTGTGTATCTGGTTAGCAATGAATGGACGAAGCTCAGGTGCGATTACCTTGCCTTCATACATGCGTTTAAATAACCACAAATAAACGTCTACGAGTTCCAGACCGATGCTCTCTCGTCCGGAATTGAATTGTAAGGGGGCGTTGGGCATTCCAGTGTAGTCGAGTTCAGGCAGGCCTGTGCCGAAGTCGTAGCGGAAGTCTCTCACTTCTGCGTAGAACTCGGCCAGCGAACGCTGTGTTTTATTGAATTGAGACTGCTGATCAACGACGATGACTGGCGACTTTGGTTTACCGTTAATTATCCGTAATGCGATGCCGCGCATCACCATTTGGAATCCTATTAGGTTTGGCGTAATCCAAAGGAATTCTCGCTTGTTTTTTGCGTTATATCGGATTTCCTGTGGATTGTGCAAAGCCCATGTGAGTGCATCCGTGATGATCTGACGTGAGCGCTCGTCGACAACACGATCAACGCGGGTGAGTAGTGTTTTGCACACCTCTACAAGTTCAGTTTCAGCAACTTCATCGTTTGTCTGTATCCTGGTTTGCCAAGACCTCTTTAACAGTTCTAGATCAAAAAGCGATGAAACCTTGTGCAGTAGGATATACCTTAATGGCGTCCAGTATGCCAGCCATGGGACAGCAGGATTCATGCCCTGGTCAAATATCTGGTCAAAGAAGCAGATGGCTGCATGATCTTTCTTGTAAACCATGTAAAAGTCAAACTTCAGATCTAGGGACTTATGCAACAATTCAAGACCTTTTGCTATTGATGCCAGTTTTCCCATGCCTAGTTCAGCCGCGTGTAACCTTTCCACGCCCAGAAGTTTTCTTACTTCCTCCATCGCACCAGAAGCCGCATAATCAACATTAAAATTACTCGAAAGAACGCCGTAGTAGAGGATTGGCTGTTCTTCGTCAAATAGGTTTGATCCGGTATGTCCGCTTTCGTCAACGTAAAAATACATTTTTATTCTACCAAATAAAACTGAAGATTGAGACACAAACTCGTCGATGCAGTTGACAAATCGATGCCTTTTTAAGTTATATTACACTATCAAGGGCTTTCTCAGATAATGAATGTTTTGATCATCTGACCATAAACAGCAATAATGTGTTCTTTTTTTAAGAAGAGTTATGGCGACTTTATTCCTTCAATCCAAGAATAAATCAAACGACCTCAGTAAAGAAGTTTTACATAATTCACATAATATGATCTCAAATGACTATGGTTCAGTTCAACCATCGTCCTCCGGGTCGCGAAAAAACTACTACTTGACCCTGTCATAAAAAGTCGCTATCATACGTCTAATAACTCGTAACCAAAGATCCTCCGGCCTCTTCAGAAGAGCGTCCCTCAGGCCAAGCTAAAATGCGGAGCCTGAGTGAAAAACGTTCCGAAACCAGGAAAATCTCTCATAACCCGGAGGTCGTTGGTTCGAATCCAACCCCCGCTACCTAAAAAGGCATCTTTAATGGATGCCTTTTTTACTAACGATTTAGTGAGTTGAGGGTGGAATGACCGAAAAAAACTGCTCGTTAAACGAGTGTGAGAAGGAACCTATGGAAAAAGGGAATTACTACAAACATAATTGATTGAAGCTCGAATCATCAAAATAGAACGAAATTATGTAAGTGGGAGAGGGCGGAGATCATAATGGGAAGAGCGATAGTAGATCACATATACTATAGGGGAGATTACTGGCACTAGCGAGTAAATTCGTGGATAACATAGGTAGAAATAAATAGAGATCGGAAAAGTATCTGGAAAAGGTATAGTTTCGATGAAGTGGGATGGAGATGGGTGAAGTAAAATTGCGAACATAATTCTCAATCTGGAAAAGATTTATCTCAGCTTATTTTCCCTGTCCGAAATTGCTCCTATATTTCAGCGTTTTTTAATGATAGAAGTAGAATCCTGGTGTAATATATTTACTATAACTTATTAATTTTGGGTAGCTGGCAGTCCTACCGAGAGGGTGGCTTATTTGGTTTTCAGGAGAAATGCCCATGAGTGTTGATGTAACTGTTGTTATTGAAACCAAATTTTCTAGTTTTTTTGGTAATTCACAAAAGTTATAATCATTTTTCATTGAGTCTGGAAGCCCCTGGGAGAATGGCTATATTGAGAGTTTCAATGGCACCCTCAGAGATGAACTTCTCAATCAAGAAATATTCTTCACATTAGAGGGGGATAAATTATTGATTGAAAAATGGAGAAAAGAGTACAATCAGATCAGACCACAT
>Ga0116194_1001332_pt1 | contig 15531 bp, 17 predicted proteins | sample AD_SCU001_MetaG_FD_89887 | JGI IMG/M metagenome (GOLD analysis project Ga0116194, IMG submission 89887) | Active sludge microbial communities of municipal wastewater-treating anaerobic digesters from China - AD_SCU001_MetaG | ecosystem: Engineered > Bioreactor > Anaerobic > Digestate | place...
ATCGCCAAGACAAAAATTAAATAAATTTCACAATACTTTTGTGTCAAGAAACGCCTTTGTAAAACACTTATTATTAGTGCTTTGCAAAGGCGTTTTTCCATTTTTTGTGTGCAGAATTCAGGAGATTTTAAGTCAATATGCTAAATTTCTATAAAATATTGTTAAATAGGATAGTTTATAGTATTATTTAACTTAAATCAACAATTTACTGAATAATGAGTGCATTTACTGAATTTGAAGAAATATTTACCAGGGGCTGTCGTTACGCTACTTAGAGCCTTTACTTATGACTCTTACCAATAATTTCTTCAAATAAATTATATGTACCCCTGAATAATATTTTTATGAAATTAAAGTTGGGTTGTTGGAAGAATCCTCGTGCTTAAGGTGGTATTAAAACTATGGATATGTTTTCAAGGACAGAAATGCTTATTGGAAAAGAAAACCTCAATAAGCTTAGAAAATCAAAGGTTGCCGTTTTTGGAATTGGCGGTGTAGGATCTTTCGTAGTTGAAGGTCTTGCCAGGGCAGGTATCGGGTCTTTAATTCTGATAGATAGTGAATGTATTGATATAACCAATATTAACAGACAGATACATTCCAATATAAAAACTGTAGGCAGACCCAAAGTTCAGGTTATGAAAGAAAGGATTCTGGATATAAACCCTGGGACCGAAGTTACAATATATGAAAAGTTTTTTTGTGAAAACACAACACAGGAATTAATAACGAATGATTATGATTATATTGTAGATGCTATTGATACGGTTTCAAGTAAAATAGAACTTATACTTGCAGCTAAAAAAAATGGAATTCCTATTATAAGCAGCATGGGGGCGGGAAATAAGCTGGACCCTACAAAATTTAATGTAGCTGATATATATGATACAAATACATGCCCTCTTGCCAGGGTTATTAGGAAGGAACTCAGGAAAAGGGGCATAGTAAATCTAAAAGTAGTATATTCTACTGAACCACCAGTTAGGGCAGCACAGCAAACAAACTATTCTGAACTTAAACTTGTACCGGCAAGCATTTCCTTTGTGCCTTCCGTAGCAGGTTTGATAATTGCAGGTGAGGTAATTAAAGATATAATGAAAACATAACGGTATTATAAAAGATAATTAAATGTAGAAATTAAATTCAGATACTAATAACACTTTATATAAATATTGAGTTACTTTATTATAAAATTAATAAAATAAAAGAAGGAGTATTTTTAATGTATTATAAGAGGATAAATATATTTACTGGAAATTTTGGCAGTGGTAAAACTGAAATTTCAGTTAATTTTGCCTTGAAATTAGCGGGAATTGTTGAAAAAACTGCAATAGTAGATTTTGATATAGTTAATCCGTATTTTCGTACAATGGATGCTAAAAAATACCTTGAAGATAAGGGTGTATATGTCATAGCTCCCGTATTTGCCAATACTAATGTTGATGTACCTGCCATACCTCCCGAGGTAAATATGTTATTTGAAAATAAGGCTTACACAGCGGTTTTTGATGTTGGTGGTGATGACCTCGGAGCAAAAGTTATTTCCAGGTATAAAGAAGAAATTATACAATGTGACTATGCACATTTTTTCGTCGTTAATATAAGAAGACCTATGACCAATACTATAGAAAAAATAAGAGAAATGATTTGCAGCATAGAAGAAAGTTCGGGCCTTAAGATAACTCATCTGGTGAACAATACCAATATGCTTGGCAAGACCAACCTGAATGATATAATGGAAGGGAACAGGGTAGTAAATGAAATAGCAAATGAGATGGGTGTAAAAGTTGCATTTACAAGCGGGCTTTACAATATCCTTAAAGAAGCTGAGGAATATGTAGATGGGGAATTGTTTTATATTGAGAAAATGATAAAGCTTCCTTGGGATTGATGGGAACTTGAAAAAAAACAAAAAGAGTTTTATAATGTTAAAAAAGAATTACAGAATGTACAAAAATAATATTAAGGTACAAGTGAGGTTGTTATGGCTAGAGTTATTTTTGATGTAGAGCGTTGCAAGGGATGTAAGCTGTGTACAACAGTTTGCCCTAAGGGGATTGTTGTTATAAAGGAAGATGTACTCAATATGAAAGGGTTTCACCCTGCCGGAGTTAATGATATGGATAAGTGCATCGGCTGTGCTTTTTGTGCAACTATCTGTCCGGACTGTGTAATAGTGGTAGAAAAATAAGGGGGACTTAATTAATGGGAGAAAAGCTTTTAATGAAAGGAAATGAGGTAATAGCTGAAGCTGCATTGAGAGCAGGATGCAGATTCTATTTCGGTTATCCTATAACACCTCAGACTGAGATCGCTCATTATATGGCCAAAAGAATGCCTGAAGTTAATGGTACATTTTTACAGGCCGAAAGTGAAGTGGCGGCAATTAATATGGTATATGGCGCTGCAGCTGCAGGTGCCAGAGTCATGACATCATCATCAAGTCCAGGGATTAGCCTTAAACAGGAAGGTATATCCTATATAGCAGGTGCTGAACTTCCTGCTGTTATAGTAAACATCGTTAGATGCGGGCCAGGTTTGGGTGGAATTCTTCCGGCTCAGTGTGACTATTTTCAGGCTGTCAAAGGCGGCGGACATGGAGATTATAAAATGGTAGTACTGGCACCATCAAGTATACAGGAATTGTATGAACTAACAGTTGAAGCTTTTAATATTTCAGACAGATATAGAATAATGACAATGATCATGGGTGATGGAATTCTTGGGCAAATGATGGAAACTGTCGAGTTTAAGGAAAAAGAGAACATTATTCGCTCAGATAAAACCTGGGCTGTTACAGGGACAGCAATGGAGAGAGAGCATAATACTGTAACATCTATTTATATAAATCCTGAAGTCCTTGAGAAACACAACCAAAAGCTTCAAAACAAGTATGAAATTATTGCTGAAAAGGAAAGCAGAGTTGAGGTTTATAACTGTGACAATGCTGACATTATAGTTACTGCTTTTGGTACAGTTGCCAGGATAGTTAAGAATGTTATAAAAATGGCTCAAAAAGAAGGGATTAAAGTAGGTTTAATACGACCTATCACCCTCTGGCCATTCCCTGATGAAGCATTTGAGAAATATGCACAGGTTCCCAAAGCTTTTTTAAGTGTAGAACTTAATGCAGGGCAAATGATTGAGGATGTTAAACTTGCTGTTAACGGCAGGAATAAAGTGTATTTCCACGGAAGAACGGGTGGAATGATTCCAACTCAGCAGGAGATTTTAAACAAAATTAAAGAAATATTAGCTTAGGGGAATTAGTTCGAAAGAAATTGATAAATTTTTGAAAAACTAATGCACCTGTGCATGTTTTTGCACAGGACTACAACAAAAATAAATTGCACGTGCGACAAAATGAGTTTAGCCCATAAAAACTTTTTCACAAAAAAGTTTTGTTCCTGCAAGGGTTAATTCATTTCGCATATAGCAGGAATGGAGCTTAAAATGAAGACTGTTTTTGAACGGCCGCATGCATTAAAAGATATACAAATGCATTACTGTCCCGGATGTACTCATGGAATAATTCACAGGCTGGTTGCGGAAGTAATCGATGAATTAGGTATTGAAGGGAAAACTGTTGGAGTCGCATCTGTAGGATGCAGCTACAATAACTATGATTATTTTAATTGTGATATGGCTCAGGCTGCACATGGAAGAGCTCCTGCCGTTGCTACAGGTATAAAAAGAGTAAATCCGGAAAATGTGGTTTTTACTTACCAGGGTGACGGTGATCTGGCAGCTATAGGTACAGCAGAAATAATTCATGCTGCTGCAAGAGGAGAAAAAATCACAACAATATTTATAAATAATGCCATTTATGGTATGACATCAGGTCAGATGGCCCCAACAACGTTAATCAATCAGATTACAACCACTACACCATATGGCCGTAAACCTGAATTACACGGATTTCCCATAAAGGTTTGTGAATTGTTATCTACACTTGAAGGTGCAGTATATATAGAGAGAGTTTCAACTCATGATATTAAAAATATTATGAATGCTAAAAAAGCCATAAAAAAAGCATTTCAGGTACAAATGTCCAATAAGGGGTTTTCTTTAGTTGAGGTCCTGTCATCTTGTCCTACAAACTGGGGAATGAATCCGGTCAAGGCATTATCATGGATAAAGGACAACATGGTACCTGTATATCCCCTGGGAAATTTTAAAGGGAAAGATTTGGAGGTGTAAGGATGTCAGAACATCAGGAAATCATTATAGCTGGTTTTGGAGGACAGGGTATATTATCTGCTGGAAGAATATTAGCTTATGCAGGTATGCTTGAAAATAAAAATGTTTCATGGCTGCCTTCTTACGGACCTGAAATGCGTGGAGGCACTGCCAACTGCAATGTAATTATTTCTGAGGAAGCTGTTGGTTCACCAATATTGAATAGTGCAACAACATTAATAGTTATGAATAGCCCGTCATTGGAAAAATTTGAAAAGGCAGTAATACCTGGTGGATTAATTATTATTGACAGTTCACTGGTAAACAAAAAAGCTTCAAGAACAGATGTTGAAATACATGAGATACCGGCTACAATGCTTGCATCAGAGATGGGGAACCTGACTTATGCAAATATTATTCTTTTAGGAAGATTAATAGAGAGAACCAGAATTGTTTCCAAGGAAAATTTTGTACAGGCGTTAAAGCATATACTTCCTGAGAGAAAACATTATTTAATACCAGAAGAAATAAAAGCTTTGGAAACCGGAATGACTTATCAGGCTTAAGTTTAATGGCAGGAGGCATTCCTCAGTATAAAAGTGGGAGGTGGGAGGTGGGAAGTGGTTTCCGTTTTTTTATTAATTATTATAAATTACAACCAACCTCCAGCCTCCAACCTCCAACTTAGATATATGTGTCCCCTTACCTTAATCCAAAAGCTTCCCTTGTTTCTTTTCCATGGGTGTATGTTAATTCCTCGTAAGTATTACCACTAAATTTGTGTTCATGAAAGCCATTTGATTCCAACAATCCTTGAATTTTGTGATAATGCCCATTTTCTGTTTTTACAGGCAAGCCTGTAATTCCTGAGTAATAATGTGTATGGTCAGTATATGTTGATACACCCGAGTAAAAGTGAAAATGAAATTTTTCTGTTCCAATTACATATTCAGTATAACCGGCAATACGGTGCAAATGCCCGTGCATCAGTTTTGAATCAATTTTAAAATAATGAATATGCCAGTATATCATACAGAACACTCCTCAATTATTATAATATTAGGTTTACAGTTAAAAAACAAGTCATTATTAAAATGTGCAAAAGAGAAATTATTATTGATGGAAAATAAATGAAAAGTGTAAAAAATCTCATTAAACTTCAGCACGTTTAATGAGATTTTTTAATTAAAGTCTTATTTTCTGTTCTATGTTAGATGAGTGCATATTTTATTTTTGAAACAATTATTAGAAGAAGCATTAGTGAAAGTTCTAAGTACTGTAATGATAGCTTCTGGAATATATTTCTTCAAAAATTTTAAATGCACTATGTTATATTTATATTATACCTCTTAAGTATTTCAAGCTTTCTTCAATGCTTTGTAATTGAGGAATATCAAAATGCTCCTGTTCTACAATATACCATTCTGTACCATATTTTTTACCCAGATCTGTTATTTCCTTAAAATTCATTACACCTTTACCAATTTCGGTACTTTCCTTTTCACTGAAACTCTTCAATTCCTTTATATGAAGAAGTGGAAGCCGGTTAGAATATTTTTTCATAAAGTCAATGGATTTCAGACCTGCATATTCAACCCAGTAGGTATCTATCTCAAGGCATACAAGGTTAGGATCTGTATTTTCAGCAAGAATATCGTATCCATATTCACCATTAAATTTCTCAAATTCTATAGCGTGATTATGGTATCCGAATTGGATGCCATTTTTCTTGCATTTTGATCCAATATTATTAAAAAGTTCTGCTGTTTCTTTCCAGGCATCTGAACTGTTTCTCATTTCTTCAGACAACCCCGGACAGATTACATATGGATTGCCGATTTCTAAATTGTATTCAATTACTCCTTCAAGATCCTTCACAAGAAGGTTTATTCCTGTATGACTTCCACATGCATTAAGGCCGTAAGCATTAAGAACGCTTCTTAATTGGGGGGCGGGGGTATCAAAAAATCCGGCAAATTCTACACCATCGTAACCAATACTTGCTACCTGTTGTAGAGTGCCTAAAAAATCTTTTTGTGTCAGTTCTTTAATAGAATACAGTTGCAAACCAATTTTACCCATGTAAATCAACTCCTTATATAAATTTGTAGTGCTGGATTAATGACATTGCTTTCCAAATTGGCATAGTAGTATTAAATATATTATCATATTTAACAAATATTTTAAACAGCCATAACAAAAGGAAGTGCATTTTCTAAATATAAAGGAATATTTACCAGAGGCTGTCGTTACAGTGCTTAGAGCCTTTAAATTCAGCTACGGGCAAAATCAAACTCTCAAAATAACTTGATAAATAATAATTTAATAGTTGCAGTTATTTAGCTCAAATACTGATTTTGCTGTTACTTCACTCAGATACGGGGAACTCTTCAGCATAAAAGGAATACCTGTTACTTGAGAGAAGAGTTTCCCCTGCCTAGCTACAGCATCCTCCACTTATGTACCTTACCAATAATTTCTACATATAAATAAAATGCACCCAACAATAGAAATTAAAATATGCAATATGCCTATTGCATAATATTAAAAACAAATGTATGATTAATAAATGTATGGAAATATTTATAGATGAATTTATCATGTTTAGTATATGCAGGTGGTGATTTAGTGACGATCGAAATAGTAAGATCTATAAAAAATGCCGAACAAGAGGCAGATAATTTAATAAAGGAATCTATTTCTAAAGCACATAACATTATGTCAGATGCAGAAAAGCAAAAAAATGAGGTACTTGCAAAGATAGTGGAAGAAGCTGAGCAGGAATCAGCAAATTTACTTATGAATATGGAAAAAGAAGTACAGGGAGAAATAGAGGGAATATATAGAAAAGCTGAAGAAGAAGGGAAGCTTATTAAAAACAAGGCCCGCACAAATATTAACAAGGCTGTAGATATAGTTGTAGAAAGGATTGTAAATAGCCATGTCAATAGTTAAAATGCATAAGATTACCTTGATTGGTCTTGAAAAAGAAAAATCCGGGATCATTGAAAGTCTTATGAATATCGGTGTCCTGGATATAAATGATATTGGAGACACGGCTCTGACTGAAGAGTGGACAGGTCTTGTTGATAAAGACAATAATGAAGATGAAGCATTGACGCTTGAGCTGGATATGGAAAAGGTAAGGTCTGCTTTGGAATATCTTAATCAATATGATAAGCAGAAAAAGCCTCTTTTTGCTCCTAAAAGATCTGTCGATGCATTACGTTTCAGTGATATATTAAAAAATAAGGATGATATGTGGGTTGCCGTTGAAAAAATAAGCAAACTTGACGAGGAGCTTGCACAACTAAGAATGGAAGAGAATAGGCTGGAGAACCTTATTGCCTCTCTAACACCATGGAAATCAATGAATACCCCTGTCGAGCTTATATCTACAAAAACTACCAGTGTTATAATGGGTGTACTTCCTATAGCAGCAGATGTAAAGGAAATATTTAAAGAATTGAGTGTAAATATACCTGAAAGTTATTTACAATTAGTAAATGTGGATAAGGATCAGTCGTACATTCAGGCTATTTGTCACAAATCCAGAGAGGAAGAATTAACCAGGGTATTAAAAAATAAAGGTTTTAACAGACTAAGTTTTACTGATATGAAAGGTACTATAAATCAGAATATTGAAAATTCATTAAAAAGCATAGAAGAAGTTGATAGGAAAAGGGAAACACTAAGAGGTGAAATAGCTGCCCTTGCAGGCAAAAGAGAAGATTTAGAAGTACTTTACGACTATCTTGCGATACAAAGAGACAGAAATATTGCATTAGGAAGACTACTAAAGACAGAATGCACTTTTATCCTTGAAGGATGGGTTCCGGAACATAATATTAACAGCTTCAGGAATTATATTTCAAAATGGGAGTGGGATTGCTTTGTTAGTATAGAGGAATCGAACAAGGATGAAGACTTTCCAATACTCCTTGAAAATAATCGATTTGTTCAGCCATTTGAACTTGTCACCGAACTCTATAGCCTTCCAAAGCCTTCGGAAATAGACCCGAACCCTTTTATGGCACCTTTCTTTTTCGTTTTCTTTGGTTTGATGGTTGGAGATGCCGCATATGGACTATTAATGGCAATAGCTACAGGTATTGTTATTTATAAATTCAAACCTCAGGGCACGGTTGGCAAACTATTAAAACTACTATTTCTTGGTGGTATTTCCACCTTTATATGGGGTGCTTTGTTTGGCGGTTGGTTTGGAGATATTGTTACACAGGTATCTTCAGGTAAGTTTACAATACCACCACTCTGGTTCAATCCATTGGATGATCCAATGAGGCTTTTGATGTGGTCCTTTATTTTCGGAGGAATACAGTTGTACACAGCAATGGGATTAAAAGGATATAGCCTTATAAGGGAAGGCAAGGTATTGGATGCAGTATTCGATATAGGTTTGTGGTATATATTTCTCACCGGTCTGGTTTTGCTGCTGGTGGGAGGAAATGTTGGGACTATCGGAAAATACATGACAATAGTCGGTGTTATACTTTTAATTCTCACTCAGGGAAGGGCAGAAAAAAATATATTCAAGAAGCTTACCAAAGGCGTACTAAGCCTTTATAATGCAGTAGGTTTTATGAGTGATGTATTGTCATACTCCAGGTTGCTTGCTCTGGGGCTTGCTACCGGTGTAATTGCTTCAGTTATTAATACTATAGGAACACTGCTTGGCTTCAATATACTTGGAATTATTGTCTTACTGATTGTTTTTACAGGAGGACATGTATTCAACATATTGATTAATGCATTGGGTGCTTTTGTACACTCAAGCCGTTTGCAATATGTTGAATTCTTCGGTAAATTTTATGAAGGTGGGGGTAAACCTTATAAACCCTTTAAAATAAATACAAAATATATTAACATTACTGATGGGAGGAAGGTTTAATTATGAAACTACTCGAGGTACTTTTAAACGGAAATTTCCTAGCTTTAATAGGAGCAGCATGCGCAGTTATTTTTGCAGGATTGGGGTCAGCAAGAGCTGTAGGTATGGTTGGTGAAGTTGCAGCTGGTGTTATAACGGAAGAACCTGAAAAATTTGCTCAAACCTTATTACTGCAGGCTTTACCAGGAACACAGGGTATATATGGTCTTTTAACAGCCTTCGTTATTCTAAATAAAATTGGTATCGTAGGTGGTCCTGTAAAAGAATTGACTACTGTTCAAGGAGTTCTTTTCCTTGTAGCTGCATTGCCTATAGCTATAGTTGGTTATAAATCTGCAATTGCTCAGGGCAAGACTGCTGCCGCCGGTATAGGAATTATTGCCAAGAGACCTCAGGAACTGGCAAAAGCTGTTACATTTGCTGCAATGGTTGAGACATATGCGGTATTGGCACTGCTGGGTTCAATCTTAATGGTTTTCGGTATTAATATATAAAGGGCAGAAGGGTGTGTTCCGAATGGATGGAGCAGAAAAATTAATTGAAAAAATTATGGAAGATGCTCGTATGCAAGCCATGCAAAATATTGAGCAGGCAGAAAAAGAAGCAGACAGTGTTATAAAGTCTGCAAAAGAGGAAGCTCTAAGAAAAAGGGGCTCCATAATTGAGAAAACAGAAAAAGAAGTTTCTGAAAAAAAGAAAAGGCTTATCGCAGTTGCTGAGCTTGAAGGTAGAAAAATCAAGCTTAAAGCAAAGCAGGAGGTAATTGCCGAAGCATTTTTAAAGGCACATGAGAAATTGAATTTATTACCGCAGGAGCAATATAAATCAATGCTTGCAGATATGATTATTAATATGGTTCCTGAGGGTAATGAAGAAGTAATTGTCTCAAAAGAAGATAAGCAAAGATTAGGTAATGATTTTATAAATTTGGTCAATAAGAGATTAAAAAATATGAAAAAACAAGGTAACATAAAATTCTCCGAAGAATGCAGAAATATCGGCGGCGGATTTATATTAAAATCTGGAAATATTGAAACAAACAATTCTTTTGATACAATTTTCAGGATGAAATATAATGACATTGAATCGGAAATTATCAGGATATTGTTTAATTAATGCATTGCGAAAGGAAAATTCGCATGATTGCTTTAGTAACGGGCTAAGGGAATTTTCTTAAAAAAGGGAGGTAAGTCATTTGCCGGTTGATACACGTTTTGCTTATGCTTATGCAATCGGAAGGATCAGGGTTATTGAAAAAAAATTGCTGGATAAAGGCAAACTTGACAGAATGATTGATTCAAAATCACCGGATGAAGCACTGAAGGTTATTGTTGAATCAGGATATGTTGAATCATCAACTCTAGCAGGTAATGCCGGAGAATATGAAAATCTTTTAAGGGAAGAAGAAAAACGCCTTTACGGTTTGTTAAGAGAAGTTACCTCTGATGATGAACTATTTAATATATTTTTATTAAAAAATGATTATCATAATATTAAAGTGTTATTAAAATCAGAATTTTTAGCAATAGAAGCAAACGATAATCTTTTAGTTTCTGGGACTATGCCTCCAATGCATATTAAAACAGCAATAAATGAAAGAGAATTGGATAGATTACCATTATATATGAAAGAGGCCATAGACGAATGCTTAGATACATTTAGCAGAACCAATGATCCAAGGCAGATTGATTTAATACTGGATAAGGCATATTTTAGGCATATAGTTGAGATTTCTGAAAAGTCAGGCCATGAATATGTTAAGGAATTGGTAAAAATTATAATAGACCTAACAAATATAAAAACATTTATAAGAATAAAGAATTTGAATATGTCAGCCGATTTGCTTAGCAGGAGTTTAATCCCTGGAGGTACAATTGCTGATTCCTTTTTCACTGAAAATATGGACACGAATATGGAAGTTTTCGTTGAAAAAATAAAAAACAGTCCCTATTTCAATATTTGCAGCCAGGGTATCAGTAATTATGTTAATACAGGCAACCTTTCAAGGCTTGAAAAACTGGCTGATGATTATATTATTAATTTCGTGAAAAAATCCAGGTATAAGACTCTTGGTATAGAACCTTTAATTGGATATCTTGTGGCAAAGGAAAACGAAATTAAAAATGTACGGATTATAATGGTGGGTAAAATAAACAATATTTCCGGTGATATTATAAGAGAAAGGCTGAGAGATACTTATGTATAAAATTGGAGTAATAGGTGATAAGGATAGTGTTCTTGGTTTTAAAATATTAGGTCTTTCTGTATTTCCGGTTTTATCTCCTGAAGAGGCTGTAAAAGTATTACATCGTTTAGCAGGTGAGGATTATGCTGTAATTTATATAACTGAGCAGGTTGCAGAAAAAATATCCGCAAGTATTGATAGTTACAAGAGCAGCAAGCTTCCTGCAATTATACCAATTCCCGGCAATCAAGGCTCTTTAGGAATAGGTGTGAGGGGAATAAAAAAGTCTTTAGAGAAAGCTGTAGGAGCAGATATATTGTTTGGATAAATTAAGATAAATTAGAATTTTGATTTTATGGACGAAGGAAGTGATTGGATATGGGCCAGGGTAGGATAGTTAAAGTTTCAGGTCCTTTAGTTATAGCTGAAGGTATGAGAAATGCAAATCTATTTGATGTTGTCCGCGTAAGTGAACAGCGTTTAATAGGTGAAATAATAGAAATGCATGGGGAAGAAGCTTCAATACAGGTTTATGAAGAAACAGCGGGACTTGGACCAGGAGAACCGGTAGAGACTACAGGATTTCCTTTGAGTGTTGAGTTAGGCCCCGGGCTTATTGGGAAAATATTCGATGGAATACAAAGGCCTCTGGAAGTAATCAGGGAAATGGTCGGCAGTAATATTACAAGAGGTATAGAAGTAAGCGCTCTTGATAGAAAAGAGAAGTGGCATTTTAAGCCTGTAATTGGAAAAGGGGCAAGAGTTGAAGCTGGAGATATAATTGGAGTTGTTCAGGAAACTGTTATTGTTGAGCATAGAATTATGATTCCTTATGGTATAGAAGGAATCATAGAAGAAATATATGAAGGTGAATACTCTATTGAAGACACTGTTGCCAAAATTAAAAAAGATAATGGTGAAATTGCAAATATTAAAATGATACAAAAGTGGCCTGTAAGAAAAGGCAGGCCTTACAAGGAAAAACTGCCTCCTGATACGCCCTTGATAACAGGTCAGAGAGTAATAGATACTCTTTTCCCGTTGGCAAAAGGCGGAACAGCAGCGGTACCTGGACCTTTTGGAAGCGGTAAAACCGTAGTACAGCATCAGTTGGCAAAATGGGCTGATGCTGACATAGTAGTTTACATCGGTTGTGGTGAACGTGGGAATGAAATGACTGACGTTTTATTGGAATTTCCTGAATTAAAGGACCCAAGAACAGGAGAGTCCCTTATGAAACGTACAGTACTTATTGCAAATACATCTGACATGCCTGTTGCAGCCAGAGAAGCTTCTATTTACACTGGTATAACTATAGCCGAGTATTTCAGAGATATGGGTTATAGTGTAGCTTTGATGGCAGACTCAACATCACGGTGGGCAGAAGCTCTGAGAGAAATGTCGGGGAGACTTGAAGAAATGCCAGGTGAAGAAGGCTATCCAGCTTATCTGGGATCCAGATTGGCACAGTTTTATGAAAGATCAGGAAGAGTAATAAGCCTTGGAACGAATGGAAGGGAAGGAGCGCTTACTGCAATAGGAGCAGTTTCACCTCCGGGAGGAGACTTATCCGAGCCTGTTACCCAGGCAACATTAAGAATAGTAAAAGTTTTCTGGGGGCTGGATTCAGGTCTGGCTTATAGAAGGCATTTCCCTGCAATTAACTGGCTTAACAGTTATTCATTGTATCTTGACAGACTGGATAAATGGATGGAGCAGAATATTTCCAGAGAGTGGAGTGTGCTCAGATCTGATGTAATGAGAGTATTGCAGGAAGAATCAGAGCTGGAGGAAATAGTAAGACTGGTTGGTATTGATGCACTTTCATCTGCTGACAGGCTTACTCTTGAAGCTGCAAGATCTATACGTGAAGATTATTTGCATCAGAATGCATTCCATGAGATTGATACTTATACATCGTTAAATAAGCAGTTTGGAATGCTTAAACTTATAATGACCTTCTACTATAAAGGCAAAAAAGCACTGGAATCAGGAGTAGCTATTAAAGATCTGTTTGCCATTCCTGTAAGAGAAAGAATTGGAAGGGCTAAGTATACTCATGAAGATGAAGTTAATGCTGTGTTCTTTGATATTGAGACTGAGCTTAACCGGCAGATAGATGGGTTAATATCAAAGGAGGTGAGCTTTGGTGCTTAAAGAATATAAAACCATATCAGAAGTGGCGGGGCCATTAATGCTTGTTAAAAGCGTTGAAGGTGTGAAATATGGCGAACTGGGAGAAATTGAATTATCAAGTGGAGAAGTGCGCCGTTGCAAAGTTCTTGAAGTAAATAAGGATAAAGCTCTAGTACAGTTATTTGAAAGCCCTGCAGGAATAAATGTTGCAGAAAGTAAGGTAAGGTTTTTAGGGAAAGGCCTTGAGTTGCCGGTTTCCGTTGATATGTTGGGCAGAGTATTCAGCGGGATGGGTGAACCTATAGATGACGGACCTAATATAATTCCAGATATGAGACTTGATATTAATGGTGTTCCTATGAATCCTGCTGCAAGGGATTACCCTTCAGAGTTCATACAAACCGGGATATCTGCTATAGATGGACTTAATACTCTCGTAAGAGGTCAAAAGCTTCCAATATTTTCAGGTTCTGGACTTCCTCATGCCCAGCTGGCAGCACAAATAGCAAGGCAGGCTAAAGTTCTGGGTACAGAAAGCAAGTTTGCTGTTGTGTTTGGAGCCATGGGTATTACTTTTGAGGAAGCAAACTTCTTTATTACTGATTTTAGAAAGACAGGAGCCATTGACCGTGCCGTAATGTTTATAAACCTAGCAAATGACCCGGCAATAGAAAGAATATCTACACCGCGTATGGCTCTTACAGCTGCTGAATATCTTGCTTTCCAGAAAGATATGCATGTATTGGTTATACTTACTGATATAACAAATTATGCTGAAGCACTAAGGGAAGTATCCGCTGCAAGAAAAGAAGTACCTGGCAGAAGAGGTTACCCTGGTTATCTTTATACAGACCTTGCTACACTTTATGAAAGAGCAGGGAGAAAGAGGGATAATAAAGGAAGTATTACTCTAATACCAATACTTTCAATGCCTGAGGATGATAAAACTCATCCTATACCAGATCTTACCGGATATATAACCGAGGGACAGATTATACTTGGAAGGGAATTGCATAGAAAGGGTATTGAACCTCCTATTGATGTTCTACCTTCATTATCTCGTTTAAAAGATAAAGGAATTGGCAAAGGGAAAACAAGGGAAGACCATGCAGATACAATGAATCAGTTGTTTGCAGCGTATGCCAGAGGTAAAGAAGCAAAGGAACTTGCAATTATTCTTGGAGAAGCTGCCCTAACAGATGTTGATAAGCTTTATGCAAAATTTGCTGATACCTTTGAAAAAGAATATGTTTCACAGGGATTCGATGAAGAAAGGCCTATTGAGCAAACTCTTGAGATTGGATGGAAAGTTCTTTCAATTCTTCCTGCAGGAGAATTGAAACGTATAAGAGATGAATATATTAAAAAATATCTGAATAAGATTGATGGAAAATGACGATTACTTTAAATATTGTATTTAAAAGGGAGTGCTAACATGGCATTGATTAATGTTAACCCGACCCGGATGGAGTTAACAAGACTTAAGAAAAGATTAGTTGTTGCTAGAAGGGGACACAAGCTTCTTAAAGATAAGAGAGACGAGTTGATGAAGAAATTCCTTGATTTGGTTAGAAAAAATAAGGAGCTTAGGGAAAAAGTTGAAGAAATGACAATGGATGTGCATTCAAGTTTCCTTATTGCAAGATCGGTTATGCCATCAGAAGTACTTGAAGAAGCTTTAATGTTTCCAAAACAGACTGTGTCTCTTGAAGCAGGATCTAAAAACATAATGAGTGTTGATGTACCGGTTTTGAGTTTTCACACTTCAAGCAATGATCAGGGAGATATTTACCCTTATGGTTTTGCGACTACATCCGGAGAATTGGATAGTGCTATAACAGCGCTTTCAAAAGTAATGCCTTATTTGCTGGAGTTGGCGGAAGTAGAGAAATCCGCCCAACTACTGGCGGAGGAAATTGAAAAAACAAGAAGACGAGTTAATGCTTTGGAATATGTATTAATACCTCAACTAACAGAAACAATAAAATATATAACAATGAAATTAGACGAAAATGAAAGAGGAAATTTAACAAGATTAATGAAAGTTAAAGACATGATGCTGGAGCAGGCAAGACAGGAAAACCCATGGTCTTAAACTATATATAACGCAAAAATGATTTTA
>Ga0116194_1001333_pt1 | contig 15525 bp, 15 predicted proteins | sample AD_SCU001_MetaG_FD_89887 | JGI IMG/M metagenome (GOLD analysis project Ga0116194, IMG submission 89887) | Active sludge microbial communities of municipal wastewater-treating anaerobic digesters from China - AD_SCU001_MetaG | ecosystem: Engineered > Bioreactor > Anaerobic > Digestate | place...
AGTGAAAATCAAAGTGGGGGAACAGGCGCATCCGATGACCGAAGAGCATCACATTGAATGGATAGAAATCATCACCGCCGACGGCAAATCCGGCAAAAAGTTTTTGAAACCCGGCGATTTGCCAGAGGCGGATTTCTACACCCGGATGAGTGCTGTCGGTGCGCGCGCCTATTGCAACATTCACGGCCTGTGGGAGGTAAAAATTCCCGCGCAATCATAGCATTCCGCGAAGGTTAGACCTTCGCAGAATCCGAACAAATATTTTGTCATAAAGCTCCGTGCCGCGGAGCTTTTGAGTTTGCCCTCCGCGTTTTATACGCGGCAATGGAATTTGGGGGCACTATGTCAAGAGCAGAGACTGAAAGAATTTTTAATAAGAGGACAGACCTTAGAGGCAGCGAAATCACCAGAACATCTCCCAGGGTAAGGGTCATTACTCCAGCGAAGGTAAGGCCAGTCGAGTTAAAGGATTGTCTTCCTTCAGAGATAAGGATAAAAGTAGAAGAGACAATCAGGGAGCAAGAGGCGCAGATTAAAGGGGAAAGCTTTAGCGTTTTTAGCGCAAGGGATGTCCATAGCTCGATGAGCAGCTTGCTGGAGCAGGCAGGGGTTGCCGGCAACATCAAAGATATCTCATACAAAGTTGCAGGATAATTATGATATCCCGATGATTATCAAAGCGTCCAGATGGCTTCTGGACGGTATGAGGGCCGGACATTCTCTTGATAGGACTAAAACATATTTACATTGATACGATATTGTCCAATCCCATTCATGGTCCCCGTAGCAATCTTTTCGCTTTGGAAATAATTATTGTGGAGATGTTACTGGAAAAGATAAGGACGACAAGTTGTGACAACGCCGAGGCTGGAAAAGCCGAGGCGTAGAGAGTCCTCTCCGGGCTCTTTTTTATTTGAAGGGGTAGCGCAGAAGTTATCAGGGGTTGAACCCCTGTTAAATTTACCGGGGTTGAACCCCTGGAGGCTGGGGTTGCAAAACGGGGGCGGCGGGGTTAAATTTAATTTAAAATTAAAAGCTAAAAATTAAAAACGGAAATGCAAAATTTGGAAATGCAAAATTCAAAAATTATAATTACTGCAATGATTTGTTTGGCGCTGGCGGCGGTTTTGTGGTTGGCGGCCAGAGACGGAAATATTAAAAATACCGGCGCGCCAACGATGGAAACGGCGCCGGACGGGGCATCGGCGGTTGCGGGGGAAGCGGGGGCGGCGGAAAATCAACCCGCGGGGGCGGGAAAAACGGCGGAAGCGCCGGTGGAAATTTTGGCGTTCGGGGATTTGTTGCTGGATCGCTACATCAAGCTTTATATTGATCGCAATTCGCCGGAATATCCGTTTGAAAACATCAAAGAAATTTTTGCGGGCAACGATATTGTGATGGCGAATTTGGAAGGATCGTTCACGGATTTTGCGCCGCGGCCGCTTGATCCCGACAACACGAGTTTTACTTTTACTCCCGAATTGGCGGCGATGCTCAAGCAAACCGGTTTCAATCTCGTGAATCTGGCCAACAATCATGTGCAGGATTTCGGCCGGGACGGTTTTGCGCAATCGCGGGCCTGCCTGGAGCAAAATTCAATTGATCATTTCGGCGATTATTACAATGAGAGTCCGGCGCTGGTAAAAGAAGCCAACGGCCAAAAAATCGCGTTTGTCGGTTATCATTCGCTGGCCGATCCGGCAACGGCGGGCACGATTGAGAAAATAAAACAGGCGCGCGAGATCGCCGATTATATCATTGTCTACACTCACTGGGGCGCGGAATATCAAAACGATTTTTCAAAAAGCCAGCAGGCGGCCGGCCGCGAATTCATTGACGCGGGCGCGGATGCGGTTTTGGGAAGCCATCCGCATGTGATCCAGCCGGTTGAAATCTACAAAAACAAGGCCATTTTTTATTCGCTGGGCAACTTTTTGTTTGACCAGATATTTTCATTTGAAGTGCGCCACGGTTTGGGCGTGAAAATCACTTTTGCGTCAAACAAGATTGAATATGAGATGATTCCCACCCAAATGAAAAACTTTCAGGTTGTCCCGCCCGACGAAGCGGCAAAAACCTTGATTTTGCAAAATCTGTCCGCAAAATCCGTGGCTTCCGACGACATAAAATCGCAAATCTCCTCCGGTAAATTCACGTTGTTTGATAATTAAACTTTGCGCAACCCCGGTTAACAAACATTCCAACATTCTTGAGAATGTTGGAATGTTTGTTAACGGTCTTATCCGGCGTTTATTTTTCCAGGGTTTTTAACAGAGGGGGGAGGAGGTCTTTTTTGCGCGACATCATTCCTTTGGCATAGAGATTGCCGTTGGCGGGGATTTTGCCGAACGCTTTTTGAATATAAGACGAATCGCCCGCCACGAAAATTTCCGAGCCGCAGTTGATGATGTCGGTGGCCATCAGGACGACAAATTCCAATCCTTCCTTGGCGCGGATGTTTTCCATTTCGCTTTTTATTTCATTCCGGCGGGCGCGGGCTTCCGATAGATCAACGACTTCAATTTGGCCGACGCCGAATTTCTTGCCTTGCGCTTCAAAGGTTTTGTAATCGGAATTGATAATTTGGCCGGCGGTCATTTTTTTCAGCGACGCTTTTTGTTTTTTGATCTCAACGCCGAATTTTTTAATGTCCTTGACGCCGGCGGTTTTTGCCAGCAGTTTGGCGATCTTGATGTCTTCGGCGGTGCAGGTGGGGGAACGAAACACGACCGTGTCGGAAAGAATTGCCGCCAGCAAAATGCCGGCCATGGGTTTGGCAATTTTGAATTTGCCGGCGATCATTGTTTTGGCGGCCAGCGTTGCCGTGGCTCCCAGCGGTTCGGCGCGGAAAATTATGGGTTCGGGATATTCAAAACAAGTTTTGTGGTGGTCAACGACTTCAATGATTTTGGCGGAGTCGGCGCCGTCGGGCATTTGCGATCTTTCGTTGTGATCCACCAGAACGAGCGTTTTGCCCGCGGCGGAATTGAGTTTTGTCGGTTTCTTGATTTTAAAATAATCCAGAACGAATTTGGTTTCGGGATTCAGATCGCCGCAAACCGCGGCAACGGCACCGATCTTTTGTTTTTTCTTCAAATATTCGGCATAGGCGATTGCCGAGCAGACCGTGTCGGTGTCGGGCGACTTGTGTCCGATAACATAAACAGTATTTATTGCCATAAAGGGTTTTAATTAGGATGGTTATATATTAAAATAAACGAGTGCTATTGTAAAATTTTCAAAAATTTTACAATGATTTTTCAATTTTCTAAGTTCACGTATCATGGAGATTACAAATTACTTCATCCTTGGTTTGTTGCAGGGGGTGTTTGAATGGATTCCCATTTCTTCGGAGGGCGTGGTGGCGCTGGCGGCCAAATATCTGGGCGCGGCGCAAAATCCGGTGGATCTGGCACTGTTTTTGCACGCGGGGACATTGCTGGCGGCGTTGATCTATTATCGGCGCGATTGGATGCGGATTTTAACGTTAAAAGATCGGCCGCTGATCCGGTTTTTGGCCATCGCAACCGTGATTTCACTGCCGTTGGGGTTTGCGGTCAGCCGCGCGGCGGCGCAGGCGGCAATGGGTGCGGGGTTGTTGGCGCTCACCGGCATCGGACTGCTCTTCACCGCGTATTTTCAGGCGAAGAAGATCAATTTTAAATTGGGCGAAAATAAATTGGCCGGCATTGCCGGAGTTCTGCAAGGATTGGCGGCATTGCCGGGATTTTCCCGTTCCGGGTCCACGATATTCGGCTTGTCGCTGGGAAATCTGCCGCCGGCGCAAGTTTTGCGCTTATCCTATCTGATGTCGGTGCCGGCGGTGGCGGCTTCCACCGCGTATCTGGCGCTGTTTGAAACGGAGCAATTCACTCTGGCGGTCTGGCCGGCGCTGGCGGCCAGTTTTGCCGCCGGAGTTTTGACCCTTGATCTGCTGACAAAATTCGCCGAGAAGATCAATTTTGCCAAATTTGCCCTGGCGTTTGCGCTGTTGTGTTTTGCCGGCGCGGCGCTGGAATTCGCGATGCGATAACCGCGCGCGGCTTGACTTATTGTTTTGGCTCATTTACTCTGTATTAAGCGAATGTTTTAAGCGAAAATAAAGGTCGTTTAAATTTTGCGAAAACAGGAAGCGGTTTTAATCGGGCGAAAAAATAATTATAACCACATAAAAATATGGCAATGACCGGATATTGCGTCAAATGCAAAGCCAAGGATCGCGAGATGAAGGACGTCAGAATTGTGGAAATGAAGGGCAAAGGCGGCATGGTGCGCAAAGCGGCTACCGGCGAATGCGCGGTGTGCGGCACGAAAATGTATAAAATCCTTCCCAAGGATTTCAAGGAGGAATAGTTTTGCGGATTTCTTTTTACGGAAAGCGCGGGCCGGAGCCGGCGCTTTTGTGTTAGAATGGCAACAGGAGAAAACCGGAAAAAATGCGGCGATGGAACTAAAAAATGAAAAAAAGCAGGAATGGTTCAAATGGGCGGCTTTGGGATTGATTTGCGCCAACCTCTTCGTTTGGCTGGTGCTTGCCGAAAGCGGCCGGCAAAAATTTACCGAAGTCCGTTTTTTTGACGTGGGGCAGGGCGACGCGGCATTTGTTCAAACCGCGCGGGGGACGCAAATCATTATTGACGGCGGCCCCGGGAATTCGGTGCTGGAAAAATTGGGGCGCGCAATGCCGTTTTACGACCGGCAAATTGACTGGATGATTTTGTCGCATCCCGACAGCGACCACCTTTCCGGGTTGTTGGCGGTGCTTGAAAATTACCGGGTGGATAATATCGTTTGGTCGGGAATCGGCAAAGACTCCGACGAATGCCGGCAGTGGGAAGCGATGATCGCCCGGGAGGGCGCCCGAATCTTTGAAGTTTCGGCGCCGGATAGGTTCAGTCTTGACGCCGGCGACGTCGTTGTGGAAATTCTGTTGCCTGAAAGCGAATCTGCCGGCGCAAAAGAAAGTTCCAACAATCTTTCGGTGGCGGCAAGGATCATTCACAAAAATCGCGCGTTTCTTTTTGCCGGCGACATTGACGCGAAAAAAGAAGCGCTGCTTTTCGGGGCCAATCCCGATTTGCGCGCCGATGTTTTAAAAATCGCCCATCACGGCAGTAAGTATTCGGCCAATGAGGAATTTACGGCCGGATTGGCGACTGCCGCCGCGGTGATTTCGTGCGGAAAGGATAACCGCCACGGACATCCGCATTCGGAAACCTTGGATTTGTTGGAAAAATATGATATTAAAACATTGCGCACCGACGATGACGGAAACATTGTTTTCCGGACGGACGGGGAGCGCGTTTTTGTGCGCACACAAAAATAATTATCAATTATCAATTTTCAGTTTTCATTGAATTTTTAATGCCACAATAAACCAAACGAATGCGAATGCGCATTTTGTTTGAAAATTGAATCATTGATAATTTATTGGAAATTGGTAATTGGAAATTGAAAATTGTATTTATGGATTTTGAAATTTTTAAAACCAAAATTGAAGGCAAGGATCAAAAATTCAATCTTACCGATGCCAAAGAGCGGCGGGACTACTTTCTTGCCAAAGCGGGGGCGGAGATTGAAAAACTTAAGAGCTACGCCAAGGACAACACTTTCATTGTTTATCTTTTGGGCAAGAAGAACTCCGGCAAAGGAACCTATTCCAAAATGCTGGCCGAACTGCTGGGTCCCGGATCGCTGGAGCATTTTTCCGTGGGTGATATGATCCGCGCGGTGTCGCGCAACATCCAGGATCCGGCCAAAAAGCTGGAATTGGAACTTTATTTGAAAAAAAACTACCGCGGCTGGACGTCGCCCGACGATTTGATTGCCGCCATTGAGGGCCGCGACACCAAAACGCTTTTGCCCACCGAGTTGATCTTGGCGCTGGTGAAGCGCGAGATTGCCAAACGGCCCCGCAAGACGCTGTTTATTGACGGATTTCCGCGGGATATGGATCAGGTGTCCTACTCGCTGTTCTTCCGCGATCTGGTCGGATTTCGCGATGATGCCGATGTGATGGCGTTCATTGACGTTCCCACGGCCGTGATTGAAGAGCGCATCAAATACCGCCGGATATGTCCGATCTGCAACACCTCGCGCAATACCAAGCTTTTTCCGACGGCGCGGGTCGGCTATGACGAGAAATTGGAAGAGTTTTATCTGATTTGCGACAATCCGGATTGTTCGGGGAACGACCGGCAAAAGATGGTGGGCAAAGAGGGGGATAATTTGGGCATTGAACCGATCCGGGAGCGGTTGGAAATTGATCAAAAATTGATGGAAAAAGCGATGACATTGCACGGACTTCCCAAGATATTTTTGCGCAATTCCGTGCCGGTTGACGCGGCCAAAAATTATGTGGACGATTATGAATTGACGATGGCCTATGACTATGAGTGGGACGCGGCGGCCAAAAAGATCAATATCATTGAAAAACCGTGGGTGGTCAACGACGATCAGGGCGTGCCGTCATACAGCCTGCAAGCGCCGGCCGTAGCGGTGTCGCTAATCAAGCAATTGGCGCAAACCCTGGGTATTTGAATTTTGTATTCCAAGGGTCTAACCCCCGCGTAATCGCGGGGGTTAGACCCTGCCAAACTGTATTTGAATTTATTTTAATCCCGCGTTTGCGGGATTTTTGATTATGTTGCTACGCTATTGACAATTTATAAAAATAATGTATTATTTTTTTGGAATGGAGGTCGGTTTATAATGGGAAAGATAGAAAAGGTTTGGATATTGTCAATTTGTATTTTTTTGATTTTGGCGATATGGTGGGCGATAACTTTTCCGGCAACATATTCAATTCCTTTGGATCAAAGCGCGGACAAGGCGCTTGCCGCTGCCGATATAACGATCTTTGAAAATTACAAAGGCACTCAAATAAAAATCAATGAGACGGATGTCAATAATACAATCCTTTGTTCCAACTTAAATACTTTTATAAGAGAAGTTGGCAATGGAACTGTAATTAAGGGCATTGCGATTTCCCCTGCGTCAGGTCGCTTGACGGTTACGACGACATATCTTCACCCGAGGTTGTTGGCGGAAAATTATAACATGTATTCGAAGCCGACAGCAGTTGTAAAATATGTTACAGCCAAGACGATAGTCGCGCCCGATTATTACGAGGGAGCATCGGCGGCAAGCGTGAGCGCCAGCGAAGTTAAGATTTGGCGAAACAGCATCTCAATGTCAATTGGCGTAATGTTTTGGACAATAATCTTCGCTATTTTGTCAGCCTTTTTGCTGATGACAGCGGAGTGGTGCTGGGACAAATGCAAAGCGATCAAGCGGAAAGCAACCAGGGCCATAAAGGGATTAATATCCAAAAAGTAAATAAAGATTAACAACCTTTATTTTTTATTTCAAAATTTGCGCGGTTACTGCCGCATCTGGGTAAATTTCCCCAAATGCTTGTTTCGCAATTCAAAGCAATTTAATCGTGAATTTATGAAAAAACCGGATTTTAACTTGGTGAAAATCAGGGTTTATTTTGTTTTAATAATTTGGGATAGGTGGGATTGACAAGGTTTTGAGGTTGGTTATAATCAAGATAACCCTGCGGTCTAAAGTTTTCCAACACATACATCAGGGGAGCCGGATATGGTTCTTCGCCGTGGCGGAGACCTTCGGCGCCCACTTTCATTTCGGGATTACTTTTTCCTTGCAGGGTTATCAAAAAAAAATCCTTATCAGTAAAGGATTTTTTTTGATGCCGCCGGCGGCGTGTTAATTTTCATCAACCTATCCAACTCATTCTCTATATTTATGGTCGGGGAAGGCAGAATCGAACTGCCGCTACACCCACCCCAAGGGTGCGGACTACCACTATCCGATTCCCCGGAATTGGGGCGCTTTTTGAAATAACCGCCGCACTATGCGGGTAGTATATGGAAGTTATTCCGGAAAGCGCTCCTGACAAACGAACCCGTTTTGCACGGGTTTGCATCGCGAAGAGAATACCTTGCTCCTTGGCGCGGCGCGGTTTATTTCGCTTTGTGCAGGGTTTTGAGGCATTTGGCGCACGCGACAATTTTAGTGCCGTCGGGCAAAGTGGCCGACTGCAAGTTCGGTTGCTGCTTCCGCTTGGCGGTGGGATTGAACTTGGTGGCGCGCAGACGCACCCTTTTCCACGCCATCATTCCTTTTTTTTCGCAAAGCTGGCAAACTCTGGACATAGATTAGTTTAATCACGCAATCATACGACCGTCCGATCGCAGAATCGCAGGAATAATTATTTCATTAACGAACCAATCATAAGATATTTTTTAACGATTGGCAAGGGCGCAACGGAATGGTAGAATGAAAACGCCGGTTAAAATTCTCCGGAAAGCTTGTTTTGGTTTGACATTTTGCGGTTTGTCGGGTATTGGGACTTTGTCGTGCGAATCTTTGCGCGGCGGTTTGTGATTTTAATTTTTAAGTCTAAATCTTAAGTCTAAATCTATGGAATTGGTTTCAACCGCGTTCTTAATTATCGCATTAGTGTTTTCGGTGGTGATACACGAAGTGGCGCACGGATCAGCCGCGGCGGCGCAGGGGGATTTTACCGCCAAATACGCGGGCCGTCTGACGCTCAATCCGCTCAAACACTTGGATTGGGTCGGATCGGTGCTGGTGCCCGGATTTTTGATTGTTGCCAACGCGCCGATACTTTTGGGATGGGCCAAACCCGTGCCGGTCAATCCGCTGAATTTCCGCGACAAAAGATGGGGGAATGCCAAAGTTTCAATTGCCGGCGCGGCGGCGAATTTGGGTTTGGCGCTGGTTTTCGGCCTTGCTCTGCGGTTCTGGCCGGAAGTTTCCGGCGCGGCCGCCGCCAATTTTTATGCTTTGGCGCAGTCGGTGGTGATCATCAATCTGGTGCTGGCGGTTTTCAATATGGTTCCCGTTCCGCCGCTGGACGGCTCGCACGTTTTGTTCGCGCTTTTGCCGGCGTCGCAAAACGAATTCAAACTTTTTCTGCAAAAATACGGGTTTGTTTTCTTGCTGGTCTTTTTGCTGTTCTTCGTTCCCGTCATCTGGCCGATCGTCGCGTTTTTATACCAGCTGATCACCGGCATTCCGTTGATGTAGCGCGGCAATAGCAAACAGTCGCAAGCCGGCGAGCTGGCATCGCTTGCCTGTAGCTGCTTACCGGGTCGGCAGGGCGTTTTTGTGTTTGTATTTTAAAGGTCTAACCTTCGCGATTACGCGAAGGTTAGACCTTCGCCAGAGAATTCAAATGCTCTTGTTTGACTTTTATTTTTTTTTGTGATAATAATATTTTGTTTGGACTGAAAAACAGTTCCGAGAAGGTTTTTGTTTTTACCTTTCCAATTTTCATTTTTAATTTGAAATATGGCAACGATTCACCAGCTTATTAAGAGCAAGCGCGTCAAGCGCGCGCACAAAACCAAGTCGCCGGCGCTTTCTTTCGGATTTAACGCTCTGAAAAACCGGCCGCGCGATTATGTTTCGCCGTTCAAGCGGGGCATTTGCACCAAAGTGTTCACGGCGACCCCCAAGAAACCGAATTCGGCCTTGCGCAAAGTGGCGCGGGTGAAGCTTACCAATGGCATGGAAGTGACGGCCTACATTCCCGGGGAAGGACACAAATTGCAGGAGCACTCTCTCGTCTTGATCCGCGGCGGCCGGGTGAAAGATTTGCCGGGGGTGCGCTATCATGTGGTGCGCGGCAAGCTGGATTGCGCGGGCGTGGATAAACGCAGGCAGGAAAGATCAAAATACGGCGCCAAGAAACCCAAATAAATAAAATAGATTAAAAAATCAAAAATCAAAATTAAGGAATAAAATATCACGGGAGTTTTTTGCAAAAAATTCCCGCTCCGAAATTTTTCATTTTTCAATTTTAATTTTAAATTTTTAAGATGCCTCGAGGAAAAATCACCAAAAGAGAAATTGCTCCGGACATGGTCTACAACAGCGTGGCGATCGCGCAGATCATCAATCACATTATGAAGCGGGGCAAGAAGAACACCGCCAAGAAGATTGTCTACGGCGCGCTGGAGATCATCAAGGAAAAAACCGGCAAAGAACCGCTGGAAGTTTTTGAGTCGGCCATGGAAAACGCGCGGCCCTTGCTGGAGGTCAAGTCCCAGCGCGTTGGCGGCGCGACCTATCAGGTCCCCAAGCCGGTGGCCAAGGATCGGGGCACGGCGCTGGCGGTCCGCTGGCTTTTGGGCACGGCGCGCAAGAAAAAGGGCCAGCCGATGAAAGTGAAACTGGCCGAGGAATTGATCGGCGCGGCGAACAATACCGGGGCGGCCATCAAGAAAAAGGAGGACACGCACCGCATGGCCGAGGCCAACCGGGCGTTTGCGCACTTCAGATTCTAGGAATTCCCGAAAAAGCCGATGCGTGATTTTTTCGGCTTTTTTCGTGGAACCGACACATATTGTTGAAATTTTTGATTTTTATTTTTTAACTTTAAATTTGAAATATGGCTCGCCAAGCTCCCCTTGAAAAATATCGCAATTTCGGCGTAATCGCCCACATTGACGCCGGCAAAACCACCACTTCCGAGCGGATTTTGTTTTACACCGGGCTGTCGCATAAGATCGGCGAGGTGCACGAAGGCGCGGCGATCATGGACTGGATGGCGCAGGAGCGGGAGCGGGGCATCACGATTACCTCCGCGGCCACGACCTGTTTTTGGTCGCCGGGCGAATATCTGAGCAAACAAAAAACCGACGAACATCGGTTTAATATCATTGACACCCCGGGACACATTGATTTTACCGCCGAAGTTCAGCGGGCACTGCGCGTTTTGGACGGCGCGGTGGTGGTTTTTGACGGCGTGGCCGGCGTTCAGCCGCAATCGGAAACCGTTTGGCGCCAAGCCGATAAATACTCGGTGCCGCGGATTTGCTTTATCAATAAGATGGATCGCGTCGGCGCCAGCTTTGAGCGCAGTTTGCAGTCAATTTGGAAAAAACTGAATCCCAATGCGATTGCCGCCAATATTCCCATCGGCGAAGAGGATAAGTTAAACGGAGTGGTAGATCTAATCAAAATGAAAGCGTTGCGGTTCCGGGGAAACAACGGACAAGAGGTGGTGGAAGAGGAAATTCCCGCCGATATGGCCGGAATGGCCAAGGAGTGGCGCGCCAAGCTGGTGGAAAAGATCGTTTCCGAAGACGAAGATCTGATGAACAAATATTTGGGGGGCGAAGAGATTTCGCCGGAAGATTTGCGTCGCGTTTTACGGTCGGCCACCATCAAGGGCAATATCATTCCGGTTTTTTACGGATCGTCGCTGAAGAACACCGGCGTCCAGCCGGTGCTGGATGCGGTTTGCTATTATTTGCCCAGCCCGCTTGATTTGCCGCCGGTGAAAGGAATGGAAGTGCGCGGCGAGGGGGAAGTTTTTCGGAAGCCTGACGACAACGAGCCGTTCACGGCGCTGGCGTTCAAAATCGCCGCCGATCCCTATGTCGGCACATTGACTTTTTTCCGGGTTTATTCGGGCGTTTTGCAAAAAGGGTCTTATGTCTTAAACACCGCCACCGGAGAGAAAGAGCGCATCGGCCGCTTACTGCGGATGTATTCCAACGATCGGAAAGAAATTGACGAAGTGCGCGCCGGCGATATTGTCGCGACCGTGGGACTGAAAAACACTTCCACCGGCCACACTTTGTGCGACGAGAACCATCCCGTCATTCTGGAAAAAATATCTTTCCCGGAGCCGGTGATTGACATTCGGATTGAACCCAAGACGAAAGCCGACCAGGAAAAGATGGGGTTTGCGCTCAAAAAACTTTCCGACGAGGATCCGACTTTTCGCGTGAAGACCGACCAGGAGACCGGCGAGGTCATCATTGGCGGTATGGGCGAATTGCATTTGGATATTTTGGTGAACCGGATGAAGCGGGAATTCAAAGTGGAAGCGAATGTCGGCCGGCCCCAGGTGGCTTACAAGGAAACCGTGAAAGCCGCCGCCGAGGCGCAAGGAAAATTTGTCAAACAGTCGGGAGGGCGCGGCCAATACGGCGATGTCCACATCCGGCTTGAACCGCGGGAACGCGGGGCGGGGTTTGAATTCGTTGATGAGATCAAGGGCGGCGTAATTCCCCGGGAATATATCAATCCCACGCGCAAAGGCATTGAAGAGGCGATGGAAAAGGGCGTGGTGGCCGGTTATCCGATGGTGGATTTGAAAGCGACGCTGTATGACGGGTCGTTCCACGAAGTGGATTCTTCGGAAATGGCGTTTAAGATTGCCGGTTCCATGGCCTTGCAGGAGGCGGCCCGGAGAGCCAATCCGATTTTACTGGAGCCGATTATGAAACTGGAAGTGACGATTCCGCAGGAATTTTTCGGCGACGTTATCGGCGATCTTTCTTCGCGCCGCGGCCGGATTGAGGAAACGCAGGATCAGATGGAATCAAAAGTCATTGACGTGAAAGTGCCGCTGGCGGAAATGTTCGGTTATGCCACGAATTTGCGGTCGCTTACGCAGGGGCGCGGAACATTCACCATGGAGTTTGACCATTACGAAGAAGTGCCGGTTAACGTGGCGCAAGAAATTGTTTCCGGCAAGCGCAAATAGTTAAAAACTGAAATCAAAAATTTAAAAACGATAATCAAAAATTCAGTTTTTTGCTTTTAATTTTTAGTTTTTGGTTTGAAACATTTGACTTTTCAAGAAATTTGAGTAATATATAATTGTCATTATTTTGTCTCGTTAAATTCATAACAAAAAAACTATGGCGGAAAAAGAAAAATTTGTAAGGGGTAAGTCCCATTTGAACATCGGCACCATCGGCCATGTTGACCACGGCAAGACCACCTTGAGCGCGGCGATTTTGCACTCTCTGGGCTTAAAGGGAAGCAAGGTGACGATGAAGTCCATTGACCAGATTGATGCGGCGCCGGAAGAAAAACAGCGCGGCGTGACGATCAATATCGCTCATCTGGAATATGAAACCGAAAAGCGGCACTATGCCCACATTGATTGCCCGGGCCATGCCGACTATATTAAGAATATGATCACCGGTGCGGCGCAAATGGACGGCGGCATTTTGGTGGTTTCGGCCGCGGACGGCGCAATGCCGCAAACCCGCGAGCATATTTTGCTGGCGCACCAGGTCGGTTTGCCGGCGATGGTGGTGTTTTTAAACAAGTGCGATCAGGTGGACGATCCGGAAATGATTGATTTGGTGGAATCGGAAGTGCGCGAGCTGTTGAAGAAATATCATTTTCCCGGAGACGAAATTCCGTTCGTGCGCGGGTCGGCATTGAAGGCTCTGGAAGGCAAGTCCGCCGATGACGAAGCGGTGAAAGCGGTGATTGAACTGATGGACAAGGTTGACGAATACATTCCCGAACCGGTGCGCGACACCGAAAAGCCCTTCTTGATGGCGATAGAAGACGTGTTTTCCATTGCCGGCCGCGGCACCGTGGCGACGGGCAGGATTGAAAGAGGCGTTGTAAAATCAAACGAAGAAGTGGAAATTGTCGGGATCAGGCCAACGGCCAAAACCACCGCGGTATCGATTGAAATGTTTCAGAAGATTCTTGACGAAGGACGCGCCGGAGACAACGTCGGCATTTTGTTGCGCGGCACGAAAAAGGAAGACATTGAGCGCGGCCAAGTGCTGGCCAAACCGGGGTCAATAACTCCTCATACCGAATTTACGTCCGAAGTTTATATTCTGACCAAGGAAGAGGGGGGCCGCCACACGCCGTTTTTCTCGGGATATAAGCCGCAATTTTACGTGCGGACCTGCGACGTTACCGGCGAGGTGACGCTGAATCCCGGAGTGGAGATGGTGATGCCCGGAGATACCGTTACTTTCAACGTGAAATTGATCAATCCGATCGCTTTGGAAGAAAAGTCCAAATTTGCCATTCGCGAAGGCGGCAAAACCGTGGGTGCCGGAGTGGTAACCAAAATCGTCAAATAAAATTTTAAAGCAATTCCCGGGCCGCCGTTAAAACGGGTGAGAACAGGAATTAAATCAGCAAGATGGCAACCGCGACAATCAAGAAAAATAAAGAAACAAAGGAGGCCGCCCGCCCGAAATTGAGAATCAAATTGCGGGCGTATGATCACAAGGTCATTGATAACTGCACCAAACAGATCATTGAAACGATCAATCGTTATGGCGCCGAGATTTTGGGTCCGATTCCTTTGCCGATAGAGATTCACAAATACACCGTCAACCGTTCAACTTTCGTGCACAAGGACGCGCGGGAACAGTTTGAGATCCGGGTGCACAAGCGCCTGCTGGACATTATGAATCCGACGCCCAAAATCATTGATTCCTTGCGCAATTTGACTTTGCCGGCGGGCGTGGACATTGAAATCAAAATGTAGCCGCCGCGCGGATCGCTTGCCATTATCAGAACAAGAATATAGCCATTGAGAAGACCCGGGCTATGCCCGGTTTTCTATTGCCTTCAACAAAGATTATGAAATTCATTTTGGGGAAAAAAGTCGGAATGACGGAAATGTTTGCTCCGGACGGAAAGAAAATCCCGGTGACTTTGGTTTGCGCCGGCCCTTGCACGGTGACGCAGATGAAGACCGCCGAAAGAGACGGTTACCGTGCGGCGCAGATTGGCATTGAAGAAATTGCCGCGGCCAAGGCCGCCAAGAGCCGCCAAAAAAAACCGTTCCGGTTTTTGCGGGAATTCAAAATTGACGGCACTGCCGAATTGAAAGCGGGAGATGTTATCTCCGTGGCGAATTTTCAGGAAGGCGACAAAGTCAAGGTTGCCGGAATCTCCAAAGGCAAGGGATTCCAGGGCGCGGTGAAGCGGCACGGATTCAAAGGCCAGCAAACCTGCACTCATGGCACGAAGCACGAATTGCGCAATCTGGGATCGGTCGGTATGGGCGAAGCTTCCATTCGCAAAGGCAGAAAGATGCCCGGCAGAATGGGCGCCGAAAGAATTACCGTCGGGAATTTAAAGATCGTCAAAATCGACGCGGAAAACAATTTGCTGGCGTTGAGAGGCGCGGTTCCGGGAAATAAAGGGACTTTGCTGGAAATCAGGGGAAATTAGAAACCAAAAACCAATTTTATTTATGGAAGCCATTGTTTATAATCAAAAAGGAGAGAAAGCGAAGGTAATGGATTTGCCCGAGGGCGTGTTTGGCGTAAAAATGAATCCCGACTTGGTGTATCAGGTAGCGGTAACGCAGGCGGCCAACCGCCGCCGGATAACGGCCCATACCAAAGACCGGGGAGAAGTTTCGGGTGGCGGCAAAAAACCCTGGCGCCAAAAAGGTACCGGCCGGTCGCGGCACGGCTCCAACCGTTCGCCGATTTGGCGGCACGGCGGCGTGGTTTTCGGTCCCAGAAACGACAAAGTCTACGGCGGCAAGATCAATAAAAAAATGCGCCGCAAAGCGCTGGCGATGGTTCTGTCGGCCAAAGCCGCTGACGGGATGATGGTCTTGGTTGATAAAATTGAGTTTGATGCGCCAAAGACCAAAATTATGGCGCAGATGCTGGAAGCGATAAAGAAAGTGAATGAGAATTTCAAGAATGGAAAGATTTTGGTCGCCTTGCC
>Ga0116194_1001344_pt1 | contig 15447 bp, 18 predicted proteins | sample AD_SCU001_MetaG_FD_89887 | JGI IMG/M metagenome (GOLD analysis project Ga0116194, IMG submission 89887) | Active sludge microbial communities of municipal wastewater-treating anaerobic digesters from China - AD_SCU001_MetaG | ecosystem: Engineered > Bioreactor > Anaerobic > Digestate | place...
ACCGCCAGGTATCTGGCCGAAATAAGTGAATTCAGCGAAACAGACATGGAGCAGCTGATTGATGCTTATAAATTTCGTATAGGCAAGCCCCGCGAGACAATGGGTAAACTAACCCCCGAAGACGAGGCTCATTTGCATGCACTCATTCGGCAAATCGGTCTGAGAATCAAATAAGAAAACGTGCATGCATGTTTTACATGAAAAAAACTTAGCCATCGGCAGCGCAGCATGCTAGACTTGGGTAGCTGACAAGGAGTTCTGGAGCGTGGCTGAGAAAGATCTTAAAGAAAACCCGTTTCGTGACGAGATTTTTGCACATCTGCTGGCAGAGGGTTATGTCGAAGGGCGCAAAACTGATTACGATTATAAACATGCGCTCGATGCAGGCAGATTATTTGAGTTTCTTGCGGCAACCCAACCGGAAGAGCTTAAAAAACTGCAGGATTTTTATAAAACCGCCTGGAAACAAAAATACATCGAACTGCTGTGTCGAAAAATCGACGAAAGAGGCCTGCTGGCCGCTCTCAATGAATGGGTCGAAGACTACCCGAGCAATGCAAAATTCCGGCTGGTATATTTCAAAAGCAGTCTGCAGGCGATGATGAAAAGGCTGCATTTTTTGCCAGTTTGAGCAGCAACAGGCGGTTGGTGTCGGCGATTACCAATGCGGTAATCGGTCGCATCAAGGCCGGTCTTAGTTCTTTGCATCTGTCTTAGTCAACAAAGTCTCTGGCTGAACCCGCCGAACCGCCGTATGCGGACCCGCAAACGGCGGTGTGACAGGGAAAATTCGTGAGCATTTACCTATGTCGATTTTGAACTGATCTCAGCGAAAAATCTGGGAAGGATCGGCAAAAAAGTTCTCGGCAGTTACCGCTGGCAATTCTTTCCCGATAAGGCCTTTACCCTGCAGATACTTTGGCACCATGGTCGGCATGGTGGCTCTGACGTTATAAATCATGCTGGGGATGGTCCAGAAGCGCAGTTTCTTGTCGCCGACCTTGTTCATGAGAACGAGCAGGTTATTAGTGCAGTTATTGCGGGTGGTGTGATAAAACTCGCCGGAACGGTTAACGCCAGCCTGTCTGACAGATTCAAGCAACAATTTCTGGCTCTGTTCGGCAGAAAATTTGATCGGGTAGGCAATAAGCTTCTTGGTATCGAAATGGCAGGTTTCGGCGGCGTAGTCTTCCCAGGTTGTGAGGAGCCAGACAATACCGAAAGTCTTCTTCAAACCTTCTTTTAGTGAGTAATTCTGGTCTTTGCGCTGGTAAGCCTCGATGCTCAGCACCAGCCCTTTTGATTCATTGCCATTTTCATCGATCATGCCACCCTTTTTGAAGGTGAACAGCATCAGACAATGGGCCGCGAGCCATTCTGGCGGAAACGGTTTTTTGATAAAATACGAAGCTTCGAGAAGATCAGGTCTGATTTTTACGGTGCGCCAGGCAAATTCGGTTTCACCGGCGGCATTTTTTTCTTTGAGACGGCTCCAGCGCACATTTTTAACAACCGCTTCCTTTTCAGAGAGCTTGATTATCTGGGCTGGCTTCTGGTAGCCCTTGTATGGCTGCGGGTCTTTGATTTCGATACGCTTTTCGAAGGGGCGAACGGCTTTAACCGAAAGTTTCGTCAACTGAATCGCGTCTTTGGCCACGCCATCTATCTGAACCAGCTGCCCATCGTATTTTTTCGCTTCGCCGGCAGAGATTTCGAGAGAAAAAACCCGGCAGTCGTCAGTGGTGAAAACCACTGCGTCATCACGGACATCGAGCATACCGTTGAGGCGATAGAACGAACCAGCCCAGGCCGGCACTGCCACTACGGCAAGAACGACAGCCAACAGAGCCTGCAGAATTCTTTTATTCATTTATGTACCCCATCTTCGTATGTATTGTTTTATTATAACGCCACACTCAACACCCCGCAATACCCGGCCGCAAGTTCTTCGAATGGGCTTTTAAGTGCATACTGGAAAAAATCCGGGCGGTCTGTTATATTTCTGCTGCCAGATTGGCGCGGGAGACCATAAATGTCGGGCATACTGATAATCAGACTCAAAGGGCTTGGTGATATAGTTCACCTGATACCGGTTCTGCGCATATTGCGGCAGCAGCGGCCCGGCGAAACAATCGGTCTACTCTGCCAGAAGCCCTTTGGACAAATTGTGCCCCCTGACCTCAACATCAGAATTTTTGAATTGCCAGGTCACGCCGGCCTGACCGATACTTTCAGACTGATACGCGACCTGCGCCGCTGTCACTTCGAGAAGCTCTTCGATCTGTTCGCCAATCCAAGAACCGCCGTCATCAGTCTGTTAAGCGGCGTCAAAGAGCGCTACGGCTTCGATTACCGTATTCGCCGTCATGCCTACACCCACACCTTTTCACCCGCCAACCCGAATCGGCACCTGATGTATCTTTTCGGCGAATTTTTTGCGCATTTCGGTATCACCGGCGAGCTTGAGTTCCCGAATCTGGTGTGGCCAGAAGAGGTCAGGACAAAGGCAAAAAGCGCCATCAGCAGTGATTTTAACGGACAACGACCACTGCTGGGCATCAACCCGCATACCACTTACATGTCAAAGGCCTGGCCGGAAGAATACTGGGTCGAACTCATCAGACTCTGGTTCGACAGGACCGGCCAAAGAGTTCTGGTGACCTGGGGACCCGGCGAAAGGGAAGCGGCAGAACGCATAGTTGAAGAAGCCGGCCGCGAGCGGGCATATGCGCATGCCCCCGTACGCATAGATGAATTTGCGGCCCTGCTTGCCGACCTCGATCTTTTTTTAACCTCAGATACGGGCCCGATGAATATTGCCTGGGCAGTCAACACGCCGACGGTAGCGCTGTTCGGCCCAACTACCCGCGAAGCGGTCATGCCCAGGGGCGCAACCCATCTCTCACTGTTCAACGAAGAACTGCAGTGTCTGCAGTGTCATCTCGAAGTCTGTTCACACAAAACCTGCATGTGGTCAATGAAACCACAGACGGTTCTCGATAGAATTCTCGCCAGATACGACCTCAGCAACACCAGGAAACCAGATGCACAAAGCCATATTTCTTGACCGCGACGGCACGCTTAACCCTGACCCAGGCTATATCTCCAACCCTGATGACTTCAATCTGTATGAAGGCGTTGCCGAAGCGTTATACAAGCTGCAGCAGGCTGGCTTTCTGCTGATACTGATCACCAATCAGTCGGGCATCGCCCGCGGCCTGATCACTCCTGAACAGCTCGCCAGTATCCATGCAAAGATGCAGAACCAACTGGCCAGAGCCGGCGCCAGAATCGATGCCATCTATCATTGCCCGCATCACCCTGATTTTCCGCACAAAGATGGTCTGACAGACTGCGACTGCCGCAAACCCAGGCCCGGAATGGTTCTGCGCGCCATCAAAGAACATGATATCGAGCCGTCTGCCTCATACGTTATCGGTGACCGCAGCTCAGACATTAAAATTGGCCAGAAAACCGGCATCACACCGATACTGATTGGCACACAACCCCTCCAGGGCTTCGAGCAGGTCGCCACATTCAGTAGTTTAAGCGCTGCAGCAGACTGGATACTGAACCGCTAATTTATCGTTGACTTTTGCCGCCGCGCCTTTATAATGGGCGCACCATTGCAATTAAGGTAAGCGATCTTGAAATCAGCGGAATCAGGCGACGAACAAAGGCATAAAGACAGCGGCAGTGAAACGAAGGTCACGCTGGTGTCACTCGCCTACTTTTTCTTCGTAATCTGTTCTTATTACGTCATCAAGCCGATTCGCGAAAGCCTGGCCCTTGAGCTGGGGGCCGAGAACATTCCGCTTCTCAACATCACTTCGATGGCCAGTCTCGTGATCGTCAATGCTGTTTACAGCCTGATTGTCGGCCATTTCAAACGCGATATCTTCATTCCGTTCATCACCAGGTTTTTTGCCGTCAGCCTCCTGGGCTTCTGGGTGATTTTTTCATTCCTGATACCGATCCCCGGCTCAGAACCGGCGAATCTGACCAGTCCAACCGCCGGCATCGCTGTCGAAGCCCAGGTCGAAACAACGACGGCGATGATTGAAGCGCCCACAAATCATAGCACTGGCGAGAAGCCCCGAAGCGCCGTTCCCCTTATCGCCGAACGCGATGACATTAACCAGGCCAGAACTTCAGAATCGTCAGAAGCCAAGACTGTAACTGCGAAACGAAGAGAGCTTACCCTGTTCAAAATTCTTGCCATCGGCACCTACTACCTCTGGGTAAACATGTTCTCTCTTATGGCTGTAAGCATGTTCTGGTCGTTTATGAACGATGTTTTTTCGCTCGAACAGAGCAGAAAATTGTATGCGATAATTGGCTACGGTGGCCTGCTTGGCGGGCTGGCCGGCAGTGCGCTGACTTCGCTGCTGGTCAAATACACCGGCACCCCCAACCTCTTCATTCTTGCGATTGTTCTGCTTTATCCCTCGATCTGGTGCATGCAGTATATCCATCACAATCATTACCGACCCGAAGGGATACCTGAAGCCGACAACCGCCCGGCCGTGCCGGCGCACCCGCCACGCCCCTGGGATGGCTTCATCGCCGTCAGTCGTAATCTGATCCTGATTCTGATGGCCCTGGAAATGTTCTTCTACACTTTTTCGACGACCCTCTTTTCCCAGCAGTTCAACCAGCTGCTGCAGACCGAACTTTCGAGCATCAATGAGCGAACGGCTTTTGTTGCCGGAATCTACGGTTACATCAACATTGTTTCGCTGCTGACGCAGTTTCTGGTAACCAGAATCACAATGATGCTGGCCAACCCGGTATATGGCCTCCTGATGCTGAATCTTATCCAGGTGGTCGGAACGACACTGATGCTTCGCAACCCGAGCCTGAAAATCATAAGCTGGACAATCATCACGCGCTATGCCCTGAATTATTCGACTGGCCGGGTTTTGCGCGAACTGATCTATATTCCGCTCGACCGCGAGGCAAAATACCAGGGAAAAGGCTTTATCGACACGGTGGTATTCAGATTTGGCGACGGCCTCTCTTCCGCAGTGATATATGGCGGACTGGCCTTCTTCTCGTATGGAGTGTGGATAGACTATTCAATTCTGGTGGTTATGGCTCTGCAATTTTATGTTATAATCAAAGCCTCGGGTCTCTATGCCGAACGGCTGCGACAGACCCGCGCCGGCGAGATATCGTCGGAGGCAGATGAGGCTCAGTGACCGAAAAAATTTTCCGGAGGAAATAATGAGCGTTAAAATGATCGTTGTTGGTTCTATCGCCTATGATTCACTGCAGACCCCTAAAGGCAAACGCGAGAGAGCTCTCGGTGGCTCGGCCATCTATTTTTCGACCGTTGCCAGCTATTTTACCAAAGTTGGTCTGGTGGGCGTCGCCGGCAAGGATTTTGAAGATGCACACGTCAGTTTTCTAAAAGACCACGGCGTCGACCTCGCCGGCTTCGACCGCAAAAAAGATGGCGAAACCTTTCACTGGGCCGGCAGCTATGGTGAAGACTTCGGCGATGCCACTACCCATGACACCCGCCTGAACGTATTCGAATCTTTCGACCCGCAGCTGCCCGAAGCATACCGCAACGCCGAGCTGGTTTTTCTCGGCAACATTCACCCCGCACTGCAGCTGAAAGTCATCGAAAAGGTCAACAAACCGAAAATCATCGCACTCGACACGATGAACCTCTGGATCAACACCACTCCCGATCTTCTTAAGCAGGCGATCAAAAAAATCGACATTCTGTTCATCAATTTCCAGGAAGCCTTGATGCTGGCTGGTGAGAAAAAATTCGCCCCGGCCGTAGCAAAGCTTCTGACCATGGGCCCGAAACGCATCATCGTTAAACTGGGAGAACTCGGCGCCATGACTGCCACAAAAGACAGCCGCTTCTTTACTCCGGCGTTCCCGTGCCTCGATATCACCGACCCGACCGGAGCCGGCGACTCATTTGCCGGCGGCTTCATGGGCAGTCTGGCACGCCACGGCAACTATACTGAAAACGGCTTCAGAACCAGTATGCTCTACGGCAGCGCCATGGGTTCGATCACCGTCGAAAATTTCAGCCTCGATTCTTACAAAGGCCTCAAGCCAGAACTGATCGAAGAACGTTTCAAAGCGCTCAAGGCAATGGTTACCATCGACTGATTTTTCGACCGGCGCCAGAAATATCGCAGGGGTTCAGCATGCTGAACCCCTGCGTTTTTTACCGGATTCGTAAGGATTCAGCACGCTGAGCCCGGTCAGAAGAAGTAGGCCTCGTCGGGTTTATGCGGGCAACGGCATTTCTGGCCGCGATCGGCCGGAATCATATTAACCAGCCTGATCAAAACCTTATGCAGCTGACCAACGCTCTGCTGAAACATTCTAACCACTTCTTTCGTGGTCACTTCAGGCACATTGCCGACCAGGCCGGCATCATAATCAGTGATCATAGCAACGTTTACGATGCAGATGCCGAGCTCCTGGGCAAGCACGACTTCTGGATACTGAGTCATGTTAACCGTATGCCAGCCCATCTGGGTGAACCATCTGCTTTCGGCCTTGCTTGAAAATCTTGGCCCGTTGATCACTACGATGGTTCCTTGGGTGTGAACGGTGGCTCCTTCAGCCTTCAGGGCTGCAATCGCAAGTTCACGCAGCTCGGGACAATATGGCTCGGCAGCGGAGATATGCATGACGTCAGGACCATCGGCAAAGGTATCTTTGCGACCATTGGTTCGATCGACGAACTGATCACTCACCACAAAATGCCCGGGCTGAATATCTGGCTGCAGAGAGCCAACTGCGCAGGGTGAAATGATGCGTGACACACCGAGTTCTTTCATTGCCCAGAGATTGGCTCGATAATTGATCTGGTGTGGCGGAATCGTATGCTGCCGGCCATGTCTTGGTAGAAAAGCGACCTTTTTGTCACCAATCGTGCAGATATCGATAATATCGCTCGGCTGCCCGTACGGCGTACTGATTTTTGCCTTTTCGATCTTGTCGGCGGCCAGTTCATACATACCGCTGCCGCTGAAAATACCAATGTCGGCCCTCTGCTTGTTACGCATCATCTTTTCTCCCGTTTTGAACTTCGAAAAATGCTAACACAAACAACCAGAATATTCCTAAATTCAACGATAAGGGATTTTCAGCACTACAAACCTCCCATGCCTTATCTGAGCTTATAACCCGGCTGCGGCGCCGGCGACAGAGGGTTTAGATATTGCAGACAAGACTATCGCTTCATAATACCCGCTGTTATTGCATTGCCTGCAATGAAAAAATCGCCCCTCCGTTATGGAGGAGCGATTTTTATTTCTTTTCAGACTTCGCAGTCTTCGAACTTAACTACTCGACACCCTGGCGTCTGTGAACCAGATCACAACTAATTATCAAATTAATGATAATCATGCCGATCAGGCAATCTGGCTCTCGACTTTATAGAGAATCTGGTAAGGTTCTTTCTTCTCGACGCAGCGCTCATGTATTATCACTTTACTGATATTATTATCAGAAGGTATATCATACATCAGATCGAGCATCAGATCTTCAATGATGCGGCGCAGACCGCGGGCACCGGTATTCTGCTGAATGGCGTTGCGGGCGATGGCCTGCAGAGCCTTCGGCGTCACTTCGAGATCGACACCTTCCATGCGCAGAAGCCTGGCATACTGCTTGATCAGCGCGTCTTTGGGATCCGTAAGAATCTTCACCAGATCATCGACACCGAGGTTGTTGAAGGTTGCGATCACCGGCACGCGACCGATAAATTCAGGAATCAGACCAAATCTCAGCAGATCTTCGGGCATGACATCCTTCAGTAACTCACCTACCCGGCGTTCGCTCTTGAGAACCGGAGTTGAGCCAAAACCCATGGTCTTGGTCGAAGAGCGCGCTTCGATAAGCTTTTCAACACCCTCGAAAGCCCCGCCAAGCAGAAAGAGAATATTCTTGGTATTGAGCTGAATATAATCCTGATGCGGATGCTTGCGACCGCCCTGCGGCGGCACGTGTGCAACCTTACCCTCGAGCAGCTTCAACAGTGCCTGCTGCACCCCTTCGCCCGAAACATCGCGGGTAATCGAGACATTCTCACTCTTGCGGGCGATCTTGTCGATTTCGTCGATGTAGACGATACCCCGTTCAGCTCTCTGCACATCATAGTCAGCAGCCCGCAGCAGATTAAGAAGAATGCTCTCGACGTCATCGCCGACATAGCCTGCCTCAGTAAGAGTCGTGGCATCGGCAATACAGAACGGAACATTCAACAACTTCGCAAGCGTCTGTGCAATGTGAGTTTTTCCAGAGCCGGTCGGCCCGATGAGAAGCACATTTGACTTCTGCACTTCGACATCGTCGCGACGTGATTCCTCAAGGGTGATTCGCTTGTAGTGATTATAAACCGCTACCGAGAGAATCTTCTTCGCCTGTTCCTGACCAATTACATACTGGTCGAGAACCCTGGCGATTTCCTTGGGCTTGAGTGCATTCTGCATAACCAGAGGGCCATCATCATCGAGTTCTTCGAGAATGATCTCGTTACAAAGGCCGATGCACTCGTCGCAAATATAGACCTCAGGCCCGGCAATCAACTTGCGAACCTGATCCTGACTCTTTCCGCAGAAAGAACAACGGAACTGAGGGGTCTTAGAAAGCATGCTTACTCCTCGTTGGGTTTTGCTGCAACAACTTTACGCTGAACTACTTCGTCGATCAGGCCATATTCCTTAGCTTCTTTCGAAGACATGAAGAAATCGCGGTCAGTATCTTTTTTGATGCGTTTCAGAGGCTGACCGGTGTGATTCGCCAGAATGTCATTGAGCATATCTTTCATTCTCAGGATTTCCTGAGCCTGAATTTCGATATCGCTGGCCTGACCCTGTGCCCCACCGAGAGGCTGATGAATCATGATACGTGAATTGGGAAGGGCGTAGCGTTTGCCTTTTGCGCCTGCAGCGAGAAGCAGTGCGCCCATGCTGGCGGCCTGGCCGATACAGATAGTGCTGACATCGGGTTTGATATACTGCATGGTATCGTAAATGGCCATACCGGCGGTTACTACGCCACCCGGGCTGTTGATATAAATCGAAATATCCTTTTCGGGATCTTCTGATTCAAGGAAAAGAAGCTGAGCTACGACCAGATCGGCCATTCCGTCATCGATTCCGCCGCCGAGAAAGATAATCCTATCTTTGAGAAGGCGTGAATAGATGTCAAAAGCCCGTTCCCCACGGCTGCTTTGTTCAATTACTATTGGGACGAGAGTCACGCTTCAGTTTCCCCCTTGTTAAAATCGGCTTCTTTAACCATATCGTAATTAATCTGGTTATTTTTTAGCATAAATTCACGAATTTTTTGGCTTCGGAGCGAAAACCTGACATTTTCTTCGCCATCGTTTTCTGCAAGGGTGTGAAGCAGCTTTTCAACCGGCATGTTGTATTCTTTGGCGCGCTTTTCAATTTCTTCGCGATATTCAGCGTCGGTGACTTCGATTTTTTCACGGTCGCCGATTGAATCGAGAAGCAGCATGGTCTTGGTCTGGCGCACGGCTCTTTCGCGGAAAGTTTCACGGAATTCATTCACGTCTTTGCCGCTGTTGCGCAGATAATCCTGAATGGTGGTGCCAAACTGTCTCCAGCGGCGATCGAGGCCCTGAATGAAAAAGTCGATAGTGCTCTGAACCATAGCTTCAGGAACATCGAACTGATAATCCTTGATGATCTGGCCAAGAACTTCTTCAAAAGCACGTTCTTCGGCGTCATATTTTGCGCGCTCTTCGAGGTCTTCTTTAACCTTGGTTTCAAGAGCAGCCAGGTTTTCGAATTCACCAAGGGTTTTGGCAAATTCGTCGTTCAATTCAGGCAGAGTCGGGCGGGAAATGCGGTTGAGAGTAACGGTGTAGTCGAGAGTTTTGCCAAAGTATTTCGAATTGGCTTCGCTTTCGCCTTCAACCTTGTGCTGCCAGGTGCGGGTTTCGCCGACCTTCATGCCAATGGCCGGTGAGAAAAGCTTGTCGTCTTCCATCAGTTTGTGGGCTGCTTTTTCATCAGAAAGTTCTTCGTCAACATTGCCTTCGCTGGCAACCTGAACTTTGGCCGAGAAATAATCGCCGACTGACAGAGTGCCGTTTTCGACGGTTTCAGTCTTGCTCTGCTGTTCGCGCACCTGATTGAGAACTTTTTTAACGCTTTCGTCATCGACGATTTCGCGCTGAACCTGAGCGGTGTAGCCCTTATAGTTGAATTCACCCAGTTTCGGCCTGACTTCAAAAACAGCCTTGAAGGTGAATGGAGCATTTTCCTGCAGGTTTGATTCTTCGAGTTCAAAGCGGCTTACCGGGTGCAGCTTGGTTTCTCTGATTGCCTGCGGATATACTTCCTGGACGAGTTCTTCTTCGATCTGTTCTCGAACGGAATCGGCACCAATAAATTTAACCAGAACAGCTTTCGGAATCTTGCCCTGGCGGAAACCCGGAATCTTCACAGAGCGGGCGGCGCGATTGTAAAAGCTGGCATAGGCAGCATTGACTTTTTCCTTTTCAACTTCGACGGTCAATGCGACTTTGTTAGCTTCCAGTTCCTGAACTTGTGTCTTTAACATATACAATAACTCCTTGTGGAGAGAATTTCGACATACTACCCATACACGAAACCCGCCCGGCATAAAGAACTCAATGCCAGAAAAGCATCCGCCGGCAGGGGCACGGATTGGATGTATCATTATAATGGAGTCAGACCCTAAAGTAAAGACGCCCTGCCCCGCAAAAAACCGGGGCCGTTTTGTCGGTTTCGTACATTTTCAGGGGCTTTCGCCACAAAAAAAGAAAAGAGCCGAAATTTTCGGCTCTTTTACAATTCGGAGCGGGAGACGGGACTTGAACCCGCGACCATCTGCTTGGAAGGCAGAGACTCTACCATTGAGTTACTCCCGCAGAGTTTGCGGCTGACTCCGGCTGACGCGAATGCGAAGGGCGGGACTTGAACCCGAGACCGCTTCGCTATCGACGCTACTTTTACCACTGTTCAAGGACTTATTGCGATACATAAGCTATCATAAGAATTCATAAATCGCAACAAAAAACGTGTCACAAAACGTGTCACAGATTTCGCCATTTATTCGCCCCTGATAACACCATAAGAAATCAATTTTTCGACATACTGCTCTCGACTCATGGGGCAATTCAGAAAATCACCAAGGTCTTCCTTGCTGTTTAATCGCAACTGGTGCTTCATTTTAGCAAGCAGAGAGTCGCCGTATACTTTGAGGCTCGGAGTGTGCGAAATATAAGTTCTGACACCGGTTTCTCTGCCTTCGAATATATGAAAAAACTGTCGATGGTGCTTGCAGGCTTCCTCCGCGAAGCCTTTTTTAAGAAGGCTTTTGACAATCTGATCCTTATCTATCTGCATCAGACCTACTCTGCTATGCTAGAAAAAAGCACCTTCAGCCTGACAGCAAGTCCTATGATTTTGTCATCAGAAATCTCTGTATAATGGCGTTTCATGTCGTCAAACATGCTGTAAAAATTCTGCATGCATTCGTCTTCCGTGGCGCCATAAGCTGAAAGGTCTAGATCTTCGTTCGACGCAAAAACAAGATTGTCTTCGTATTCAATAGCGATTTTTAACGGCCACTTCAGTCTATACGGCTCACGACAATCAAGCCTTGGTATTTCATTAAGGATCATCTGCTCGGTCCTTTTTTTATGAGTCATTAACAAATCGGCAACCGACCCAAGAGTGATATCGGTTTGCCATTCCGGCCGTGGTAATGGTGACATACCTACCCCTTTCTTGCCATGTTATTGTTGTAACTTGCAAAACTGTTCTGCAGAGTTTCTATTAACATTGGCACCTGTTCTGGCCGCAGAACAAATTTGCCGCGAAGCTTGGTGTCGAGAGATTGCAATGGCTGCCCCACCGCCTCGGCTTTTTTGACCGAACTGGCTATATCTACGAAACCAAGCTCAAGAATAAACTCCCCGGGGCCTGAATATGCTCTGAAAGCATTCACGTATTCCACCCGAATATCGCTGTCTATTTCGTTTATTTTCAATGGGTCGCTCATGTCGGTCTCCTAACTGACTATTCATTTTCGGCAAACTTCTAATCATCAACTGCTGCCGACTCGATTAACCACTACATACCAGCCAAGTCTACCACCAAAACGAAAACTTTCAAGAATTTTGTGGCGGCCGGCGGGATGCTAATAATATCGTTCAAATCAAAGTTTTCCACCATTCTTATGCGCAAGCAATCCATCGCTGCTTTCGCGGGTAAGATTGTATACATCACTATGTCTTAATAGTCTTGTCTGGTCCGTCTGCGAGAATGGCGAACAACAACAAAAATGCCGCTCCGACCAACGGAAGAATTAACATTAGCGCATTTAGGCCAAACCACAGCCCATTAACTTCTGTAAGCTTTAGCCCGACCGAAGAGACCGTAATAATAATTAGAATTCCAGTAATATTCAAAATTTCAGAAGATTGAGAGGTGTCGCCCACAATCCGCAAACAACAAAATGTAACAACAAGCCCCAATACCGACCAAAGAAGGGTTTTGAGAACTCGCGCATACCAAGGAAATCGCAAGCAGTGAAACCCAAAATTGTTGTCTACGTGTCCCAGGAGAGCCGAGAGCAAACAAAAAAGCTTCGTCGCTAGTCCTGAATAGAAAAACAAAACCAATCCAGCCAGCGCGATCACGCCAACCAATGTTTCGTGAAACTCTCTTTCGTCCTTCCGACACTGCCTCTCTTTTTTTGCCATAGAAAGAATCATGTTTAGAATGACAAGCTCTCTATCGTCGCTTGCTGGGCTTCCGAAAAACTTCTCCCCTGCTTGATCTGTAGTCATTTGTAGTAATTTTTCAATGGCGTCATCGCTCATTTTTGAGACAGTCGGGTTGAGACGAACAATCGCATTTCCGTGCAAATGGTATTTGTCGGTAGCTCTATTATAATGTCCGCCGTACGAGTCTAATCCGCCGGGATGAGAAAAAAGAGCGCCAGAGCACATCAGCAGAAGCAGAACAACCCAGACTGTTACTGCGAACAATCTGGATTGAAAAGCGATTTTACTGTTCCGACTACCCTTGCTCCGGATCCTCATAAATATGTATATCGGGCCTGAATAGCCCAGTAACCTTTCCTACCAGTCGAAGCCTTTTTTGATTATTCGAGTCGATCGAAACCGGCCTCGCCCCGTTAAATTCTTTTTTCAAAGTAATCCTGCCGTATTCAAGAAAGACCCTTGCAAGCATTGCCTTACCGTCTAGTTCCAGAAGGAAAATCACGCCATCCTCTGCGGGGCAACCGTATTTGATGAAAACGATATCCAGGAACATAATCCCGGCGTTTTCCATGAACTTGTCCTGGACGAGATAGCCAAAGTCATACAATTTGGCTGTGCTTTCGTGCATTAAAATCTCGTTACGATGAAATTCTTTTGCATCTCGCGGATTACCACTAGGAATCTCATCGACAACTGGAATTCGATTAATTCCCGGAGCAGCCTCTGCTGAATCTTCAGTAAAGAACTCCATGGAGACCCCAAAGGCTTTCGAAAGCTTCAATAAGCTATCGTGTTTCGGATTTCCGCGACCAGTAACCCAACTTGCGACCGTGGATTGCGGCACTCCGATGCGTTCGCCAAGTTCCGCCTGCGTTAGACCATTAACCTTCAGCAAGTGCTTAATTTTGTTTTTCATAAAACCCAGATCGGAAGCAACGCTAAATCTTTTTAGTAATTTTCTAATTTTTAGTTTGACGTTTTAATAATTTTTTATTAATATAAATATGTAAGCAGAAACGGAAGGTCGAACCCAACCGAATCTGACACCGCAAAAAAGTCGAGACCCAAATGAACGCAAAAACAAAAGAAATCCTTACCCTGCTCAACGGCACGAGTTTTGCCGAAGCGCGACAGATAATCGTAGACACGCTTGACGTGTTGGATTATTCAGCAACTGTCAATTTTGTCTCAGAAGACGAATCACGCAGAGCTTATGACGCTGTTCGTAAGTCCACGCCAGAAGAGTTGCAATCTATTCGCCGCGTCAATCACCCGCTCAATATTCACACTGTATAGCGGCTATTTCACTTTGAAGTAACCACGCAGACCAGTCTGCCGTCGCTCTTTGATACATTGTTTTTCCACTGCAGTGGCCGAAGATTGCTTAATTGATCGCCACCACCGGAATTCGTTGGAGTAATGTGGTCTATTTCCCACCCGAGTTCGCTGTTGCGATTACCATATTCGTCGAACTTAATCCAGGCACCGCATTGGTCTTTGCGATGAACTCTGGGATCATAACCCGGAACTACAGTCCCTTTCTCCCATACCTTACCGACCGTTTCTTTATCAAAGGCCATTACTCAAACTCCTTGTTTCAATCCCCGATCTTGGGGCGGCGCGAGCGCAGGAAGGCCAGAAAATCGAGTGCGAGTTTCTTGTCTGCCTGCGGTAGAGAAAGAAGTTGCTGATCAAGCGTCGAAGGTTCAGCGGGAACCTCACCGGTGATCTCGTGAACCGGAACCCCAAACGCCGAAGACAACTTCAGCAGTCCATCGTGTTTCGGATTACCACGGCCGGTCAGCCAACTGGCGATCGTAGCTTGCGGAACACCAATGATCTCGCCCAGCTTTCGCTGAGTAAGACCGCGTTCTTTCATAAGACGTTTAATGTTTTCTTTCATGACTATCTTATCGACCGACATCGAAAATATTTTGAGTAAATTTTCGATTTTTATATTGACTTTTTACTCAGAATATCCGATAATATAAATGTAACGAGTTGATGACCGACAGGCCAAACCCTCCGGCATCGACAGTTTGTTAAGAGTGTAAGCCCTGACAGTCCGCCAAGATAGGCAGGGCTTACACAATAAGCAACAAAGCGTCGAGGCTTTGCTAATTTCGTTTCAATCCCCGAGACCTTTCGGCGGGGGAAAAACGAAACTGTTTCAATGTTATCACAACCTCGCTGAGATTTCTACCTCCGCAGGGTTCTGGCAGTAATTCTCCATTTAGGGCGCAGTACCGGTTTGCGTGGCTTTGAAAGCCTTGTCTAAGATGAATCTAAGGCGCTTTCATCGTCTCCATCCAGCATGTGTTTAAGTAAACTTTCCCAGTCTGCCCAGATAAAAAAGTGTATTAGCGCACGAATTGATTCCCAGAATTCGTATCTGGGACCCATCCATTCCAATGTAAGATTATATAGCCTGTCTGACATTTTGAGTATCTGCTGAAGCATGTATGCAATAAAATTGAGAATTATGAAGTTGAATGCCAGGTGCTCTTTGCCGTGCCCAAAGTTGTGTTCCAGGTGCTGACCATGGTTTTTTAATTAACCTATCCCAATAACATGACAAATACCCCCTTGTACTTTCACTTGAATCGAGGTACTGTCTTCTTGAATAGGAGGACAGTTTATGCCCGGCAGATTCAACGGCCTCACCGAACCTCAGT
>Ga0116194_1001352_pt1 | contig 15381 bp, 13 predicted proteins | sample AD_SCU001_MetaG_FD_89887 | JGI IMG/M metagenome (GOLD analysis project Ga0116194, IMG submission 89887) | Active sludge microbial communities of municipal wastewater-treating anaerobic digesters from China - AD_SCU001_MetaG | ecosystem: Engineered > Bioreactor > Anaerobic > Digestate | place...
GACTATGGAGCGGAGAATTCAAACTTAAAGTGGTTTTAGATATCATTGAAAATGAACTATCCTATAGCCAAGCAGCTCGTAAATATGATATGTATTTATCATCAGGAAGTCTCAATGACACTCTACCTGCAAGATGGGTTTATCAGTATAGACTTTATGGTAAAGAGCGTTTCTTTCAAACACCTAAAGACTATCGTAAGAATCCTGTTAGACAGTTCCATAAACCCTCAAAAGAAGTTGAGGAGAATCTAGAACTCAAAGTGAAACACTTAGAGATGGAGCTTGAATATACAAAAAAACTTATCGCCTTAGTTCAAAAACAGGAACGAACAAACAAAAATACCAAGTAGTCAAGGAATTAAGGCGAAAATATGCATTAAAAGATCTACTTGAGATATTAGGACTTCCCAAGTCTGTTTATTATTACTACGAACACCATCAGACAACAGACAAATATCATGATATAAAAATACTTATTTCAGAGATTTTTGAAGCGAGCAATAAAACGTATGGCTATAGACGCATCAAACTCGCGCTTCAAAACTTTTATCAGGTCAAAATAGCGTATAAGACGGTCGTTAAGCTCATGAAAGAACTACATATCGTCTGTAAAGTAAGAAAAAAGAGATATCGCTATATCTCTCAAATATCGAATAAAATCACACCTAATCTTCTCAAAAGAGACTTTAAGAAGGGTGATCCTAATATCGCATGGGTCACAGATGTATCGGAATTTAGATTTAATCATAAACGTTTATATTTATCGGTCATTCAAGATCTTTATAATGGTGAAGTCAAGGGTTATCAAATCTCTAGAAGTCAAAACCAGGATTTGATTCTTAAAACCCTTAAGAAAGCAATCAACCCAAATGAGGATTTATCGAAGCTACTCATTCATTCTGATCAAGGTATTCTATACCAATCCCCTAAATATCGTAATTACCTTAAGAAATCATCATTTACACAATCAATGAGTGCGAAAGGAAACGCTTATGATAACGCAGTGGTTGAAAGCTTCTTCGGGACAATTAAATGTGAAACAATCTATTTACAAAAGGTTAAATCGTTAGCTGACTTAATTCGAACCATAGATGAGTATATCTATTGGTATAATCACGAAAGGATTAAGTTGACATTAGGAGGATATTCGCCTACCCAATATAGACTCATGAATCAATAAATGATACAAGAACTACAAAGAACATAAAGTACAAGAAAATGGTATCAATTCAGAAAGTGGAGAGTATGGGAAGATGGTAGTAGCACATAACCACAGGAATTCAACACATTATAGATCAAAAAAAATTAATTAAAAAGTAACACAACAATAACGATTACAATTCAATAATCTTAAAAAGTAGAAAGGAATATATTAGCATCCAATTAATGTCTTCTTGGGCTTATATATAAGGTACTGTAATGAATCTCATGGATTATTTATACAATAAGAATTATGAATACAAGATTGAAAAATATTTGGAAAGAATCAATAAGACAGGAGTTAGAGGCTCCATCTCATTGACATATTTTGTCAACAATATAGATAAACCAGATAAATCATTAAAAGGTTGTTTTAAGGAGATTAATCTTTTTGATGTTTATCAATATAATATGTTAGAAATCTTTAAAATAGTTAGAGAATTTGCGAAAGGTAATATTGTAGTGATTACCGAATGGACTGTTCCATGGGAGGACGATTCTTTTTATCCTGAGTTTATTAAAAACTTTCATGGAGAGTCGATTCCAGCATATCCTTATCCAAAAGATAGAAAATCCTGGATGCCTGAACAACCGTACAAAGTTTATTATTATAATATCCACCTTGATATGTATCAAAGTGATGCAGCATTAAATGATTTTCTTGAAGAGTTTAGAGGATTTGATACATATTCGGGTTACATCATTGATGCACAAAAAATGGATGTATTTAAAAAATACTTATTACAAGATGATGCCAATATGTCGATGGAGAAAGAATTCAAAGACGCTATCATTGGGTTTTTTTCAGGAGTTCATGAATGTGATACACTGGTAATAATCTCAAAATAACATCTGGATTAGATTCAGTAAAATGGATATAAGAAATATAGAATAGGATAACGTACGATTACCCAGATTATGTTTTCGAAGTACACGAACCGATATGTTTTCGAGCAATCAAATATACTTCACGGGAGGTGAATTATTGAGTATAAAAGCATTAAATATATCTTTGTGACTATAATAAAATATTGTCTGACTAAGCATATTTTTGCTAAAATATGTTACTTCACTATATTTCCCAGCATTTTTCAAGTGATCACGCTAACACCACGCAATCAGATTTATGCAACATTTAGTGGCAAATATGTTTCCACACTGGAAAAAGTCTGGAATGGGGGAACATAAAACGGCTAAAAATATGTTTCCGACGTACACGAACCGACATATTTTCGAGCAATTAGATATACTCCATGCAGTTTGAATGATGAAACATAGTAAACAGCAAAAAACGGCTTTATAAAGGTCTTGATAAACTAAAATATATGTATAAGCTACGGGTCATCTTTTCGGCACCAGTTTTATACATATGTTTTGCCATATAAATGGCTTAACTGAGCCAAAGAGTCGATTGATAATCATCGACTTTTTTATTTAATAATTGCAAAAATTTAACTAAAAAAGTCGTTTTGCCTCTTTTGACCCTAGAAGTTCTGTGTTGTAGTCATTTTTCATGTGTCTTTGTAAGCATCATACAAGAGTATTTCTGAAAGCATGTTTTACATAATAATGGGCATAAGTGGATAATTATATGTGTTTAAACAATGAGTTGACCACTGGCACCATAAACCTATAAAACATGAATTTCTAGGGTCAAATGGGGTGATTTGAATTTTGGTCCCACACATGAAATTCTAAGGTCTCCATCTTCAAAAACACTGGAGTTACCGGAGTTATTAACCACTCAAAATAATATGCCTGGTGTCTGACTTCAAAAATTGAGTTATAATGTAATAAATGTATATGTATATTAGAGGGGTTTTATAACCGACAAAGAATCCATGGTTCCATTGGGTATCAAATACCCTATCAAGTACACTATTTAAAGTAAGAAATTCCGACTTAATGTGTCCACTTTATTGACGTAAATACAGCAAGCAAAAGAAGTACTTTATCAAAAAGATACACTAACTGATGAAGAAGGGTATGAATTATCTCATTTAGAGGCAACCTTTTCTGAACTGAATGGCTGGGATGCTGAATCAGATGCTGAAAAATTACTCTATGGGCTTAATATTCCCGAAAGTGATTTTCATAAGAAGATGAGCGAGATACTTCCCAAACATAAAGTAAAGATCCTATTAGCTCAAGCTCTTTTTGGTAATCCAGATATTTTGTTACTGGATGAACCTACGAATAATCTGGATTTTGAAGCCATTGCTTGGCTAGAAACTTTCTTGATTAATTATGATAATACCGTCATCACTGTCTCCCATGATCGTCACTTTTTAATTAATGTCTGCACTCACATGGTTGATATCGATTACTTTCAAGCAAAGCTCTATGTAGGTAACTATAATTTCTGGATGGAATCCTCACAATTAGTTCAAAAACTTATGGCAGATAAAAACAAGAAAAAAGAAGAACGCATTCAAGAATTGAAAGCATTCATTGCTCGTTTTAGTGCAAATTTATCCAAATCTGCACAAGCTACTTCGCGTAAAAAATCACTTGAAAAAATTCAACTTGATGAAATTATTCCCTCATCACGCAAGTATCCATTTATCGGTTTTGAAATTGAGAAACAATTAGGAAAAGATGTTTTGGATGTCAAGAATTTAAGTTACTCACAAGATGGTATTCGTTTGTTTAATAACGTGTCATTTACGATTAGTCGTGGAGAAAAAGTGGCTCTATTAGGCCGCAATGATTTGGCTAAAACAGCATTACTAAAAATACTTTCGGGTGAATTATCACCAGACAGTGGAACCATCAAATGGGGACAGACCGTAGTTAAATCGTATTTTCCAAGTGATAATGACTCCTATTTTGTTGATAAAGAGATTAACCTCATTGATTGGCTTCGTCAATTTTCAAAGGAACCAGCAGAATCGTATATTCGCGGCTTTTTAGGTCGAATGCTATTTAGTGGTGATCAACCCTTAAAGCAGGTGAAATATCTATCTGGTGGTGAAAAGATGCGCTGCATGTATTCTAAATTGATGCTTTCTCAAGCCAATACACTACTCATTGATTCACCAACGATTCATCTTGATCTAGAAGCTATTCAAGCAGTCAATAAAGGGCTTGAAGAATATAAAGGATCACTTGTGGTGGCATCGCATGACCACAACTTATTACAATCTGTCTGTAATAAAGTCATTGAAGTATGTGATCTAGGATCGTATAGTTATGAAGGATTCTTTGATGATTACATCAGCAATAACGAGATCAAATCACGTGCCAACTCACTATACACCACTGAAGAATAAGAATCCATATTATGTATTTAGAAAAAGAAAAAATCCCTTTTGAAAGTGCGACTTTCATTAGGGATTTTTTCTTTAAAAATAGGAGTTTAAGTTTTATCTAAATTGAATGAGGTAAACGGCAGTATTAGCAAGAGCAACTAAAGTGAAGAATGCTGTTGTAAAGAATACTGAAGTCCATACGTTTCCAGTTTTTTCTGAGAATCTTCTCATAACAATACCGGCAACGATCAACGAAGGAACTAAACCAACCAATAAGATTGAGCTTAATGAGAACGTTGGGAATGCGGCAACGCCAGTTGTATACAATACAAAGTATTGATAAACCAAGAAGAAAATAACTGGTCCAACTAAGAGGAATGCAGCAAGAACGTCAGCCTTCCAACCCTTCATATTGCGAGTGTTAGCAAATACTGCAATTGCAGATGCTAAATAGTAGAAGAAGAATAATGGCATATATCTTAATGCGGCAACAAATTGTTGGCTATTGAAAATCTTGATTGCATAAGCATAAATTCTGAAGTCTGTTAAGAATATCCATTCCATGAGTCCAATGACTAAGAATAATCCACATGTTAACACAACAGCTGTTAAAAGTGAAGCACCAACTTGTAACCATGATGCCTTTAATCCATAAGGATTGTTGACATTAAGACCTGCATTGAATATGGGGGATGTACCAAAGACGACTAAGAATGTTAAACCTGCAGCGGCAACTGCCCAGTATGCAATCGTATTGATGGAAGGTGCGCTCCAATACGTTGATCTTGTAATGATAGTTGGATTCATGAGGAACCAACGGAATGCAAGAGCAACGAAGATAATGAGTGCAGCACCCACAGTAATCTTTTGAGCAACTTTAACTGCTTCAGGTCTTGCAATAGAAGCAATCCAAGCACCGATGATCACTACGAATGTACCACCAATAATGTAATGCATCGTCTTAGCTAATAGAGTTAAACCAGCCACTTGACGATCCATGAAGATTGTGATGTAGAATGCACCAAGTAATGCTGCCAATAGAATAACAATGGCTTTGAGTGATGTATGGTTTGAAGTTGAGGTTATCGCTGGTGTTTCAGCATTTTGATCAGCATAAACCTTCTTAAACACTTTAACCTTAGTTAATAACATAAACGCAGGGACAATCATGAGGAATAAAGCGAGTAATGAAAGTGAAGTGAACACTTCTTTTAACCACCATACTTGACCAACTTTAGATTCAACACCATACGCTGAAAGTGTATCAAGATCAGCGTGACGGTTTAATTGATAAGTAAATGCATCATTGAAGAACTCAACGATATTGCTACCAGTTTCTAATGACCAGTGATTTTGAGGGTGAGTTTCATCGGGGGTGTAAATGATTCTTTGTCCACCATCTCTGTCATACCATGTTGAAGGTTCAGCATTTCCTTCATCATCTCTGCCTAAGAAATCGAGACCAACAGGATCTTTGACAAAGTCCTTATAACGAACTGAACCATTTGCTGCTGGAGTTACGTTATCAAAGAAGAATTGATCCCAGTGAGCAGAGATCATACCTGCAGAACGTGGTCCGAAGTATGTATCGGGATCAGCTACACCAATATATCTAAAGTCAGCACCCACAGGTAGTGAAGCGGCAATCTTACGATAACCGTTTGTAAGGAAATCAATTTCATCGAAGATAACAGCATAACTTGATGAGAAACCACCCATTGAGTGGCCGCTAACACCAATCATACCATCACCATTGGTTGCTTTTAGAACATAGTCTTGTTCATACATGTACTGAACAGCATCATAGACCGAACGCACAAAGAAGTTAAAGGCTGCTGGTGTTTCCCATGTAGAATCACCATGATCATACATATCAAACGCAAGTACAACATAACCTCTTCTAGATAGTTCGATAGCACCAATCATTTGCATTTCGGCGTTATTGAGATATCCGTGTGTCAAAATGACTGCGGGGGCTGGGTTGTCAGCATCAACACCGTTTGGTGTGTAGAGATAGCCAGATAATTCCCCTCTTTCTGTTTCAAAACTAATCTTATCGACTTTAACACCGAAAAATGAGTTTTGAACCATTGAAGCGAAAAAGCTCGATACTATTACAACGAGTAGTAGCATCACCAACCATTTGATTGGTTTCGAAAGTTTACTTAACATATTTTTCTCCTTTTTTGAGTTTTGTAATGATCGGCCTTAAATAAATAAAAATAGCGATACCAATAATAATCACAAAAGTGATATCTCTGGCCTTCGCTCTATTTCTCTAAGCGCTTACATTAAGTTGTCAAATGCATTATAGCATTGCTTAAAGGAAATTGTCAATATAAAAAATGTATTTCAAGTGATAACCGAAAATACCCCTACTAAAGCGAATAAGTGTCTATTAAGATAGACAGATAAAATCATCAATTGCTTATTGACATATCCAACATATCATACTATAATTAGGTTGACATTATTGTTAAGATTCGGTAGTCATATCGGTCAGATAAACAACTTAGATCTTGTGTTTACACACTATAAATTAATCATTACTGTAGAGAGTTCAGAGGAAAAATGTATGTTTTAATACTTTTTTCTCTTTTTATTTTTTAGGAGGTTCTATGAAAGACTACGTCATTATTGGTTCAGGTATCATTGGATCACTCATCGCACGCGAATTATCAAAATATCCTGTATCGGTTTTGGTTATTGATAAAGAAAATGATATTGCAAGCCATCAGACGACGGCAAATAGTGCGATCATTCACTCAGGATATGATCCGAAACCAGGGACACTTAAAGCAAAACTATGTGTTGAAGGTAATGCATTATATGATCAACTGGAAAAAGAATTGTCGATTCCGCTGTTAAGAACAGGGGCTTTTGTTGTTGCTCATAACGTTGAAGAAGAAAATATGCTCACACATCTCTATGAACGATCCTTGATGAATGGCGTCCCTGAGGTATATTATTTGAGCGGGGATGAAGCGAGACAGTCAGAACCTTTATTGTCTGAAAGCATTACTAAAGTGTTATCGCTACCAACAACGAAAGTGACTTTTCCATGGGAAGTTGCCATTCATGCAGTAGCGAATGCTATCAAAAATGGTGCTGAATTTAGACGGAATGCTCACGTTGTTTCAATCGATAGAAAAGATGATCATTTTATCCTGAATTTAAAAGATGGGACAACCATTCAATCTAAAAACGTGATTAATGCTTCTGGAGTAATGAGCGATATCATTGCTAAAATGATTGAAGATACTCCTGAATTTGAAATTAAACCTCGAAAGGGTGAATACTTTGTTTTAGACCGTAAAGCGGTTGGCCTATTTAAACATGTTATTTATCCACTGCCCACAGCATCCGGTAAAGGCGTACTCATTGTTCCTCAAACTCATGGAAATATTCTTTTAGGCCCTACTTCTTATGAAATTTCCAATCGTGAAGATGAATCAACAACTAGAGATGGAATGAAATATATCAAAGATCAACTAAAATCTTTATCGACTAAAATTCCTTATGATTTAATTATTCGTAATTTTGCAGGGGTAAGAGCGACTTCAACCTATGATGATTTTTACATTCAAGAATCTAAAATTTATCCAGGATTCTATCACGTTGCAGGAATTGATTCTCCTGGATTGACTGCTGCCCCAGCGATTGCTAAATATTTGGTTCAAAATATCATCAAAATGGCGTTGCCTAAAAAAACGAATTTTGATCCGATTCATCAGCCTAAACCACTTTTTCACAGTTTGAGTGATGAAGATAAGAAAAAAGAGATTGAAAAATTTCCGAAACACGGTCACTTAGTATGTAAGTGTGAGAAGGTAACTGAGCAAGATATTATCGACGCTATCCACCAACCCACGGGAAATGACACAATAAAAGGTATAAAAAAACGTGCGCGTGCAGGAGCAGGTTTATGTCAGGGTGGTTATTGTGAGTCTGAAGTATTAAAGATTATTGCTCGCGAAACACATAAACAACCCAATGAAGTCAATTATTATGCTTTAAATACACCGATTTTAACCAAGGAGACGAAAACAAAATGATGAATATTGATCTAACGATCATCGGCGGTGGTGCAGCTGGACTTGCTGCAGCACTTGCAGCCAGTGATCAAAAACTAAAAATTCTCATCATTGAAAGAGAACCTCGATTAGGCGGTATTCTCAATCAGTGTATCCATAATGGTTTTGGACTTCACATGTTCCAAGAAGAACTTACAGGCCCAGAATATGCGCATCGTTTTATTGAATCACTCCAAGAGAAACACATTGATATTTTGTTAGGAACCACAGTGATTGATATTCAAAAGAAAGATGATTTTCATATTACACTAACCTCTGAAAAGGATGGGTATCAACATTTAATAAGTAAAGCAGTGATCATTGCTTCAGGATGCTATGAACGTACACGTGGTGCTGTTCAAATACCAGGTGAACGACCTAAAGGCATCATGCCAGCAGGTAGTGCTCAGCGTTATTTAAATATGGAAGGTTATTTGGTTGGTAAACGAGTGTTCATATTAGGTAGTGGTGATATTGGTCTGATTATGGCACGTCGTATGACACTAGAGGGTGCTGAAGTTTTAGGCGTCGCAGAACTCATGCCTTATTCCAATGGATTAACGAGAAATATCGTCCAATGTTTAAATGATTTTGATATTCCCTTGTATTTATCACATACTGTTACCAATATTAAAGGTAAAGATGTGTTAGAACAAATCACGATACAACAAGTCGATGATCGTTTTGAACCTATCCCTGGAACTGAAAAAGTATTTGAAGTGGATACACTGTTATTGTCCATTGGACTTATCCCTGATGTAGGACTATTTGACTCATTGCAAATGCAAAAAAGTCCGATGACCAAAAGTGCAATTGTTGATCAATCATTAATGACTAATGTTAAGGGACTTTTTGTTTGTGGAAATGCACTTCATGTCCATGATTTGGTTGACTGGGTATCCAAAGAAGGAGAAAAAGCGGGTAAGTATGCGAAAGCATATATTTTAGAAGAAGAACAACGTTTAAAAGATCTTAAGTCTGTGATTGTCGGTCCAAACATCCGCTACGTAGTTCCTCATATGATTGATTTTAATCATCTTGATGAACCCATTCAATGCTCATTTAGAGTCACCAAAAAGATGGCGTTAGGACTCTTTAAAGTTATTCAAAATGGGAAAGTCATTATTCAGAAAAAAGCGAAGTACATCGCTCCTGCTGAAATGGAAAATATTGTGATTAAAAAAGAAGATTTCATATCGAATGACCCTATTGAAATCAGTTTGGAGGAGTTAGCATGAAAGAACTCACATGCATTGTATGTCCAGTAAGTTGTCACTTAACTGTGGATGATTCGCTAAAGGTCGTAGGTAACCGTTGTCCCAGAGGAGAAAAGTACGCAATTGTTGAAATGACCTCTCCAAAACGGATGATAACGACAACAGTTAAAACAACATCGACAGATTGTCCAAGATTGTCAGTGAAAACCAAAGATCCTGTTCCAAAAGAATTAGTGTTTAAAATATTGGAATATTTAAGTGATGTCATTATTCAAAAGGACGTTAATATCGGTGATGTCATTGTTTCTGATATATTTTCAACAGGGGTCGACATTGTAGCAACGAAAGCGATGATTCAACATGATGAGGTAAAGCGATGAAATACATCTTAGCAATTGATCAAGGAACAACGAGTACACGAGCGATAATTTTTGATCACAATTCAAATATTATTGCTATGGCAAGTGAACCCATTCAACAAATCTATCCTCATCCCGGATGGGTTGAACATAGTCCAAACCAGATTTGGGTATCAGTATTAGCAGTGGTTGCTCGCGTACTATTAGAAGCTAATTTAAAACCACAAGATGTTGAAGCGATTGGGATAACTAATCAAAGAGAAACCACCATTGTCTGGGATAAAAAAACAGGACAGCCCATTTATAATGCGATTGTATGGCAATCAAGACAGACTGCACCAATCTGTGATGACCTCAAGAAAAAAGGATACAGTCAACTATTTAAAGCCAAAACAGGTCTACTCATCGATGCCTATTTTTCTGGTACCAAAGTTAAGTGGATTTTGGATAATGTTCCTAATGCAAGAGATAAAGCCAATCGAGGTGAATTGTTATTTGGTACGATTGATACCTGGTTAGTCTATAAGTTGACGGGTGAAACCGTTCATGTCACGGACTATACCAATGCATCACGGACACTTTTATATAACATTCATAAACTAACGTGGGATGAAGAGTTATTAAATATCTTAGGTATTCCCCAATCGATGCTCCCAGAAGTTAAGTCAAGTTCTGAAATTTATGGATATACAATACCTCATCATTTTTTTGGTAAAAAAGTACCCATTGCTGGGATAGCCGGCGACCAACAAGCGGCCTTATTTGGACAAAACTGTTTTGAACAGGGATCTGTCAAAAATACCTATGGTACGGGTTGTTTCATGCTGATGAACACAGGAGATACCCCCATATTATCTGAACATGGTCTACTTACAACCATTGCATGGGGAATCAATGGAAAGATTACGTATGCCTTGGAAGGTAGTGTGTTTGTGGGTGGCTCATCGGTGCAATGGTTAAGAGATGGTATTAAACTCATTCAATCAGCATCCGATACCGAACCACTTGCAAAATCTTTAGCTTCCAATGAAGGTGTCTATATCGTTCCGGCATTCGTCGGTTTAGGAACCCCATATTGGGATTCCGATGCACGTGGTGCTGTTTTTGGATTGACAAGAGGAACAACCAAAGAACACTTTGCACGGGCAATCCTTGAAGCAATTTGTTATCAGTCTATGGATGTCTTACGAGCGATGGAAGAGGATACCAAACTCCCCATCAAATCATTCAAGATTGATGGAGGAGCAACCGTCAATCAGTTCATGATGCAGTTTCAATCCGATATCTTAAATCTAGTGGTTGAACAGCCTAAAATCTTGGAGACCACCGCTTTAGGTGCAGCCTATTTGGCAGGGTTAGCTACGGGTTATTGGAAAAATATCAGCGATATCGAAGCATCTTGGCAATTAAAACAAGCATATCATCCACACATGGATGATCAAACTAGAAATCATCTTATTCATGGGTGGAAGGTTGCGGTTGAAGCTACTCAACACTTCAAATTAAAATAATACGCAACTAGATAAGTCATTTCAAATACATAGTGTCATAGTGGATCCTCTAGTGGTCCACTATATTTTTATATATTCACATAAAAACACATAGTGAAACATTAAATTCATATTTTATAAATGATAGTGTATACTAACATTATGAGGTGATATGATGAAAAATACACTATCGCGTTTACTGCAAGCGAGCGAAAGAGTGTTTTCACAAAAAGGATATATATTAGCAACCACTAAAGAAATAGCGAGTGAAGCTGGTTTATCTGAAATGACATTGTTTCGTCGTTTTGAATCCAAACAACAGCTCTTTTTGGCGACGATTCGATTTGCTCTCAACAAAACCATAGACAAGCAACAAGTTGTTGATCTAAAATCCTCGCTTCATGAGTTTGTCTACGGTATAACATATCAAAGGCTAACCAATGTTTCACAACATCTTGATCTTTTTCGAATGCTGATCAAAGAAACAATGAATCATCGAATCACGGCCGAATATGACATAATTGTTATGATGAAAAAAGAGATGACACTTATGTTTGACGAATATCAGCATGCGAACCAAACGACGATTGAACCGGAAGAGATCACAAGATTAATCACATCATTCGTGTTACAACATATTATCTTGGATCATCAGATACCTTTTCACGAGATGCAGGGTGATCAGCAAAAAAAATATATAAACTCTTTATTTAACTATACAGTATTCCATCAGGAGGAAGAATGATATGATTGCTTTAATCTTTGTTGTTTTATTAGGTATTGCTGGTTTGTTTTTTGGGAAATTCATTAGAAAATACCGCTTTATTCTTTATGTAGTCATGACAGTACTTTCAATTGTGAGTTTTGTGTTTCAAGACATTACGATCACAACGCCCATTATGCAAGGATTTTTAGGATTGAGTTTATTCTATATTGTCATGTTGACAGGTGCTCTTAAATTGAAAAGTCGTTTAAGAAACCAGTGGGTAGGTGTACGAAGAGAATATTCCATCTTAGGGTTTATCGCTATTGCCCCACACGCATTAAAATACACACTACAATGGTTAACAGGTGAACGGACTTTCGTTATTTTTGGTTCTATTGCCTTCTTTTTGATGATACCTTTATTTATTACATCTTTTGTAAGCATTCGCAAGAAAATGAAAGCTAAGACATGGAATCTCATTCAGTCCGCGGCATACTTAATTTATCTCGCTCTATTTATTCACTTGATACTCAACTATACAAAGATCATTAATCTCGTGCTTTATCTTGTCCTATTTGTAACGTACATCGTTATGAAAACGATATATGAAGTGAAAAAAACTAGAAAATAACTTCATAAAACCAGTCATCAATATGGTGAACTGACTCCAAAAAGTTGGAGAGAAGGTATAATAATGATACCTGATCTTAAACTGTACCCTATAAAACGGACACTCTAAAAAAGAGACCTTACGTTTTGTAGGGTTTTTTACTTGGTATAATAGAGGAAAGGAAGTGATATGTGATGAGCATCGACAGATTTACACCGGAACAGATCAAACAATTGGAAAAAAATCCCAACGTCAAGAAAGCATCGGATAAGTCTATAACCTATACAGAAGATTTCAAAGAGCACTTTATTGATGAATATAACAAAGGAAAACTACCAAGAACAATCTTTGAAGAAGCGGGGTTCAATGTTCACACATTGGGAGACAGAATAAAGAAAACAACGTATAGGTGGAAACAACAAGCACAGCGTCTTGAGGGATTGAAGGATACACGCAAAGGTGGATCAGGAAGGCCTAGAACAAGGGATTTGACAGACACTGAAATCATCAGGAGACAAAAAGCCCAGATTGAACTGTTAAAACAAGAGCGTGATTTTCTGCTGGAACTGAAAAGGCTAGAAAGGCAAGCGATCAAAAAAGAAACATTAAGCCGCAAGAAAAGTATGAGATCATCAGACAGATAACAGCGAGAAGGCGCAGCAAAATCAGCGTTAGCTATCTGCTCGAGTTGGCGGGTGTATCGAAGAGTGGATACTATGGCTATCTGAAGGAAACAGAACCAAAGAAGCTCAAACAATATCAGGATGAGGAGGATTTTGAATCCATCGAAAAAGCCTATAAGTTTAAGCGTCGCAAGAAGGGTGCGAGAACGATAAAGATGACCTTAGAAGGGCAGTTTGGGGTCATCATGAATCTCAAGAAGATCAGGAGATTGATGAAGAAATTTACGCTCATATGTCCCATCAGAAGGGCGAACCCATACAAGAGGATGGCTAAAGCGATGCAGACCTCAAACATCGCCCCAAACAGGTTAGAACGTCGGTTTAAAGAGGGTAATCCAGGACAAATACTTCTGACCGATATCACCTATCTAAACTATGATTTCAATAAGCGGGCCTATCTATCCGGGATCAAGGATGGCGTGACCAATGAGATCATCGCATACAAAGCATCTAAATCCTTCGATGTTACATTCGTTGAACAGACGATGGATCAGCTCAGACATATCGAGCTAGATCCCAACGCTTTGATCAATTCAGATCAAGGCTGTCATTACTCGTCAAAAGCTTTCATCGATAAAGTTAAGGAATTAGGTTTAGAGCAGTCGATGTCCAGGCGCGGAAACTGCTGGGATAACTCCCCGATAGAATCCTTCTTCGGACATATGAAAGATGAATTCAACCTGATTGACTGTAAGACATTTGAAGATGTCGTCACAGAGATTGACGATTATATGGATTACTACAATAACGATAGATACCAATGGAATCTTCAAAGAATGACGCCAAAACAATATGGTGATAGTCTTAGAAATAAAAACAAAAAAGATGGTCGCTCTTTTGAAAAACAACCATCTCGTTCTAATGATTTAAATTATTAAGGTCTTTTTTTACTTAGTCCTTGACATAGGGTACACTTTATCTTGAACAAAGGAGTCTTTTTTATTATGAGATTGACATTTGAAGACAGATTAAAGATGTGTGAGGATCATGTTTTACGAGGGAAATCTCTTTCACACATCTGTGAAGATTCAAGTCAATCTTTCCGATAGACCATTGTATATCCGTGCACATAAAGCTGAGTCTGATGATCAAGCATTCGGGTTCAATCAATTTTCTTATGATGAATTAATTGATGAGTATTATCGATTTTACGATTGATATTGATCGACATGGATAGATCGATGTCAATTCTTAAAATCACGATACATTAACACCTTTAAATCATTGTAAACTATATACGATGTTTTATGTAAACAGTATTGTAAACATAAATATTGACTTAATGTAAACAATATTGTAAACTATGTTTGAGGTGTTAGTATGAGCGTTTATGAGAAATTTAAGCAAATATGTAAAAAACTGGATCATTATCCTACTCAATCAGAACTGATCTATAAATTCGGTCTAAATAGAGATGAATTAAAAGAAATATCTTTGGAAAAATATAAGGATGATGAGTATCAAAAAACGCCATTGGAAAGTCCATCAGGGACTCATTTATTATATTGGAAAAATGAAAAAATCGTGATGCATTTCCAAGGTAGTCAAGACCTTATTAGAAACTCAGAGATGAATCAATTCTCCGATTTTCGTAATTCGGAAATCCTTAATGGATTCGTTTTTTCTGAAATTGAGTCGAGTTTGGCAATTGAAGGTATCAGAAGTACAAGAGCACAGATCGAAAAACTTGATCAAGCAAATTATGAAGATTTAGATCAACTAAACGATATCATTGTTAAAAATATGCTTTTAGGCTATGAGTTTGTAAAAAGACATGACATCACCGAAGAAA